>Ga0210059_1011294_pt1 | contig 13679 bp, 9 predicted proteins | sample Ectturendosymbi2_FD_188042 | JGI IMG/M metagenome (GOLD analysis project Ga0210059, IMG submission 188042) | Ecteinascidia turbinata endosymbiont from Florida, USA - Sample 2 (SPAdes) (version 2) | ecosystem: Host-associated > Tunicates > Ascidians > Unclassified | place: Key West, Florida...
TGCCTTCACTAATAAACTTTGTCTCGTGTGATCAGGCAACTATGCTAATTTTCTTTAACGTAGTATCAATTACTATTTGATTTCAGACAAGGGGTATGAGAAAATTTAACGAAAGCTCAGTGGGTATGAGTGGGTAGAAAGGTCAAGAACCACTGTGTTAACACTTTGAGAGCCGGCGTACGATATATTCGTACTTTGACCTAAAAACAGCAGTTTTCGGTTGCCTTACCAATGCCCTAGCTCCTCCACCGATTGCGCTAGAGAGCTTTTCAAGGGCTCAAACAGATCGGCCAGTCTAGTAGATTGCACTCGAAAAAAATTTTGGGGTTGGGGATGCGGATTTTTTGTGACTGACGTCATAAGTGAAGTAGTTTTGGGGTCATTTTAGCTCATGTTGCCTGGCCTAGGGCCCAACCGCTAGGCCAAAGTGTTTTGCTAAAGTTTTCATTGGAAACTAGGTTCGAGTCGTTTGTGCCTTTGATCGACTTTCTAATGTTTCTGGGTCAAAAGTTGTGATCTAAAATAAACGAATTAATTAATTAGCTAATTATTCAAATATTTTTACTAACTTACATCATAATTTTTGAACCCAAAACCCCAGCAGGTCATCCAAAGTATCAAAAGAGTCTGATTGTAGGGTAGTTTCCAGTAAAAACCAGCGAAATACTACCACCTAACGGTTGGTGCCCAAGGCCAGGCAAAGTGGGCCGAGGTGCCCTAAAATTCCTCCACTTATGATGTCACTGACAAAAAACCCACATCCCCCAAGCAAAAAAATTTTTTCGAGTGCAGACTAGAAGACTTGCCATGTCTTTTGACGTTTCGACCGTAACTTGAACAGGAGCAGAGATATTCCCACGCAAAGCCACGTGCGTTTATGCGGGTTTCTTTCTGAAAATCCCTGAAAGCAGCTGGACGCCAAAGTGTTAATGAGGTTAACACCATTCCCTGCAATTGCAAATCAGCTTCATTGAACTTTGTGGAGATATCTGTGGACTGTGACAGCCACGACACTGTATTTATGACACCCTTTGACAGTCACCTTCTGTGTGCAGCAACAGGCGTACAAACTCTCTTCGTCATTATCCGAGTGTACCACATTGCCTAAACTTAGCAGAAGACTTTTCAACCCTTTGGTGTCCTTTGATAAATCAATCCATTAATACTCTGCCTCATTTTCAGTAAATTTGAGTTCGGAGCAGTGCACGATTGAATTTAATGTTCATATTTTTAAAGTTTTTGAACTTAGCTGTGACACTTGCAGTCGTCCACTGGCTCTACCATCTCTCTCTCCCCCTGGATTTCCTTGGTGCTGCTCAAGCTAAAGTGCGTTCTGAAACACACTTCTCTTTTCCGGAATCCTTTCTATTCCCTTTAGGTTACTTATTCTTATTGGCACCTAACCAGGTATGTAGTGCAAACAAAAAAGGTGTGGGAACGCATCCAAAAAACAGCCATTTCAAAACAGCTTTAAACCCATTTTAAAGCGAAACATGAAAAAGGTGTGGAATGCCGTTCCCACGTGTTCCTGCCCCACTACACCCCTGTACCTAACACTATCTGTAAAAAAATATAAATTGCGTTTCTACTTTCGAATTGAACTCATACAAGGTTATTATTATATTTGTGATCATTAAACCACTCCATCCAAAATTAGCTCACGCTTTTGGTTACAGGTTGAGTCTGAGTGCAATAGTGCATTCTTAAACCTGACCGGTGATAGTCACTGAAACGAAACGGGCATTATTAAGTAGCAGTTTACCCGTGCCAAGAAGTACAGCTGACGAAAATTCCAATCATAATCATTTAATTATAGAGGACAGTTTTACTGTGCAGATTACCTTTAGTGATGGAAACTGCAGTTCATCAATTTATCTCCTAGCATTTCACCTCTGTTTCGTTTCCAAAACGCTAAGTGTTTGTTTACAAATTACATGCATACATGTTTGTTGATCATTCTGTTTTTTATGACATTTGGTCACTCACAGTTAGTAAGACAACAGAAATGTTATTAATAACTGGTTCTCCTATCGCACCCCAACCGCACATTTCTGCTTCACCGCCCCCCTAGAGTTTCTCACTGCACCCAGGAGGGTGGTACCGCCCACTTTGGGAACCACTGCTATTAGGGTGAAATCTTGGTGGTGTTCTGCTGCACTGTAATGTACTGAGGATTTTCATGCTAAGAGACTAGTTGGCTACCTACCGTATTTACTCTATTGTTAGCTGTCCTTGATTGTAAGCCGCATGAATTACTGTATTTTTCAGACCATAAAGCACACTTAAAATCCTTCAATTTTCTAAAAAATCGAAATACGCCTTATAATGCCGTGCGCCTAATGTATGGATCTGGTTGTGCTTTCTCATCTAGAATCAATTTTATGTGATAAATGTCGCTATTTATTTAATTGCTAGATACAATTTATAAACAGTCCATCTTGTTTTGTAATAAACCAAAAACACTTGCAATGAGCAGTGTATAGAGTAGCGAGCACATAACACAGATCATGTTACTCCATGATGCTCCTGTCCACATTGGCGCTTACTGAATCACACCTGTGCACTGTTATTTTATTCTATTTGTGTCTAGCAGATTAGGCATGTGTGACAGGTTAAACTAACTTGTATGTGTGGTAATCCAAGGGAGTTTAATGTGACCAATTAAACTCACTCATATGTTATCTGAGTTTTCCTTCATTTAGTGTACCTTATAAACCAATGCACCTTATGTATGAAAAAAGAACAGGTAGCATTCAATTTTTGATACTGTGCCTTATAATCTGATGTGCCTAATGGTCTGAACAATACAGTAGTGTAAAAAAATTAATGTGAGCTGGACTTGAGCATAGATCACATAAGCGTCAGAGATACTTTGCAAACTAACACGGTCTGCATTTATTTGTAATCCTGTTAATGATGCTTCCACTACCAGGGTGGCAAAGCCCTAAAGCTGGTCATTTTCGGTGGAGCCAGAGCTGTTTTTAAAATTTAGCTGGAGCTCTTTCTAAATTTAGCTGGAACTGGAGCTGGTGTTAATTTATCAGCTCTGGCTCCGGACCCTTTCTGAGATGCATCATCCACCACTGTTTGCTACGCGCGCTGAAAAACAAAGCTCTCTGAACTGGCTCACAGCACCAACTATCATCAATTATGAATTATGACTAAACAATAGTGCTCAGTGATGTATACAACTGTCTAGTCGACAGGCTTGCCGATTGCACTGAGATTGTTTACACAGGTCAGTAGTAGCTGACTAGCTGTTAGTGAGATTAAGGTTAGTTTCAGTGCTGCGGCATTGCGATTAAGTTACTCGAAGTGACAATTCTTTTCGCATGATTTCATGGACTCTACTTGCGCTTTGCAAGAACACTGAAATTTGTTTTAAAACGATGTGCATGCCTTTTATCTCTCACTTTTGCAAAAGTGTCTTATTTGTTTTCACAAAAGAAAGCTCTTGTCTTCAATAGCCACAATTAAAGTCATTGCCGAACGCCAATAATAATTGGTTTAAGCAGATCCACTGTGAGTTTTGTAACCAATATTATTGATATCGGTGTGTGTCTGGGATTTTGAAAAACAAAAATAATGGCTTTCTCCTGGTCTGCAGTCTCCACAATCCACACATCGGCTATGCAACATTGTTGCAAAACGCACTAAGCTTTCATGATGATACCATCTCAAATGGCTTTTCAAGTGATGTTATTTGATTATTCTGTAACCACCGTAACAGAAAGCTCAAGCAATTGAGCCTACCAACCAACTCCAAACTTAACTCTTATTGACTAATATCTGCCGTACTGCTATTGTGTAAAGGACAGAGAGAAGTAACTGTGTTACCGTCAACCAATTCGATCAAAACATGCAGCGTTTTAGAAGCAGAAACATGACTGAGGACCAGAGGCTAGATCATTCACACACTGACAGTTGCCATGATTCGTTCATGCTTTGCAATTAATTAATTTGATCGAAATAGGTCGCTGCGCGGTGAAATCCAAGAGGCTGTTTTACCAGGGTTCAAGGTCACAATGCGTTTTATTTCAAGTTGGGACTTGTTCTAGTCACATCAGACTGTGGAATTACTGCTGTGTGTGGTGTGGACAAGTCAGTCAACACCAGCGCATGTTTGTGCATTTTGCGAGATTAAGTCCTTGTGCAAAAACACAAAATGTGATGCTTAACGCACTTTTTGGTGGCACAAACAGTTGCAATCGGCAAGCAGAGGATCAGCCCGAAGTCGGATTTAAAAAAAATAATTTTTACCTACTCTGATTACTCTAGACCAAGCTCCTTCTGACTCCAACTATGCAGGCCTGGTAGTGGTAGCAGTGTTTAACATTTTGGCGTCCAGCCGCTTTTGAGGATTCTCGCGCCAAAACAACCGGATTACACGTGGCTTTGCATGTGTGTAACTCGGGTGCCGGAAGTGGTAGAGAACTGTTCAAAGGCTCAAAAGACGCAACAAGTCGTCTAGTCTGCACTCGAAAAAAATTTTTTGCTTGGGGTTACAGATTTTCGTTAGTGACGTCATAAGTGGAGGACTATTAGGCCACCTTGGCCCACTTCACCTGGCCGTGAGCCCAAACCGTTAGGTGGTAGCATTTCACTGAAGTTTTTACTGGAAACTAGGCTACAATCTGAGTCTTTTGATACTTTGGATGACCTGCTGGGGTTTCGGTTTCAAAAGTTATGATCTAAAGTAATAAAAATATTTGACTAATTAGATAATTAATTAATTTGTTTATTTTAGATCGTGACCTTTATCCAGAAACGCTAGAAAGTCAATCAAAGGCTCAAAACTCAAGTCTAGTTTCCAATGAAAACTTCAGTGAAGCACTTTGGCCTAGCGGTTGGGCCATAGGCCAGGAAACATGAGCCAAAATGACCCCAAAACTACTTCACTTATGACGTCACTCACAAAAAATCCGCAACCCCAACCAAAAATTTTTTTCAAGTGCAGACAAGAAGGCTGGCGATCCGTTTGAGCCCTTGAACAGCTCTCTCGCACAATCGGTGGAGGAGCTATGGCGTTGGTAAGGCAACCGAAAACTGCTGGTTTTAGGCCAAAATCTCAGTACGATATATTCGTAGACCGGCTCTCAAAGTGTTGAGATTATTTCAAAATATGTTGGAATAATATGCTCACTTGCTACAAGAAGGACACTAGGCGTACCGAAATTGTTAAAGTGTATTAACAAAGCACAGCTGGAGCCATGTTATGAAAAAACACACCTCCAGAGTCATGTTATAAAAAAAACAAAGCTCCGGAGCTGGAGGCATTTCATTTTTACAAGAGCTCCACAGCCCTGTCCACTACACCTGCCTTCTGTTCACCACATCCCTCCTGTGATGGATGTGCACTTGATGCTGAAGAGAATAGAATGTGGAAAGAGAATTTGATAAAAAAAATGTAGCCAAGGAAAGACTTAGCGTCATCTATACCTTTTGATAAGGTAATGAAATAAAAAATATAAGTTGCCCTTGACTGTAAGTTTGTAACTTGATTGTAAGATTGACATTAAATGATGAAAATAAAACTTCATAAGTCGCAGCTTACAATCGAGTTAATATGGGTTATGTACTTTTAAAAATTGATGTGCTACTGCTGTCCCAATAAGAAATATCAAAACTTCTATTGCAATGTCAGATGCGCTGAAGGATTGACTCTTAAATATTGTTTACTGCTGCTCTACTTTGTTCCATGTCTGCTATTGGGTGGCTGTTCTATATTTTAAAAAAATTATCATGCTGGAAATCAGTATTTAGATGTATATTGACTTTTCTCATCGTTTTTGTCATCTGTTTCGAAATCTAGTAGAGTTACCTATTTAGACCATTTACTTCTTTCTGCAACTAGAAATTTAGTAAGTAATATATTTCTTTTCAGTATTTGAAAATTTAGTGAAATGGATTTTTTGTCCACAATAACAGTATAAACAGGGTCAGTCAAGGAGACCTGCCATTATATGCTTCATTTGAGGGATTGGCATTGTCCATGCAAATTCATTTTGCATGATCAAAATTGCAAATAGTCTGAACTGCTTCAAACAGGATCCAATATGCTTTCTCCAAGCCACAGTGGATTCTATTCCTAAAATAGAGCAACTGCAAAACTTTAGATGAAGTGAAGTTGGCATAGGTTCTACCAAAGTACCATGTCCTTGACCATATTCAAAATGACCCCTTGACCAATACTGAACTCTTTTTTTCAGGTATGTCAGATTCTTCAGTAACGGTCAAATGGTAATGCACACCACAGCAGAAGAACCAGATCTTGTTGTGTCTAAACTTACACAGGAAAATATTCCAAGCTTGAACTGTAGAGTTGGTAGGTACACAATGCATGGTCAACATTATATATTAGATGTGGCACGCATTAGTGCCATTTTGACTGAAGTGAAACCAGGGAATTCACCAAGATACCAAAGCAGCAAGAGAGCTAGACAGAGGGAAGAGAAATACATCGTTACAAATACTGAGTATTTCCTTGAACTAGAACTGTCATCAACTTCCAGGAAAAGAAGTAACAAACTGTCGTGGATTAATTATTCTTGCCAGTGTCAGTTTGGAAAAAGTGGTAGGACTTCAAATACAGAAATCTCCTTGGGTGACCATTTCCCCCCATTTTATTTCAGCATTGTCAAATCTTATGGCAAGTGTGCATTTGCATCACTTTAGGTTCGACAGTTCTTTTCAGGTTTGGATTTCAGTTTATATGTGGGTGATGTTGAACATTTAACTGGCTGGTAGAAGTGATGGCAGCAGAAAATTTTCTTATCATTTACAAAGCCAGTTCTCTTGATGATATCAAAATGATTGCTGTCAACGTGCTAAAAGGCTCATGTATTTGCTTTCATGCATGCAGACACCTGTGACGTTTTTCGTGTGAAGATCTTTTTGAAATCATACACTTGGTGATGCACTGCTTCGTGCTTTCTTTTTTCGCTGATATATTTCGGTCATATTTCCCATATAATAATAAACCTCACCATAACACTTCACTTCACTACCGTTTCAGACCTTACAAACGAATTGCCTTAATTTTTTTGGTCATTTTAAAACAATTCAGTCTATGACTGAAAATCAATGAAAAAATAAACCCAACACTGCTTAGATCCAATAAAATTTGTCTTGAGTAAAATTATATCAAAAAAGATATCATTTTGTGAATGTATTGCATTGTTGCCTTTATGATTCTTTAAATGCAAAGAATCGTGTTCATAAGGTATACATTTTGTAAAAAAAAAACTAAGCAGTTTGTCTAATTTGGGGAGTATAGATTCTAAATTACTGCTACTCAGTGGCATCGCAAGGGTGGCCCTGGGTCTCTAATGGCACCTTCAAGGGGGTGGTAAGTTGTTGGTTGAAAATTAAATTTTAAAAGTAGTTTTCACTCTTCAATTTTTGTGCTTAGAAGCTCTAGTCTTGTAGGTGAAACTAGGAAATGTGGTTGTAGAGTGGGCAAATTGATAAAAGGTTTACTCAAATGTTTGGGTCAAATCCAGTGTGTGGAAGACCCCTCTGTTTGTCTTGAAATCAGAGATTTTAACATACTTTAGAGGCTGCAAGCAGGAGTTCAATCAGAGCCAATTTTAAGCATATTTGACCTCTGTCAAAATAGGTCTCGCGCTAATGGGGACAGAGTTAACCTTTGACATTGAAACGTTAAGTGAACATTGAAACATACTTCGCATAAATGAGATTAGATTATTAGATTTATTAATACAACGATCTATATGAAGTATATATACTTCGTTTTATTTAAGAACGGAACATAACATACGAAAATTTTTAAATCTGTGAAGTAGGTGTGCCACCATCGCTTCTCTTAAACTTTTTGTTTGATCGCTTGGAATGAGTAAACGATTAAAGCTAAGTGGTACGGTTTATCGTAGACTGAAAGGCAAGAGAGAAGAAATTTTAACAAAAAATTACTGGGTCCATTGATGCACATGTAACGAAGGCAGAAAAAAGGAAGAGAAATGATGAGAAAGTTGGCGAACAAGCAGTAAAAGCAAGACCCACAATCGAGTATGAAATACAAGACCCATTTCAGTTTGTGTTTGATTATATTCTTCAAGATGCTTTATTATTCCTTACACCTTTTCTAAGCACAAAACATAATCTTCGTTCATTTCATTTCTGCAAGCAGATTTGAGGGGTGGAAAGGGTGTCACTTTTATGCTCGGCCACGAACGACACTTAGCATCACCGCTGCTACTAGAGTGGCTCGTGTGTTCTTTGGTTACGAAAGAAAACGACCGTTTTGGCAAGGTAAACCGAGGATTCACAATTAGTATACACACTTATTTCCAAGAAATGTGCCTTTCAAGGGTTAGTGTCGGATGTCAGGCAGTTCACACAGACTACATGCAACCATTCAGTTCGTTGGTTTGGATTTTCCGAATCGCTGAACAGGACAGAGGAACTAGTAGTGTAGCACGAGCGCTACTCCTGATAATTGAGATATCCTGTGCACGCTGTAAAAACACGATTGCACAAAGAAAAACAGGAATTTGACTTGCGTGAGAGGGGCTTAGTGAACAACTCTTTGAGTCTTTGTGGTTATACATTAACGCGTGTGATCGCGACAGGATACACGCCCCTTTTACCTTGCAGTGATATATTATAGTATATTCCGTGCGTATACTTGAAACGATGATAAGAGTGAACCGTTTTAAATACCGTGTTTATCACAATGCTTAAAATGGCGACATTTTGCTGACGAGCACTTGCAAAGGGAAAATGACAAAGGATAATGAAATTTATTATCAGGCGCATTCTTGAAATAACAGTCGAGCGCAGGTCACTGGTAATTTGTATACAGACTAACGGGTTATGCGCAGGTTCAACATTTTCGGCGTTTTATTAAAGCTGAGCTACGGTAGAAAGCGGAGGACTTGCGGGTGAGCTGTTCGGTATCCCTGTCGAAAACTGCATATATCTGAAGATTAGAAATATGTCCCCCAATTGCAGGGTATTATCCAGAGTGGTTGAAATAGTTTTCAAGGAATATTGTTCACCGGATGCTAGCGATATGAGCGGTGAACAATTTATGAAAAGAAGACTAGTGGAACGACATTCACTTAATTTCTTACTACAAGTATTCTCCAGAAAGATGACAAACAAGTGAATCAATCGGCTAATTGTTTCATTTAGGAAAGAAAAAATGTGCCGAGTTACTTGTTCATCACCTTTGTCGAGACTAATTACTTGAATAAAGATGTGTGCAAATGTAAATCATCGTAAAAAGGAAGTAGAGCCCTATCGGCTGATTCCTCGAAAGGATGCAACAAACCAGAACCGTCGCAGGAAGGTTTTTAATGGAGGTTTTACGTTTGTACAGGGGACTTGAAATTGTAAAAGCTGACAAAAACGCAACTGAAGTACAGTGTTCATATTTTCATTTGGGGGGTTAAGCACCCCGTGGCGACGGGACTGCAACAAACCCAGAGCTTTCAGTTGTCATTCCTAAAACTACCATGTACCTAAACAACCCAAATAAATGAAAAAGCTTGTTACTTGCACGTAGAGTTATCTTCCGTTTTGTAGTTAAGCGTTTTCAGAATTGTGCACGTAAGAATATAATCTAGCAATTGAACTGACGCTATGCCTCCTGGTGTTCAGAGTTTTTCTGATGTCATCTTTTTTTAAGTTTTTGCTTAAAGGTGAGATCGACTTTTTAACCCAACTATTCTAAACACGCTGCTGTGTGCACAAATGAAGTTTATAAGCTCTTTAATCAGAACCGCTGAATGACATAAACGCCGGGTTCAGTATGTGAACGAAATGAAGGCATGTGATATTTTCACCAGCTTCCGCGATGGTGTGCTTACGCGATTATTTTCCAATTGATGCCTTTCACGTGTAACACGTAAAACGATATGCAATGAAGTTACCCACGCTTATGCGTTCTGCCGGTGTCGCTTCATTCGACGCAAAGCCTTATACGACAGCTTAAAGAATCTGACGTACCTAAACCAATTTGTCCAACTAAAACACAATAGATTAAATACCAAAAAGTAACATGTATCTGAGCTAGGTCAAAATAATGTACTACTGCTCCGGGGTATTTCATTTGCTAGTGATGGTAGGATTATTGAAATACAAGGACTCTAGAAGGAATTAGTTGATTTTTCTTCGCTGGGTTATCGCCTGTCGTTTTTTTCTTTGAGTGATGATCGCCTAAACGCTAGTGTCTCACATGCGATTAGACCGGGTAATCGCCCTGATATCATTCGTATGTAGAATGTAATAAAACTACGACGTTTCTATTGCAGCTGCGTTTTTTACAAAGTGCAGGTTTTCCTCACGATCTTCATTTTATTGTGGTTTTCATGAATGTTCGTGCTTATTTTGTATTACAGTAGAATGTTCGTTGTTCAAACGATTATGCCTTTAGCAAAAAATGCACGTCCGTTTTTTTGCCCAGATGATATATGCATCGTTGCATTTACTACATACCTATATTTTCAGGCACGTGTGCATTCAGATGGCACTGTGTGGCATGGTTCGATGGCAGGCGTTGTAAGAATTGTTGTTGAATCGTGTTTAGTTGCTGTTTTGCCGCTCTTCATCCTTCTCTCTGGGTGTGGTTATCGAATTTCTTTTTGTCTTCTACTGCCCTTCGTCATTGCTTTTGTAGGCTGCACAAAGGCGGGTCACCAGGTTTTGGCTGTTGGAGAAGGAATACAAAGTATCGCTCAATGTCAAGTTATTTAAGCCTCCTGCGTAAAGCATGATGATTCGTTCACACGATTATCATTTGAGAAGTTGCACGCTGTATATATTTGCTGGTGAATTCCTCTCATAATATACCATAGTCAGATCGAGGTTCCAATAAACAAAGATTAGCGTTTATCTGGTGTTGTCATGCGATTCTGGGATGACTTGTTTATGCTGAGGTATTCCCACAATAAGGTGCCAGCTTTAGTGCAACGTGGCAAGGATACCCTACCATTACCAACGACAAGAGGCATAATACAGAAGCTTGAAGAGTGGTGCACTGGACGATTCAAAACTCGCATTGTTGCGTTGACATGCAGGGCTGTCCACAGCGGCTAGATCCGCATGTAGGTTAGGTTGTAGTTAAGCTATCTGCTGTTTGTAGTGACAAGTTACTCAAATACCACGCTGCTATGTGCTTGAAGTAGTATCTTTCATTATTCGTTTGTCAAGCAACCCAGCTTCTGCTACAGGTTGTTGAACTCACCTTACAAATTTGGCGATACCACAACAATTTACCAACAAGATGAATACTGCTTCCCGAATATAAGGTGTCTGTTTCGGAACCGAATTGCAATATTTTTTCGTTCGACATTCCATTTATAAGTGGCTTACACTTTTTGGACACTACCGTATTTGCAAGAATACACCTTCACGATCAAAAAATCGCATTACATATCTGGAAACCACAATAATGTAGTTGCGCTGTGACAAAACGGCCTATCGATGCAAATATCAAGTGAGTGTATTTACTAGGCTTTAAAGAACTGAGTTTCAACATACCAGAAACAAGAAAAAAATCTTAACGATAATCGTACGGCAGAAGCAGCCAGTTCAAACGACGCAAGGAACATAACTGAATATGAGGCAGCAAGAACACTTCGGTCAGAGCGCAGTAATCACTCACGCCTCAATAAACGAAAGGCGCTCTACCGACAAGTAAGACGGCTCCGGGTAACTGCAACAATGAATCGAACTGCAAGCAACTGCCATGCACGTACAAACAGCAATCATCACAATCTCCGCAGTACAGATTTCAACACGCAGCCGACACACTCGTTGCTAGGTAGTCAAGTCACCGAATTGGTCCTGAGGTCTACGTTCTCGATTGGAACGTCTCAGTGGCACTGAAGAAGCTTCGCCACCGAAGTCACGGGAACCGTGCGTGACATCGTTCTTCTCACAAGCGTCCGTCGACTCTTCTGGTTCGTCTGGCAAACGTTCTTCCATTTTGGGTGTACGCGCCGTGACGTCTGCAGAGCTCGTATCTCCACAATCGTTTCGGAGGTAGCATCACTCTCACTTCTCGGGTACGGAGCTAGATCTGACGTTGAAACGGAACTCTCACTTCCATTTTCATGACGTTCGATCGCGTGATGCTGGTTTGCTTCCACCAAGTCAACGATATCGCACAGAGGTTCACTTTTATTTCGGACAAATCTGCGCAGCAGTACAGTTCCTGGAGAGAACAGTCACGAAGGAAGAGCGATTCCAAACATCGCTGTACGAGGGAAACGAACGAAATGTTTGTGAGGAGTTTCGTTGGTCGAGAGACAGACCAACAATCGAACCGCATGTAAAGTCTCGGGTAAGACGCTTTCCCACTGTCCTTCATGCAGGTTTTTGCCATGCAAAATAAGCTTGATATTTCTCCAAATGGTCTGATTTATACGTTCGCATTGGCCGTTGCCTTGCGGGTGGTAGGGTTACGAGGTGCTAAAAGAAATTCCCCTCGAAGTTAGGAAACTACGAGTCTCACGACGCTCCACGATCACTGTGAATGCTGCATGGGAAACTTAAAAGACAGAAAAGCGACGAAAGACAATCAATGACCGTAGACGAATGCATGTTTTTGCAGGGAAACACGAACGGAAAACGTGAGTATTCGTCAACAATTATTCAGGAGGTAAGGTCGAGGTCAGGGGCGCACGCAGGAATTTTTTAAGGGGGGGGGGCTAACATTTTGAGAAAATTATTTTGCTTTCACTAAAGTACAGGCTACCTTATTTACTACAACATTTGTCAAATATGCTATTTTAATTTTTACACAACACATTTCTTGACCAAGTCCAGCCGCGACGTCTGTTTTTCTTTGCCCGTTTTCCCCCATTACCGTGATTTTGTTAATATGTTAAAGTACGATGCGATGTAGTGTGGTACTTCTCTGCAAAATTTTGACATTGTTTATGGAAGTTTGTAACATGCTCAGTATCCCGAGATATTGTTTTTGAAAGCACTCTTGTGTTATATAGTAGCATTACTTCATACCACTTCCAGCAAATTCTGGTGTCTCAGTCGACTATTATTTGTCACGAAATATTATCAACAGCACTTTTCTCAACATCGCAGACAAGCAAAATGCATTGCAGTACCACTACAGATTGTAGAATTATCTCACAGCCACACTGCATGGTTGTTGGTCGATACCAAAAGCAAAATACCTTTGTTAAATCACCAAAACAGAATTGAAACAGCAGTTTTTACACATACTCGAAAAAGGCAGCACAAGCGTTTGCGAATTACTAGTGTATTATCTAACATATTCGAGGCAGTGGTAGCAAACAAAGCTTAGCCGACATATCACTAACTTTACGGATAATTGCGCAAGGTACAGACAGATGCCGCTGTAGAAATTTTGAAATGAGAGAATGGACAGGGACAGATCCTCTTCAGGAGGCTCTTGGAGCAAACCATGCATGCTTATTTGGCTAACTGAGCACGTGACATCTCTCACTCTCTCTTACAAGCAAACCGTCATGGCAAACGGAATCGTAGCAATAGCACGAATACACCGGCGAACAGTTAATGTGTATAGTTTCTTAAGTGTTGGTCCTACCTATAGGGCCAGAGCCGGATTAAAGGGTAGGGGGGCCCGGGGCAATTTTTAGTGGAGGGCCCCTATGACGTAATTCATGACGTCATCGTTTGTAAAAGTTATGTTTTCGCTGATTAGCAAG
>Ga0210059_1011295_pt1 | contig 13679 bp, 13 predicted proteins | sample Ectturendosymbi2_FD_188042 | JGI IMG/M metagenome (GOLD analysis project Ga0210059, IMG submission 188042) | Ecteinascidia turbinata endosymbiont from Florida, USA - Sample 2 (SPAdes) (version 2) | ecosystem: Host-associated > Tunicates > Ascidians > Unclassified | place: Key West, Florida...
GCTGAAACCGGTTGGGAAAAGTTGCTGCAACGGCAGCACCATACCCGATGGTAGGCCGGTTGTGCCAGGACCCCTAGTCGCAATTGATTCTCCCCTTACTGAGAATCAGTGATGACCATCTGCGGTAGTCTTTCGCAAAAGGTGGGCCCTCTGCCTTTATTGGCCTCTTCATGAACAGAAATCTGGAAACTCTTCTGAGTGGTTGTTTTAAAAAAGCAAAGTGCTTTGATCGTAATTTAGGTGGAAATTGGTTTTAGCATGGCAGTTAGAACGGTTTGAATCTCAGACATCTGCGCAGCTTACTGTAAATCTACTTTGATTAAATATTTCTTTGGTTACTCTGCAATGGAGAGTGCTTCTCCGGTTTAGGAGCTATATGTGTGTAGACTAAATCCACGTGGGTGTTTTTAACACGATGTCTTCTCCGGTCCCAGACCGGAGAAGGCATCACGTTAAAGAAATTTTTGCCTGGTGCGAAATAGAAAAACGATAAGATAATTGTTCATGTACGATTCCAGCTTCCCCGCGATGTCACGCTGTTTCGTGTCCGAGCGCAAAAGGCAATGATTCTCAAAATCGAATCATGATTTGCAGAGAAGCTGTTGCTTTTCAGACTTTTGTCACTTGTCATGTACTGTCTGACAGGAGTGTCATTCCGCTTGGTGGAGCGGCGAGTACGCAAACTGCATTAGAAAGTTCGTCCCTTGATACAGTGTATGTACAACTGTGCGGTATTGCAGGGCTCGAGCTACCTTTCCCAGTCACTTATGTTCAGCATCAGCCGCTTTCATGCATGGGCGGTGACATCAAGCTGTCACGTCCTTGTCCAAAACAATCGAGACGTCCTTGTCGTTGAGCATTACGCGGGTAACCTCTGTCGCTACTCCGTTCGTTCTGGTAGTGTAGTTCTGGTCTTCCGTCTGCAGAAAAAAAGCATTTTGCGCCATCGAATTTCGCGAGAACGAATTTCATTTCCACAGACGATCAGAAATGCGCGCCGAAAAAACATTGCTTTCACATAACTTGTTTCTTATTTTGCAATCATTTTATTAATGCTGAGTGTTGTGCCGATAGGTCCTGTTTAACAACGGCAAAATTTCATAAAGCTTGAGTAAAGTTCAAACTTCTTTCTAACGCATTTTTCAAAAATATGAACGTTACTCCTAAAAACACTTAAAATTTTTTTTTAAGCTTTTTTTTTTTTTTTTTGCGCCTATCTCACGTGGTTGTCGCTGTTCCATCCGACTTTTTTTTTATTCATGTCGAGCAGCGGAATGGAACATCTCTGGCGCCGACCCTCCATGGTGCTGAGGCCGGAGGAAGACCCGTGCCGTTCGTTGTCCTTGCTCACGGAGCCTGTTCGGCCAATGCGATGCGCGGCCACAATGCTGCTCAGTCTCTTCTTAAACGAGGTGTGCTTCGAACAGGAATAGGTCCATGTTAGCTTTTATCCCAACGCAACTTTGTTCGAGGTTAGTTGAAGCAAAGAAGAGGGAGGAACGGCGGACGGCCTTGTTTGGCACAACCTCCTTGCACGAGGAGAGAAAACAAACAAGGTGACAACGCTTCTAAGCCACACGTTGCAAAGTGGCAACCTGCGTGCGCAAAGGATGCCTTTCTCCTTTGTCAACGACACATCAGCCCAATTCAAAGAATTTTTGGGCCAGCCAACAAGACAATAATTGCTTTCTGTGAAGAAATGCTTACGCCAAAAAGCACAAGAATGACTTTGTTTCTAGGTTGATTCATCGAGCAAAATAAGAAACTGCTAATAAAATGCTTTCAAAGCTGCAATCGAAAACAATGTTGCAAAACTGGCGTTCAAATGAAAGTCCATCATAACGAGGGTTTCTACTCATGATGGCTGAAAGTAATCACCAACGCAAGGAAAAGTAACATCGCTTACAGAAACTAGTGTCACACCTAAATTCTGTTCCCAGCGTTCAACATTTAAATGTCAAACCTGCAATCACATATGCAATGCCGCAGTATGTATGAAAGAATGTTCCTTGATTTCAGATTTTGCTTTGTATTGAGAATAATTTCAACGGATTTTTTTCTTTACAGGGCAAAGACTGCTGCATTAGGTGAAGAATTTAGCGGAACAACATGCGTTATATAAAATGCTACAAATTTCCTTCAATAAGGTTCCTTCAGCTCTTAAAGTGGGAACGGTACTGGCGTTGTCAAATGTTTGCTGTTTCAAATTATAGTTATAACAGACCATGCGATTTGCAGCTGACCCAAATTGTTTGCAGACAAGCTGAATATTTAAATTGTTTCGCTTACCGTATGGTCGCTGTGGGTGTGTGTGCCTGCCCCATGCCCTTGGGCGACACCTGTCGGAAGAGAACTGTTTCGTCGCAAGCGACGCCTGGTGGCAGTAATGCTCTCCCTTAATCTGGCGCGGAAACTGTGGCCGAGAAAACTGTACAAGATCGGATTGATGGCGGAATTCGAAAAACCCAGTGCCACCAAAAACTGTTCCGTTCCAAAGCAACCGGTTGCCGATACGTCGATACCTTGGCAAAGTGAAAAGCATTCACGCAATGTCAAAAAAGGCGATTATATGCATTTGAACTGATTAGAAAGTCTAAAATGTATATATAATGTTTTCTCACTGTTCACTTCATAGGTATCACGCATGCAAATATGCTACCGAAATATAGCTTGTGTTCTAATACCAACAAAGGCTATGACAATTTGATCGCGCCAAAGCATGCTTATTTGTGCAGTAAATAGAGCTTCATGAAACTGGAAAATATAATTTGGTGAAAAGGTTCGGGGTTTCCAGTCCGTGTGTAAAAGCTGCGTCAGCAATCGCCATCAGTGCCCATTGCTTTTATTTTTTTAATCGACTTTTAAAAACTGCAACATGTATGCGGGAGTTTCTTGGTTCATACAAAAATCTAGGTCAAAGGTAAAACTGAAAATTCAGCAAGACATCTCCCCTGAATGTTTGCATGTTGGGTAATACTTGAAAAGTTTGACTTGGGCCACCCTGTGTTTACCCCACAGGAGCGCGATCGATGATGGAATGCGATGTTTGGTTGTTTTCAACTGAATACTTAAGAAGTTAAATTCATCAGAAAAGATTATGTTTTGAAAAAATATCTGAAAGATTTTCAGTTTATTGCAGGGTTAGCTAACATACTGTAAATTTTGTGAATTCCTAAGAATTTCAACTTGTTGTTGCAAAGGATAAACTGCACCATAGAAATAATCCTCTCGAAGTTCGGGAGTGTTTGAAAGTTGCGTTTCTAGTAACAAATTTACATAACTACCGATTGTCTGGATTTCTGACGACCATTGAAAACGAGTCCATTGATGAAATTTTCTATAAAGCTGTCCATTGCCTCATTTTGCTTTTACACTCAATTGGTGCATAACTTTCCAGAAGTGACATGCTGTGGTTGCAAAGTTAATAACTTCGCTTTCAAACTGGTAGACCTGTCCTTTTGGAACGAGGAAATAAAGAGTTTCTGGACATCCAGTTTCTGGACATCCAGTTTCTGGACATCCACGAAACAGCAAAAACAACAGCCAATAACAGCCTATCGACTCAAGATTAATCATGGCTTCCTTGTCCCCAGAGACGCATTGTACACAACTAGGCCTGGTGTCCGCCAGATTTTTAGTTTCCTCTCCACGTGTCGATCCAAACAAGGGTTCGCACCCATGATAATTATAATATGAAAGGGCCCTGGTGCTTTTGAGCACACTTTACAATGAACCGTGAGCAAAGTTATGACCAGTCACTATCGACGGGCAGGGAAAAGCATATACGACTTTCTTCGCATTGTATTTACGTTTTTTGTGTTGTCTGTGTTTTGCTCAATCGTGCACTCTATCTAAAGAATCAATGCACATATAGTTGCACTGAATTTTCAGGTTAACAGGTTTCACTTGACCACGTTAGTACACACGCAAATGCTATTTGATTAGATTTCAGAAACTATTTGCATATGTTCAACTTAAGAAATTGCTCAAATTGGTTGTTGACATAGGCTTTCATTTTCAGGTATATACCTGGAATCCTCATTAAATTGAAGATATTATATGGTAGCCAGCAAATCATGAAGCAAAGAACGAGAATGGCAACCATGCGAGTCACCCTCTTTCTCATGCTGGCAGATTTCTTAACAGCAAGGCTTGCCACACGGTTCTCGGACATTCTTAGGTGCTTCAAGATGAGAATGTAACTGATAGCTGCAAATAACACATTGGAGTTTACCATATCTAAAAGAAAAATAAAAGTTATGTTATTTATATGATAAACTACAACCAAAAACGCAGAAAGGTATATGCAAAAGTTTACAATTTAAGATTACGCATAGTAAAAGTGTTTTCAACAATAGAACTTTCAAAATTGACCTCAATATACTGCATGTTATGGTTAACACAGTATATAAAACAGATACTAGTTGACCCATTTTTCTATGCGTTCAACACTTCCGTACAGGAATTCGTAAAGTAAGTTAATACCAATAAAAATATAAATGATATAACACTCTTTGACAAGCTTAGCTCGTCTAAATCGGTTATTCCTCGACAGCATAAAACGACTTACATATGATAGAAAATGGCACAAGAAAACCGACGACAGAGTTTATGACGATCCAAGCTTTGTACATCGTTGATTGGTCGTCATGTGAACAAAGAAATTTATTACTTGGCGGCGGTGGTTGTGCGATTTCTGGTTGAACAGCGTTTTCTTCACCAAAAATGTCAAAGTTGGTTTGGTTCATATCTGTCAAATAAAAGTGAAAAGCATTAACGTTGCGTTTTTGGTCCAACAACCAAAAATTTTACTTTATATCAAATCACTATAGCTAGTAAAATTCAGTACGAATTACCAGTTTTTGTCAGAGCTTCAAGTTTTAATTGTGCCTGTAAATAAGGATACGTCTGACCTTTGGCTCAAGCTACTGTATTTTACTCTAGAGAAAGGTACAATATTTTGTTTTAAATTGTTAAAGCTTAATGAGTTTTTTCATGAGTCGTCAAAAGCTTCTAGTGCTCCTGTTGTTGATGAAAGATTATCTGATAAGGTGAACACTCTTTTAAATAGCGTCTTTTGAAAATCTAAGAAACCCCTTAACAACCAGTTTGGACATGTCGAAACTAATCCTATGTGGTTTCACGAGAAAGCCAATTGGCAGAACACAATGCCATCAGATTTTAGCAAAATTTTAGCTAGTATAACAATCTTTTAGATACGATTCTACTTTGTTGTTTTTTTTGCTTTTATTTTTGATATTTTGCGATCGTTCTTTTTTCAGTGCGTGCTTACGTACGCAGGAATTCAATTAGTTGTTCGATAAAAATTAACGCCTGCGAACGAAGTCATTTCAGGGAAATATTCGTCAAAATTTTTCATCACCGGAATCTGATAAGGTCAACGCGAGATGTATCTCTAATCTTGGGCAGATGGCGCTGTCTACATTCAGGGAGGTCGCTGCGGCGACGTGATCTTGCCATGCAATCCTGAAAGGCCTTTTAATGGAAAGTTTGGACGCAATCCTGTCTCGGGTCTCATCAGGCTGTCGATCACGCATTCTGAAACCAAAATTTTCTGATTTAAAACAATCGGCGAGTTGCGCGGCTTCCTGATTTTGCTTGAATATATTTCGGGCTTCGCGTTAGCACGTCTTCACGACGCCAAAGTTGTTGCGTTAATGGATTTCTCTTGGTTTCTAAAATTAGTTCAGTTCAAACCACTAAGCAAAACATCTAACTGTCTTCCGAAGTGTGCGGGGAAAACAATTGTTGCGATTCATCAGCCGGGCTTTGATATATTTTGACCGTGATCAAAGTTGAAACACTTCACAACCCGTCTGGTGAATTGTAAACAGTAATTCCGCCGCAAGACGCAATTCGTTGGATCAGGTCGAAAATTTATGTTTTCGGTTAAAAAATTTGAGCCAACAACAAACTTACAAAATCCGTTTCTTAAGGGTTTTTACGAAAACACAAAACCGAGTGAGGCAACATATGTTTTTTGCGCGAAGGTTTAGTTTATTGTTTTTTAGTATATTTCACTTTCAGGAATAAGACACAAAGGACGCAGCGCTCGCTTCAACCCTTCGTGCTTATTTACTACTAGATTGTGCAGAGAAAAGCACTGCCTTGCCTGCACTATCAGTCAGTCTTTTTGAACTTTTCCTTTCGCTGTTGGGTGGTGCATAGTATGCTGTAGAAAGTATCTCGTTGGAATTCTGACGATCGACACGAAGTGCAATGCGATGAATGCAGTTGGAGGATAAAACAAGCCTCAAACGCAGCGAGTACAGAGAAGCAGCTTGTTTCTGCTTAAAGACTGAAAGCCACTAACAAAGCACCTTAACGTCCAGAGTAAAGGCCCTGATGAAACGGACCACGAAGCGTCGTTGAGTGAACGACCTAGTGAAGCCTTGCTGCTTGTGAATGTGGTATAGAACTGCGTGGCGAGGGTTGTATATGCTCAATAACTTGATGAAGCTAATTTATACTTTGTATGAATATTTCTGAAATAACTTTAAACAAGGTGAGAGTTACGAATCAAACTGGCAGGGAGGTGGACTGTAGTAGATAAAGAAGTCATCGACTGTCTCAAATTAATCTGAAAATTTGTTATTGCTAAACAAGAAAAAGAAATTGTGAAAAACGAAACTGAACTTTTTTCACTGCATATATATGTATATATGTGCATAAAACTATTATCATATAGACACTGTAAACACTGGAGCTTTATTTTAAGATAATTTAGGCAAATTGTTATGACCAGAAAAAAAAGACATTTAAGAAATGTAAACATGTTCAGAATTTCCACATTAAGGATCTCACACCAGAATTTTGCATAATTAAAATTTGACTGTAATCAAGCAGCAGCGTTGTGAATTCCAAGGAATTCAGAAGCAAGGTTTGTGTTCTCTAAAATTGTAAGCGAAGTAAAAGAATACTTATTCAATGACAGCTTTCAAACGTTTTCAGCAGTAAAAGGATAATACGTTCCCTGTTGCTTGTTAGCAGCGAAAAGAAGTTTTTTAAAATTGCAAAATGTGTAAGACAAAGACCAATAGTAAAATAAAATTTTGACACTATCAATGTTTTCCATAAGCCTGGGCGTACATGACCGTGAACTGCACTACCGTAAATTGTTTTGAATTAAAACTAACCTGACTGCTTTTGATTTTTGCTTAACAGAAGTCTGTTACATAATCTACCTGGAAAAAAACGGTCGTTTGTTGAAAAAGGTTTGTAGTGAAGTGAAAATAGGAGTAAACAAGCTTTGTGGAAACGTTTTCCTAATGACATTTCAACTGCTCGTGAAAAACGCTCTCTAGATTGCGAATGGTATCTGCTAAAATATATCATAAGGAAAACAAACGCTGCCGATGCATGCTTTGCTTTTTCAAAACTGACTGCTTCAACCGCACCGATCAATTTCAGTCGTGACAACAAAGCTTTCTTCCTTTGTTTGCCAATAAATGAAGATTGGAATGGTTAATAATAAGAATATCGATGCATTCTGTTTCAGTTTTTTCCCGTGTTTTACGCGAGAATGTCCTTTTGAGAAAAACAAAGACGACAGCCGTCGATCATCTGGCAGACTCCAACCACACTCAAATTTACAGCTCCATCAAGATTCAACACTCAATTACAATTCGGCCATCCCTCCAAATGATAAGAAAAAATCGCATAAATTTCGAGGGGTGCTTGACGAGAAAACTTGGTCAACAGGTTTTTTACGATGTCCCAGCGCTTTGATCCTAACCTGATTAATCTGTTTAGTATTTACGCTGATTGGAACAGAACAATAAACAAACAACCTGTTGTAAACTTCTCAATTCCATGTTTAATAGAATTTATGGCAATTAAGTCAAAAGTAGAAACCGTTTGATTCGTGTGTTGTTGCTTTTCAAAGTTAATCAGCTCCGGGACATCTTCACTCACCTTGAGAATCGTTTTGATGAGGGAACGTGTTGCTCCAAGTGCTGTTGGTTGCGTTGTCACCATTGTCGTAAAAGTCGTCACTGAAAAGATGTTGAAGAGTTTCAACAAGGTGCCCTGTCAAGGGTACATCTTGCACGCTGCCTGCGTTTGGGCGAAAGCTGAATATCAGCTTTTCAACGCCACTAAAGTTAAGACGCCTTTTTGCCAAATTATATTTCGACAATTGCTACAGTCTGTCTTCATTCAGTACGCACAATTTGATTAAGTCTGAGTAGCAACGTAAGTGAGTTGATAAGGGACGGCGTGGTTATATAATCACAGCAAATAGTAAGTGAAGTGGTAAGCCAGTCCTGATCGCCTGTTACGCTGCCGTTAACCATTTTTGGGCCGACATTTCCAAACAAAATTGCTAAACAGCATAAAACAAAAATAGATAGCGTGAGAAGGTGGTGTGCGGGCAAATGCTGTTTTGGTAAAATTAGAGAAATCTACTGGTAAAATCAGAGAAATCATAGGTAAAAGTAGGGAAATCTACTCTAAATGCATTTATTTTATTGTTATTATTACTGAGACGTGAATAGAGCTTAAATTCTGCATAACGATTCGCTACCGGCGAACTGCTCTTGCTTGGCATCACACTCTGCCAAATACTTCATGCATTCTCACAGTGTGTGCAGTGATAGCGTTCAGAAGCGTAATGTTTCTCTTCTAGTCTAGTTGCCAGAAGTGGTAGAATATTTAGTTCTACTTTATATTGTTGACCGGAGCTGACGTTGAAAGCTCTGTCCTCGATTATTAAAAGCATAGAAGATTGAGAGGGGTACGCAACTTTTCGGTCTGGCCGATTCGGTCTGAGGACATTTCGGTCAGACTATGAAATTTTGCAGAAATCTTACATGTTCACATTTTAATGCAAACATACTTAAACCGACGAGAAGTTTTATTTAAAAAAAAATACAAACATGATCCAAGATCCAACAGTTAATCAGCATCAACATGCGCTTTTCATTATCATCATCAAGCAAATTAAATCTTTATCGAAATTTTGCAATTAATCCAAATTCTTCAAAGTCAAAATTACAATTCAGATCTAATCGCAATCATGACTCCTCAAAGGGAGTTGGTACAGCACCCTCTAGAACGACATTTCGCCTGCTTATAATCATTGAAATAACAAATGTAATAAGTTGTTTATGTACAGAAATGTCGTGACCGAAATGTCCCCAGACCGAAACGGCCAGACCGAAATGTCCCGTGACCGAAACTGCCCAGACCGAAACGGCTCAGACCGAAACGGCCAGACCGAATCGGCCAGACTGAAAAGTCCTGTTCCGTGTTAAGAGATTGACAAATCAATGCGTATGTCTTTCTCATCCAAATTCGTGTCGTATGTATAAGTTTAAAAACTCACTACAGGGACATTTCTGAAAGGTTGTCTTCAAGTTTTACGTTGCAAACGATCAAATTCATTCTACGTTTTGAACATAATTAATGCCGTATCACATTTATTCTCCAAATATATAACACCACTACGTTTTCAGAAGAAAAAAAAACAATCTTTAAACCAAGATTGCGCGGACAGAATCTAACCCTATCCAACCAAATACTGATGTACGTACAAACATGGATGATCACAGCCTAAAATTGGCGAAGCAAAGTCCGTCAAAGACAGAGTCGACAGCTGCAAATTAGCATCAGGTTAACTTACTTTATTTTCAAAGTTTTGTGTTTAAAAGTCAGAAACGAATGTACATTGCTGTACAGTAAATTTTGTTTCTTACTGACATTAATCAGTTTTACTCAGTGAAGGGCAACACCAACACCACTCACTCTTACATTTCCAGACTTGTGCTTTAATCGATTTTTACTGATGGCAGGTTTAGCTTCCCAGGTTACAAAAATAAAACAGGAGTTAAACAACTAATTTAATTCCGAGGGGTGTCTTATCTAAAAAACAACCGTTTTTGTCAATATTTTACTAGAAAAACGTGTAAACGGATGTGTGTGTCCTAAAGATATACGCTTGTGAATTTTTTCGTTTTCTACGTGTTTAACGAGTTTCACAGACACGTTGTCATTGCATACTGTACAGGATTGCTACATCGAAGCGAATGGCATGTCCGGAAAAGTAATCAGCTTAATATCAACTCAGGAAAAATTGAACAGCTTGGTTGTTAATTTGGAATAAGTTACAGTGTGAAATGCCCACGGACTACAAACGCAGTGTTGTTCACCAAAATGCTACAACTGTCATAGGCGTTTCTTTAGTTTACCATGTGCCCTAAAAATATTGCACCACGGACCTAGAGAACCCGCAGCCCAAACTGCCTATTACCGTTTTCGATGCCACAAACATGATTTTAGCAGAATTTGGAAAAAATCAGACTTTACAAAGTTTGAAAAAGTGAAAATTGAGGAAATCCGAGCATAAGTCAAAAATGTCAAGCTGTATTTAAAAACACAAATTAATTTGCTGAGATGGTTGTCACGCCTTTCGCTTCTGTTAAAATCATGCTTTTGAAACAACGTCAAGCAACAAAAAGAGGTTTTTCTAAATGAACAGCCAGGTAACTCCAACGAATCTACGCAACATGCTTGAAACAGCCTGCTTTGGTCCAGTCAGGCTGGCATCGCAACCGCCCGGTGGAAAATCCCTTCACTAAAAATCATTCTGAGAATTGACAAGAAATTCATTTAATCAATATCGCTAGAGACCTAGATAAATAGTTTGCTTTGCTGACAGAACGAAACAGGTTAGATAATATTCGACAGGCATTTTCTACAGGGTTTGCTGTCACCATTATTAGTGCTTTTGACGCGCGATTGTCGATAACTGACGGACACCTGATTCAATGGCTTTCGAAACGTCATAATCCAGGAAAGACCTTGATTGTTCAATCGGCAGACCTGACACCCATTTGTCGAAACACAGTTGACAGTTTTTGTGGGGCGTTTAACCATCGGGGTTGAATTTATTCTCGCCCGCGAAGGAGACGACAGAACACGAAATTTTCCATTTTTATTTGGGAAATAAGCATATTTCAAATCAAGGAAGTCAATGCGGAATACCGCCCCTTGAAGGATTCTCCCAGGGCGGACCACCTTCTCTGCACCCCTCATGACGGCTTCTGCTTCTCGCATGATCAGCGCTGGAATACGTGGTTAGAGACAACAATGTCCGCATTGCAGGCGTCATAAACTATTCGTGGAATGCGGTATACCCAAGTGGCCAGCACCTCCAAGCACGTGCTGCAGCTGCATTATGATATTGAAGGACAAGCGACCTTTGGCAACGTGCTCTCTTCGACTCAAGTAACGCATGAAGAACATTAAACATATACTAGCAAACAATATTTTCAGAGTGGTATGCGTTTGGAGTTGGTGTAAGTTAATAAAAAGGTATGTACTCTTCATTCACATTACCAGCAATTCTGCTATCAATATTTAAACTTGCAAACTTACAAGCAACCGGAACCGAGGTTAGGTTCGCACGACCTTGTTTCTGCAACTTTCCAAAAAGTAAACAAAACCAACTTGCGACAAAGAAGCAAAGTTTGTTCGCACCCTTTGCGGTTCTACACAAATATACAGGGTGTCCCAGAAGTCGCGCACTATATAATAATTTTGTTTTTTTATTTTTTTTTTCACTGAGTAGCAACATAAGTGGGTTGATTTTCGCCATATAATAATTTGTTTGTTTTTTTATGTTTTAATGCAGAGGGTGAACAATTTGAACATCTGTTATGATTGTGATCTATAAAATTGCTATTTATATGTATTTTCATAAAAATCTGCATGGTGCGCGACTTCTGGTACACCCTGTATACATACAGCAATAGCCAGGCTCGTAGCCATCTTGGGACACCAGGGGGGGGCGAAGAGTTGTCTGAGAGGGGCCCAAATTTTTAAAACCATCTCCATTAGTTTTAAACTATTTCCAACATATTTTTCTAGGGGTGGCAAAAAAATTTCCAGACGGCTTTTCCCCCCTGCATCCCCCTCCTAGTTTCGCCTGGCAATAGCACCACTCGCTGCAGACGTATGCGCGAACTATGTAGTACAACAGGCCTTGGCGGTAACACAGCAGAACTATCGACCAGATCTGCTTTACCGCTATTTCCTAGCCAAGATTCTCCTGACCGGTTTTTATGGACATTAACTCTGTTCGCAGTAGAATTGTTTTTGCCAAAGAGTTAGAAATCAATGATTGCCTCCAGTATCTTGATGTCTTTATAGAGGAATCACCCACCAGCTTCACTGATTCTAATACAGGAACCCACACTTACAGGCCTTCACTCAAAAAGGTCGAGTTTTGTTCCGTTGCACAGGAAACGAAACCCTGTTAACTCGTTAATCCGCCACACATATGACATCATCAGTTCTTGCGAACCGATGCCCGCGGAACGTATGTTATGTTATGCGAAGGTTATCTCGCAACGATTAACCTGGCAATTTTCGGACAGTTGCATTCAGAAAGCCTTTGAACAATAACTACGGCGCCACACAACGTGTTTAACAAGGTGACTACTCTAATAAATTTTATTGCACTTACCGCATTATAAAACTTAGTTCTGCAGTGAACGTGACCCTGCATTGCTTCCAAAATATCTAGAAATTTCAGAGCTGGTTTTAGGTCAAAGACCAGCAAGTTATACTCAACCGTAACAACGTTGTTTAGAAGCTTATATGCTCTTGCGGTGCCTAGTGCCTACAGTGGCGATTCTAAGGAGGGGCCTGGGTGAGTCATGGCCCCCCCAGATTTTTGCTTGGCCCCCCCAGTTTTTTTCTTAATTTCCCGTATAAGTTCGTTTGGTTGACATATGTAGGGTTGTCAAATGCATTGTGTAAACATACCGGCCATTTTGTCAACAGCGCCAGCTGTGTCGTAATTTGTAAGCGGCACAAGGAAAACAGAGACAATCAGTATTGTTACGCCACAATTAATAATTTGTATTTTTTTGGCTGATTCGTTACATTTCGGTGTGTATGTGACGTGACAATCGCACCAAGGATTGAGACAACAGCAGCAAACAAACTTCGCTGAAGAAACTGTCCTGACAAGATTCGCTACAAGAGTCATTATCATTTGAGAAATTCTGCGTTAGTTCTTTTTGAAGTTACGGCAAATTATTTTTTTCACAATACCGACTTCAGACACTGATTTTCAAAATACCGGTCTCTGCTAAATTAGCAGTAAAATACCGGCAAGGCCGGTGAAATACCGGCCATCTGACAACCCTAGATACATGCAGTAGATAACTTTCGGTCAGCAATATTTTAAACGATAATTTAGGAACCCTCTAGCCTGCATTCAATGTTTTCCAAATGCATGATAAGCTGTACTGTTGTTTTTGACGGTAATGGTAATGGTAATGGTTTATTGTTTCATATGGTCGGGTAACTAGAGTTGTTTGTGACGACACATACCAGTAGTTGCTCGGATCCTGCGTGAAAGTTAGTCAGACAGTGGTCGTAGTGTTTAAACACTCATTTCGAAACTAAGAAACAGTCACAGAAGTGGGAAGATGGATCTTTCGTGCATTTCAGTTTGAGATGGAGCTGGATTATATTACTGTCAGTAGATTGTTGCTTGTCCCAGTAGCAAAAGGTTTGTGAAAGCCTTAGGAATTGGTTTCAGTTAATTTATCTCAATTTATCCTGGCTGTGGTTTTGCATTCGGCTGCCTTGTGTATACGACTTCGAAACATCTTGCGTAAGTTGTTCGTGACTACAGTTTTAACTCT
>Ga0210059_1011296_pt1 | contig 13679 bp, 7 predicted proteins | sample Ectturendosymbi2_FD_188042 | JGI IMG/M metagenome (GOLD analysis project Ga0210059, IMG submission 188042) | Ecteinascidia turbinata endosymbiont from Florida, USA - Sample 2 (SPAdes) (version 2) | ecosystem: Host-associated > Tunicates > Ascidians > Unclassified | place: Key West, Florida...
ATTAGAAAATATCTATATCACCCATAAAATACTTTCTAATTTCTCTCAACAATGGCAACATAACACCCTCGTGCGAATGCCGCAGCTTCTGCAACGTGCGAATGCCGCAGCTTCTGCAACGCTCGGTAAAAATAAATTTCGTAAATAGTTTTTTTCAATGCAGTTTTTTCGCACAATTGGTTTGTAGGCAATATTTGGTGAAACTATTCAAACCTGTCGGCTGATTTTCATTAGCTAGAACAAAAACATGAACATCTGCAGTTGTTTCTATCTATACTTCCCTTTAATATGTGGGCGTTGTAAGGACCGGGAATGACTGACATCTGGAACAATGTCTGTTTGTGAAAGGGGTATTTTTTGCTTAGCAATCAACACATAGTACATCAGCATACTCTGCTCTGGTAGATGCGGAATATTGGAAAAAGAATTCATTTGCGTTTTTGCAGATCTTTGCGTTCTGTGTTTTTCTTTATTGGTGATTCAACCAACTTTGTCTTTGATCGCATTTTCCTTCACAAAAACTGCTTCAAAGCATTCATGCGTCTCTATCTGGCGTCGCTGCTGTTGACAGATCACATCACCAGTCAATCAGCTTTGGTGATGCCAATCGACAAGTTGATTGACGTTTGCAAGAAACGCAATGTGATGACTGTCGTTGATGGCGCGCATGCCCCTGGTCAGGTCAAGTTATCGCTGAGGGAGATGACAGCTGATTTTTACGTTGGTAAGTGTTGTGGATGTGATAACTGTGTTTTTTTATGGCAGATGAAAAATTTGATAAACTTTAGAAAAACTGCTCTCTCTTGAAATCTACAGCAGATGTCCACGTGTGTTACTCCACGTGTGTTGTGTGTTGAAGGGTGCTGTGTGTTGAAGTAAAGTAGATGTACACGTGCGTTGCTCCTTTTGTGAAGTCGAAAATATTTCCTGGCTCCTCCCGAACTTGTGGAGGTTCTTGGCGTAGGACGTCTTCGTGGCAACAAACACAAGTTTGATATTACAATCTGACGTTTGCTATTTTTTCACGCACGCTGATGCAGGGCTTCAATGCAAAGTTCTGTAGCGAACTAACTATTCGATTTTCAGGGAACTTGTACAAGTGGGCATATGCCCCGCGCTCCAGCGGCATTTTGTGGATCGCGCCACGTCACAAAGGAAAAGTCATACCTTTGGTGACGTCAGCTTACTCCGGTTACACGATGCATCACCGGTTCAGTTACCTCGGCACACGTGACACTTCGAACCACTTCGCCATTCCTGACGCGCTTGATTTTTACCAAAGCATTGGTTTGGTGAGTTCTGAAGGTCACAGTAGGTTGCTTATCTCAGTGCGACTTTCCCCGTTTCAGGCGAAGCAAAGTTCTGCTTCACCCAATTTATTCCAGCGATTCTCAACGGGTGAGTCACGAGCTGGTCGCGGATGGCTTGTGAAAAATCAAAGAAATTAAAAAAACCTAAAATATGATCAGTTTGATGCTCATCTGACTTTGTTTTTGTTTTTTTCTTTCAAAATCTGATACGTGCAAAATGTGATACGATCTGATACGTGCTTTTCCCTGCCTCTGTGTTTTTTCTTTCGTTTTTCTTTCTTTAAAAAAAACAGAGGCAGTGAAAAGCACGTGTCAGATCCGCGCAGCATTGTCGTAGCCATGTCCTTGGTAAGCAACATTCGTTTGCCGGAAGTAAATTTGTGTGGAAAAGTGGTTCGCGACTTAATGGCCATGGGGGAGGTGCCACCCTGACTGGGTCCAGCTGAGAGCCCCTGGTATATTGGCCACATGTTTTGCAGAGCTGCTGTACAAAGCAAATTAAATGGTTGGTCTGAGCTTTGCGAAATCCATTGCATCGAATACTATGAAATCTACCCGTTTTAGTTGCTCGCATCGAGTATGCAATGGTTGCAGAAGTTCTTTCTGAATGGACAACTTTTCGCAAACGTTTCAGGAATCACTGCGAATGCACGCTGACGAATTGCTAACCTGGGCCCAGAAAACGTTGTCTGAAGCTCTGGGTACAAAAGCACTTCCTATTCCAAAGAACATGGAAGCACCTTTCATGAGAGTCGTTGGCTTGCCGGCATTGCCAGAAAATTACCAGTACGTTTTTCGTTGCTATTGCTAGTTCAGCATTTATAACTTTATTCAACTTGGTGTAAAGTAATGGACTTTTCAGAACGTAACATGAAAATTTAAACAACTCGCAAACAGCTTTTCCAATACGTTTATTTTGCGCTGCAATTACACTAACAAACCTTTATCTGAACAAACAAAGGGCGATCGATTCAAAATAAATTGTAAAAAAGATCACCATTGCTACTCGTTCAATAAAAAACGTTAAAGAAGCTCTTACCACTATTTTCGGACCGTTTGTGCGCAGATAAAAAAATCATCGAATGAATATTAGATTTTGAAAAAATACCGACACTAATCAAACCAACGTGGCTAATTATTGTGACTTATAGTAAGTGACAACCAGACAAGTTTCAGCTGCCACAGACCAGTTTGTTTGAAATAATCCCATGTAAAGCTTAAAGAAGCGTTGGTTGTTTAGATTTATTCAACCCTGTTTCATGTTTGATTTCGATTCCGATGAATTAGGCAAAAATTTGTTGATCAAGTTAATTATGTTATTTCATTAAAATCGTTAATAATTTTGTACTTTCGTTCAAATTCCCGTTTGTGCTTTTAACACAGTTTTGATTTTTGTTCACCAAAAGTAAAAAAGGATGCGTCGGCAGCACCATCGCAAAGCTCATTGTTACTGTTTTGTTTGGTTTTTTTCTGATGTAACAATTCGTCTATCTAGTAGAGCTCCTTCAAATTATAATTTAAGAAAAAGTTCGTGACATTGTTTTGCTGCAATGTGTCTTGATTTCTTTATAACAATAGGTGCGCCCGAGAAACATTATTTCGAGCGGGAAGTATTAATAAGTGAAAGAAATTGTGAAATCGTTGCTACCGATTGTTTCATGCAGGTTTCAGCGGGGTTGACATCTAATAATTTTGCTGATAGTATTTCTTTCAAAGAGGCGGCTGTATATTTTATTGTATAAAGCAGTTTTTATGTTAGTGCTGCTGCAATGACACCCTTTCAGGATTCCATGCCATTGCTAAACTTTGTAAATAAAAAAGTTTTGAAGAGACCTTAACTTTCATTAACATGCGAAAGAATGCAGCACTTTATCTCAACGTTTGTGTTAAAGTTGAAAAGATAGACTGTGACGTTGACAATGAACGTACGTGGCTTGAGATGAAGCTTGGCATGTAAGCCCGAAAGCGCCTTTGCAAGCAATGACTACCGATCTTTCTGCAATGTCATATGTTGTCCTACCCTACATTACAAGTTAAAACATGCACAGTACTACTGCCCATTATAACAGTTCTTTTTTGCATTATTTATCTAACTTAGAAAGGTTGTTCATGGAGCGCAGGTCAGTAAATCCAAGTGTTGGTAAGAAATAAAATTATTCGGGGATATGTAAAACTGAGAAACTATATAACTGTTATAATGTGTTACAAAATTTTTCAGTTGAAACTGTGTTTAATCCAGTTTTTATGTTGTTTTTCCAGAAAAATGACCGGCGATGAGTTAATGGTTCATTTCGCACAGAAGTACAACGTGGAGGTCGCGTTCTTTCACTACAACGCCCACTGGTGGCTTCGCATCTGCGCAAATATTTACAACAGGAGAGAAGACTATTTGAAACTGAAGGACGCGTTGCAGGACATGTTTTCGAAATAGACCGCGAATCTACAAACGAAAAGAAAAAAGCTTGTCACAGAAGAGAAGTGCGACAGAGATCCTGGCGAAAACTAGTGTTTCGTTGCAACCGCACGTGTTTGTACAAGCGCCCAATCCTAGAATAATTCCGTGTCGGGCAAATACAAATAAATCGTTATTGTTAGGGCTGCGTATGACATTGAAATACACTTTTAAACGAAGTACAGTTGACGCAGTAAAAATATTTTCACCATTTCAAACTGATTGAAAGATGCAACAGATTTTGATCTTTGATAGTTCGTAAATCATGTATTTGAGCAAGGTAAATTAAGTAAGTTTAGAAGAAAACTCACTGTCGTCGACCAGACTTTATAAATCTAACCTGATAAAGATATTTTTTGCCTGAAAAAGTTTGTAGCTGAGTTTTATGCTCACAGTCGCAATGACAGTTGCGCAGTAAACTGTTGCGCAGGTTGCAAAGAAATATTGTCAGGTAACAACTATATTTCCACGACGCGTAAGGAACTTTTCAAACCAGGCAGGCATGTTGGGTGCTCCATGTCGTGATGTAACAATAGCGTGAGGTCAGTAGCCAAAAGCGACATGTAATGAGCTGTTTCAAAGTGTGGGGATGTTTATCACGGCGTTTACGTTCCTTGTGTGTCAAGCGAGGACCAGCTTGAATGTTGTAAGTCAACTAGTAAAGAGATTCATTCAGGTTAGGTTAGGCTTAAAGGGGTGGGACACTGACAAGTTGTCTCATCAAGCGTCCTTCGACATGGAGGCAGTGGCGTAACTGATGGGGGGCAAGGGAGCGAGCCGCCCCCCCCCTGGCAAGCTAAATGTAAAAATTGGGGCCCTTTTAATTGACATTTTGATACTTAGTATTCTTTAATCTGTTTTTGTCGGGGTGTTTTCGTTTTTTTTATCTAGTATGGACATCCACGACATCCAGAGATTCACTATCATTTTTTAACTTTTTTTCTGAGTTTTGGCTAGTGGGCCCCTTAAGCTAAGCTTTGCCCCCCTGGCTCAAACCTCTAGTTACGCCACTGAATGGAGGAAATTTTCTTCTCATCCTTTTGAGTTGACGGCTGAATTGTAGTTTAAGTGTGGAGCTTCGTGATGGAGCTACAAATTGGAATGGGGTGAATTCTGCTCGACGATCAACGCAATTAATTGTGCAAAGAGGGGTGGTTCGCAACCGATATCACAAAAAACACAAACGTTGCACTACTAATTCTAAATTCTAAGAGCTTGTGTATAATGACAGATTTGTCAAAATTTTTTCGGGGCGTAAATGCTGGATGTATGAGGAAGCACTGTAATATCGCAAAGTAGACATTTGGTACAAATTCGACTTGAGACGAAATACAAATCTAGCAAGGGAAAACCGCAACCACATAAATAAAAGCGTTTCTGGAATACCTTGGTGAATTGATAAATGCCTGTACAAGATTTGGTAAGGAATAAAGGTACAATTCTGCAGCTTTCCCTGACTGTCACTTGCTTCAGCAAATACACAAAGGAAAGGAAGTAACACCAACGTAGATTGAGATAAGCTGTTTTAAAAAATTGTTTTTTGAGCTCGAAATGATTTATCTAAAATTTTTCCGGACAAATTTTCAAAAGAAGTATTAAGCCAAAATCAATAAAATTTCAAATTAATTTTGGGAAGTAGTGAATTTGATTTCTTTATGTGTTCTGAAGCACATTCGTGAGCTGTGCTTAAGTTATGATGGCCAAGCATATAGAAGTGCGAATGTTTTACAGAAAGGTTTTGCTTGAAGAGTTTTTCTCAAATCATTGCCAACACGTCTCATTATTTGCCTATAAGGTTCGTGTGGAAAACTGTAATTGACAGAGCAACAACAGTCTGTAAGCCAAGAATATCACTTGTTAAAATAAAAAAAACAACTCTTCTTTCCCATGCTTATGCTTAAACTGTCCTTCATTTAATTTTCCATACACCTCTGTTTTCGTCTGTTTACACCTGCTTGTAGCGTTATGTTATAAGACGTGCCGCAAAAAGTCAGGGACGGAATTTTGTTTAACAATGCATGGTGCAACTTCTCATGCATTTCAGACTTTTGACTTCAAAGAGTTTTATTGCCTAACTGTGAACCAGCAATAAAAAGTTTTTTTCGAACATTTTGCTGTATCTCGCATTTATGAAGTCGGCGTAAGAAACAATGCCACCAGCAAGGACTAGTTTCAATTTTTATGTCTGTTTTCTTGGTACAAATTATAGATTTCAACAAATGTGAAGAGGTATCACATCAAGAAACCTAACCGAACGAAAAAATGCTTATTGAAGCAACAGAATAAACGGGATCAGTCAACCTCACTGCAAAGCTTCACTTCCATCCTACATAATAAAATCAGTCGTCACGCTGCACACTGTGGATTACGTTATGTTTAGTTTCCAGAAAGGGAAAAACATACTCGCTCTTTTGCCACCGAAACTGTGAGAAAACAGAGTATATGAACATATTTTATTGTACGATTGCCCTGGAGAAAAAAACTGCGTATGCGAATACGAATAACAATGGGAAATGCTGAAACTCTTGTTGTTTAGCTTCACTTAATTTGTGAACCACAATTTTATAGAACATTGTAGCAAATCCGAAAGACTTTAATGCTAGTCTTTCGATATGCACATGTAGCTAATGGTATGCACTTTTATATCATAAAGTGGGTTACGGTTCTCCTTCACGGGGCACGATTCTCGAGGCTTTTAAAACCATGTGTCAGATGTGACTGTAGAAACGGAGCGACCACCAAGGTGCGTAGCGAGGGAGGGCAAGGGGGCACAATCCCCCGGTGCCGAGTCACTGGGAGGGGCGAAATGTCCCAAAAACGTCGCAAGTATTTTCTTCAATATGGTGCTTTTGCTCCCAAGGGGCGCCAAACTTGTTTCTTGGCCCTGGCGCCATCTGACTCCGGCGCGCCCCTGCGACCACCAGAACGAGATGCAATGAAACTGCAGTGCTTCCTATTTATTAAAAAATGTACCATTTCACATCATAAGAAACTATCAAGATTTTCAGCAATCCCCATCACATGCAACCGATGGAGTAAGTACCATCATTCAATTTCAGCTCAACACAGAGGGTTTGCCGAAATCATCTCTGCGTAAACAATCACAATTTCTCAGATTGAGCGTCACCCATTTCCCAGAAATTCGTGCCCCCCTTCCGAGAATTCGTGACCCCAAAGCTAACTTGGAACAATTGAACTATACGCATAGCATTTTGTTTGTTTGGAGGCTGTTAGTTAACATTGCGTTGGTTTGATAACCAGTCAAATGCGGTGCGTGACATGTTGATAGTTTTACGTCACAACTTTTCTGCCGATAGCGGAAAGATTTTTTCCTTCTCTCCATTGCTCGCCTCTTTACTTCTCCCACTCTTTCCGCGCATTTTTTAGCTTCCTCTCCAACCAGTCCGAATCGCACCCTCACTTGCTCTCTTCTCGTTTCTTCTAAAATCGCTTGGCGTCGCATCAAAGCTAAATAATTTTCACAACGGTCCCCGCATCGAGGTGACACAATCACTGGAGCTGTGTGGGATGACGTGCACGACCTCAAGCGATCGGGTTCTGTGACGGTCGAGGCTGCAACCCTGTCATTGACACTTGCGTCTGCTGCTGGCTCCAAATTTTGCGCTTTCGCTTGCATTGTTCTTTCAGCTCGCTTTAGTTTCTTCTCCTTTTCGATCTTCATCTTTGTTCTTTTCGCTTTGATCTCAGTCGAGAGTTGATCAAACGTGGCGTTGATGAACACTTCCTTGCGAAAATTGGCTGATTTCACGGTTCGGAAACCGTTCTTTCCCAATCGAACGTTGTCTTCGCGCAACGCAGCTAAGCTCTGTTTGAGGACGATGGTCAGTCGCAGCAGCTCGCTGTGGCTCAGGTAGTCATAGTGGAGCATCGACTTCGGATGAAAATCAGTCATTTTGTAATTCTAGAATTGCGACAATTGCGGCAACAGATCACTTTGAAAACAAGTAGAAAACTTTTAAATTATTTATTGGGATTTGACACAAACCAATCAAGCGCCATATCCTGAAATGTTCTCAAAACATTTCGTAGCCTTAACTAAACCAAAAATTTCAATAATGACGGCTAAAGCTTATCCAGGTGCTGACATGCGAAGGAGGACGAGATGCAAGTTTACTGCAAGTACTCACAAGCCAACAGTTTTTCTTGCTACACGGAGACTGTGGGCGAATTAGCATGTAATGTTTTTAAAAACTTGCCCTGTACAAATGCCGCCGGTTTCAGCATACCGGACTACTGTTTGAGCTTAAAATGAACGTTGTACACCAACTGCAATAACGGTACTTTGAAACTTACACAATTTTCCCTCTTTTAGGATCTCTATTCCCTTCACAAAAATTCAAAAGAGAGGTTTTCTCCCAAAACATGCTTTATCAAAACATTTTTGTATCATTGATGTTATTCGTTTGCGTTAAACCAGGATATTGAGCGAATAGCGTTACTATGAAAATTTAATCATCGGTAGGTTTTTATGAATAAATTTATAATCTAACTGGCCGTCAAATGTATTTTTTCGGCCTGGTATTTCAACAAAGCTGTGCAAGCTTTTATTGCTATAACTGTTTATAATTTTGGCAAATGCACTTTGGCAGATAAAGGAGCATCTCGTCTGAAAATGTACTTTAGTCTATTGATCCATATCGTTGTAATTCTATTTTGGTAATTCACTTACTCTGTAAGACTCCTCTAAAGACAAACGTAGACCAGAGACCGTAGCCGGCACTCCGACCAGCTCACAATCTCTAAGATAATGTCAACTTATGTTTGTTAAACAATGATCACAGACACGTTTTTCTATGATTGGAATTCTGCTTTTGTTTAAAGACGTTCGACGAGAGATCAGTCATATTTCACGAAAGTTATAAACAATTTTATCCAAAGTTTTGCAACTTGGAAACAATTGTATTGGCTTGTTTGAGATATAATCAACTGAAAAATTGTTCTACACAAGTTTGTTGCTGCATAACAAAATTCCTTCGTTTCAAATTTTCCGGTATCTCGGCGTGCGCGAATTTCCAGGTAAGCTTTACCTTGTGGTCCTTAAGTACATAAACTGTTTCATCAAAGTACATGCTTTTCTAAAAGATCTATCCTTCTTCAACTGGGGCTTCATCTAGCAACTCTATTCAAAACGAGTCATATGAGTTTAATGCTACAAAAAGAAGTGTGGGAACGCACCTAAAAACTAGCCAGTTTCAACTAGACATTTTCCATAAAAGTTTTCATTTCCCTCAACTCTTTTATCCCCTGCCATGGATGCAGTGCTAAAAAAGATTGTGGGAACGCACCCAATAGCTAGCCATTTTCAACAACACTTCAAACCCATTTTTAAATCAATATTTAATGAAGTTTTATCGCACTACAAATGAAACAAATCACTTTTATCGCACTACAAATGAAAACATAAAGAAAGTTTGGGAACGCCGATTCCACGCGTTCCCGCTCCACTACACTCCTGGTTGCAGGGACGTAGCGAGGGGGGCAAAATATCTCAGGCCGAATCACTATGGGGGCGCCGAGTCACTGCGTGGTCGCCGAAAAGTCCCAACAATGTCACAAGTGCTTTCTTCAATACAATAAATTTGCTTCTGAAAGACTTCAGGCTCGAACATGGGGGTGCCAAACTTGCTTCTTGTCCCGGGCGCCATCTAACCTCGTTACGCCCTGCCAGGTTGTAAAAACCTTTTTGACAACACGGCAACCATCAAAAAATACATGCAATGTCCCTTTTTCTGGTTTTTATTAATTTATATTTAAACAAAATTGACCATCCCTCTTCCTAAAGTACAGTTACAAGCACCTTTTATAAATCTTTGAACGTCCCTGAAGTTTTGCCGATTACAGTTGTTGCTTTGACCCTTTCAGTCCCATGTGCCCCACTTTTCTTGCAGAGCTTTGCAATCCTATAACTTGCCAGGCGATTGAGCTAGAGAACTGTTCAAACCATCTACGGATTCAGCAAGTCTTGAACTGCAGATAGAAAATTTTTTTTTCGTTTTGGGTTTGGGCTTTTCTGGGGGGAATGTCACAAGTAGGGGTGTTTTGCGTTATTTTGGCCATCTTTGCCTGGCCCTGGGCGCCGTCCCAATGGGCCAATTTTGGACTCAAAGCTTAGTTGAAAACTAGGTCAAACTCCGCGTCTATAGAGCCCTTGATTGACTTTCTAGCATATCGGGAGCTAAAATTATGGCTCATAAACCAAAGGTTTAGAAAAATTTTGCTCACTCAAAAGCCACTCTGGGGGGCATTCCACCCCAAGCAATACCTCGCCGTCAGATTGAGCTAGAGAGCTTTCCAAACCCTCTAAAGACTCGTGAAGGTATGTAGTTTGCAATAAAAAAAACGTTTCAGTTTAGGATGTCCGTTTTTTTTAATGCTTATATAATGACAGGATATTTATGTTATTTTTTGCTGATGTCAGCATTTTTTGCCGTACTACCTTTAAGACCCGCAGGAGGCATTTTAGTGGCAAAATTTTTTTTTTGAGTCTAGCTGTTTTTGGTTACATTTCGGGACTTTGAAGGGTCCGAATGGGTTTTTAGCGTTCCTGGTTCCAAAATTAGGGCCAAAAAAACTTAAAATTAATCATGGAAATCCTCCAAAAATATTGAGAAAAGCCCCTTACTAATTAGCTGTTTTTTGGCCTAACTTTTGAACCAGAAACGCTAGAAACTGAATCAAGGGCTCTAAAAACGCGTATTCTAGCCTAGAATCCAAACATACTGCAAGCCAAAATATTGGCGCGTGGGATCGGATTATGACGTCATATAATTAACCAAAAAACATGCCCCTGTCATGATCCCATTGGCCTGAAACCCCCCAACCAAATTTAAATAACTTTTTTTTCATTCTAAACTACACGACGCCACTAGTCATTACAAGGTTTGAACAGCTCTCTAGCTCAATCTGTTGCCGAGTTATGGCTGGCCGAAGTTTGCCCTGAAAGGGAAAATTTATGCCTTTTCTGAAACCTTTTGAATTTTGCCAAAAACTGTTTTTTTACTCATAATTTTGGCTGCAGATATGCTAGCAAGTCAATCAAGGGCTCTATAGACGCGGAGTTCGACCTAGTTCTCAACAAAACTTTACGTCAAAAGAATGGGTCAATGGGTTGGGGCCCAGGGCCGGCCAAAGGTGGCCAAAATTTCGAAAACATGCCCTCATTATGACGTCACCTCCAGAAAACCCTCACCGAAAACGAAAAACGTTTTTTTTTGATTTCAACTAGAAGACGTGCTGAATCCGTTGAGGGTTTGAACAGCTCCCTAGCTCAATTGCCTGGCGAGTTATAGGATTTCAAAACCCCGCAAGAAAAGTGGCGCTCACAGGACTGAAAGGGTTGCGTTCAAATTGCATTTTAATAAATTTTAATTTTCTTTTTTACATTTCATTTGCTTCGCATGCTGTTAATTATATTTTGTTTTTGGGTTGTGGTTTAAAAACTTGGTTCTTTCGTTTGCTTGGTGGTTTACTGAAAATTTCAAACATTGGGCAGATTTTTCCCTTTCGAGGGCCAACAAAGAGGAATTCCATCTAACCCTTATTATACACACCTGCGCAAGATCTGTTGAAAACTGACTTTTGCAAAAATCTCTGAATACGACAAGATAATCGACAAAACTAAGTTTCACACCGCGCGTGACTTAAGCTAATGCAAATACTTCTAAATCATATTTCTATGCTTTTCCATAAAACGATCCGATCTGCTGTGTTGTTAATTAATCTCACGGTACTTCTATCTAACCGTGCACTGCTTCTCCGTGTGCCGATCATCCACTGACTCGAACGAATTGCACACAGATCTCACCGAGCCATGCATTGCTTTCTTCTTTTACCACCTTGGAAATTAGTCTCGGCACGAAATAGTGCAGGTGATGATATCATGCAGCGCGGCCGTTGTTCAGTACGCAGTGCGTGACATCATCGACGATCGCAATGAAGCATCATCAGAATTTGTTACGCAAACTTTGAACGTTTGAAGAGCAGTTTAGTTTCTAACAAAATATTTGTAATTTTTAGCAATGTAATTTTTTTGTTATAACGTAAATAAACAAAATATTGTTAATTAAAAATTTTTGCAAACTACAGAGTTTCCATCTTGCTTAGATTATTTCGAATTTGCTTAGAAGCTATGGTATGTGTTTGACTAGCTCTGCTGTACACTTTGTTAGAGTTTTGAAACGGATGTTGAAACATGTTCCCAAGTGATTCCGACATTTGGAAAAAGTCTTTTTAACTTTTTTCAAGTTTAAATGATTTTTGAACGACGCCATTCACAATTATAAATCTTGAAAGAATCAGGAAACTGTCCAATAACTAAGCAATCAAATTGTTGGTGCAAACAAGTTATACTCTCAGCATGAGCGTCAGAAGGATGCTTTACAGGGGGGCATTAGCGGATTTTGCCAGAGGTTGCCATAAAGATTTTTCAATGGGGGCCACAAGTGGTGAAATATCATTTTTCTCTCTTGAAACTAAAAAAACAACCTTTAGTAAAATTTTTGTTGTACATGTAATAGAAAATTGTCAAATTTTAAAATCCAGGGGGTCCTGGCCCCCTTCCGAAGCCCATGACTCTCAGCAAACATCGAGCATCAGGCTACAGCAATTATGATTTAGCTTGCGTTATGAAGAGCAACATAATAACCAACAATTGGTTTTCAACCAAGAGGTCGGATTCAATTAGTTTCTTATTCGTTTTGCTATAACTCAACAACCGTGTAATTACAGTTTGCGGCATCGATTGGTTTTCATTCTTTTGTATTGTCAAAAAATTGTTGCATAGTCCATTAAAGCTTGATGGAAATGTGCCTTGGCTATATCTAGTTGTGAATCGAAAGTTTTCCAACGATTTTTCTCTTTGTCAAGCTCAAGTCACACACATTTGGTTATGCCATGTTCATTTGTAACGAGATTATACCGACTGAGTAACGACAAGCAGACGCAGATATTTCTACACGCCAAGTTTGATTTCTTGTTTCGTTTTGCATCATCCAAAAACTGTCGTGCAATAATGAACAATAAAAGTAACCAAAACCTTTTGATGTTGTGGATGGCATAATTTTTGCATTACTAAAGAAAATCGTTCATTCAAGAGAAAATGGGTTAACAATTGAACTTACCCAGCTTTTAAGATTTTAAAATGTCGTAGCCATCAAAACGTTGCTGAACAAAAACACGAAATCATATAGGACAGTGGTTTTCAACATTTTTTGTACCGCGATCCATTATAGCAACCCACGATCACCCAGCGACCCCTATCTACAACTCGAATAAAGCAAATGTAATACAGTAGTGTACACTAAATACCTACTCGCCAACCCTCCAAAAATGGTTCACGACTCCTCTGGGGAGCCACCCCCAAGTTGTAAACCACTGATATAGAAGAACGCTTGACACTTCCCAAAAAGGGCCTTTGACAAAAACGATCCCTTCCACAAAGAAAACGATGGTGTTAAAACATATTAGATAGCTTAGCTAATTATTTTCACAGACAGACCATCACCCAGCAGTGACGTAGCATGCGTAGGAGTTGCCTGCGGGTTTTAAATGTTATAGAGCTTTCACTGTAACTTGGAACATTCTGTTGATTTAAGTAATCTGAAAACGTAAGACAGAAGCTATATGCTAGATTTATTTTATAAACGAGTAATTTAACAAGCGTGCTAGTTCGAAAATAGTTTTTTAAAAATCATAGTCAAAGTATACTATCAACTAAAGCACTATTTGTTTCCAAAAAAGTAAGATGTGCAGACGATTCACTGACAATTGAACATCATCACGGAAACCAATCATCATGCGACACTCGCTGTAAAAATATCATGAAGCATCACGTGAAGCATTCATAATGAAAACATCACGTGATACTAGCCTGAGGGCGAGCGCACGTACAAACAGCT
>Ga0210059_1011297_pt1 | contig 13678 bp, 12 predicted proteins | sample Ectturendosymbi2_FD_188042 | JGI IMG/M metagenome (GOLD analysis project Ga0210059, IMG submission 188042) | Ecteinascidia turbinata endosymbiont from Florida, USA - Sample 2 (SPAdes) (version 2) | ecosystem: Host-associated > Tunicates > Ascidians > Unclassified | place: Key West, Florida...
CTCGGAGTCCGACATCTGGAGCATGTACTCTAGGACTCTTCTTGACATATTATTTCTGATTTGAGGACAAACAGTTGCAGATTATAAAATGTTATCTTTTCACCTTTCAATAAATGTAATCATCATTGTGGTATCATTTAAAATCCTGGATTTGTGCCCAATCGCTTTGTTTCAACAATTGTGAAACACCCTGTATATATATATATACATATACAGGTGTGTATATACCGTATTAAGTTTAGAATGTTGGAAGTGCGCGAGAATGAGATAGCACTGCGCAAATTGTCTGGTGGTACTGCGCAGTTGCGCAGTTGCGCACTTTAGAGGGAACACTGATTGCAACATTTAGCGCACCAATTTAAGCACCCGCAAATCTGTTGTTTTATCAGTGCTTGGCACTAAAAATTAGTATTTGTTTGGTCTGGGTGAAATGCTCACACGCTATAGGGATATTAAATAAATCTAAGTTGTTGACAAAATTTTACTAAGCAAAGACTGATATGTCAGTTAAGTTGCTGAGTAAAATCAGTGCAGTTAATTTTGAATTCGGCGGTTGCGTACACTGATCAAGGAACATTGGCAAATTAATAAACGTACCTCAAACGATTTACTTACAATCGCAGTCAGATTTACATCTTTAACGAAATCCTCGGCAAAACGTTGGTTGTGTTTAATGAACTACGTATTTTTGCTATGCAGTAATTTTTTTTTTTGCAGAAAAAATCAAGGACGGTCAATAAAAACTCACAGCAATAACGTGTGCTGTGGGAGCCATGAAAGTCTGAAAAAGATGCAGATTTTCGAATGTCAAAAATATGTAGCTTGCAAGTTCGTTCACCGAAAATCGTGGTCAAATGTCGCTCATTTTATCGCTGTTCCATTTTCTTTTATATTCCTCGCAGAACTATTTTATCCAGACTTTTTTGTAATCACTGCTAACCCAACCACAGTGAAAATGTTTGGCAAGTCAAGAAGAATGAAAAACGAGTCGACAAAATCACATATCAGCTTGTCATTGCAAACGTTGACGAACTTGTGAAAATGTTGCATAGTATCACTCTTGCACATCGTCTTATTTGTGAATTTCAACCGATTGTATCTGTAAGTAATGTGACGATCTTCGCAAACACTCTCCCATTGACTTGTGTTGCTATGCCTTCAGATTTGTGCCACTATCATTTTTTGCATAATCTTAGTGCAGGGAAACCAGATAGTAGCTGCAGATTTTTGCAGTTGTGCGTTTGTCCGTGCTCGTTCTCGTGCCCGTGTAGCAACAGCATGCATTGAGGTATTTTATATAATTGCTGATATAATGCTTTCACAGGTCTTTAAAAGGTCGTTGATAGACGACCAACACGTACCACTAATGCGCCCGGGAACTGCAAAAGAACGTTTTTTTTGTTATACATAAGCTAAGGTCGCTTAGGGGACATCGTCACACCTAGCGCACGCGCAAGTCTGTTCTTTTATAAAACAATCGTCATTAACATTATTAACGCATCGACGCTCACGTTGTGCCTTGTGTGTTGTTGCGTTTCTACTATTCAACTTTTTTACGCATAATAAAACAACCACTTTCTTTGCTATTACAAGAGGCACAACTCAAAGAGATACAACGACCAAAACGAGGCGAGCAGCCTTAAAGCACCTTCAGGGTCCTACATAGAGCAATTGGAAAACTGCAGATGTCCAAGCAGTGGCGGCAGGATCATGAATTTGTCGATTGCGCTTTTCAAATCGGCAAACGTTATCGCACCATGATCGCGAAAAGGCTGGTTTCTAAAACAGTTATAAACTCTGCAAAATTTCCAAAATTGCCACAAAATTGCCAACGAAATCAAATCACGTTTTGCAAGTGTCAAAACATGGTGCCTTATCATTTAGATAATATTTGAGAATTTTGCTGCGAGACGTCCTCTGTTGTTAATAATTTATTGATATTTCGTTGGAAAATCATAAATTCATTGCCAGAAATCTTACGAGACACTTTCAAATTAATCTCCGTTGCGTCGCTGTTCATCATTTCAGGACGGCGTCGATGCTTGGGACAGAGTTTTTCAAACTGGGGGCCACGACCCCTCAGGGGTCATTTTTGGAGGGGCCGCTGGTAGATATTTTATGTACACAGCTGTATTGCATTTGCTTTATTCGACTTTTATATGGTGTTTATTGAGTTATAGCTGGTTGCTGTTATGGGTCGCAGTACTAAAAGGTTAAATATATGCTGGGACAATGGAGTAGTTTAGCCGACGTTTGTGTTCATGGCTATCGTTATAAGTGAAGTGCCTTGTTTCTGGATTCTGTAGCAAATTAGAAGCCAATGTTTGTAGTGAAAACGGTCACGTTTGTGCTTCAGGTTTCATTTGAGCTCAAGACAAGTGATCTGAATTTGTGGAAAAACGCATAACTGTGAATAATATTGGGTGGAAACATTTTTGTGTTGTCGCTCATGTCAAAGGCAGCTAGTCACGTTGGCGAAAGGCTGATTGCCCTTTAACATTACTGCCTCACATCCAAATATATCAAATTGTAATATATTTGTGAATCGGTGACGTTCACCAAGGAATACATGGTGGAAATATTCCAAACGTTTTCAGCAGAGTTATGACATTCTTATTGCTGAACGACTCTAAAACAATTTCAGGATCAACCTGATAGGAGTTTTAAAAAGTTGAAAGATTAATGCATGAAACACGAAGATTAGGTTTATAAAAAGATACACGAAATTAACGCTTAAGTGTGTATGATAATCTGATAATCATCTCTAACTCAGATCGCAAGCACTTTTAAACTAAGGTCAATACGTACAAAGCATCATCGACCCGCGAAAGAACTCTCCGTGGCATGTGCGTCGCAATTTACAGCGAGAATAACTGTGAGCAGAAGCTGTACTGTGCGTGAGGTGATTTTAAAACGGTTTATAAAAGGACATCAGCAAACGACCAGTCCCATGGTATTGCATACCAGTAAGGAGACATGTAGAACTATAGCACGCCGCTTAGCGCCGCATGAAGGTTTAGTCATAAAACCTGCAGTGCGACGTACGTCTCTCACTCAAGGCGCAGCTGTTGGTTTCGCGAATAAAATTATTATTCTTCTTTTGATGCAGTTGTTCAAACCACTGCTTGGCCCCACTCTATCTCGGGGCAGATGTTGAACAGCCATTCGGTTGTCTCATCGTCCAGAACCGTCAGGCCATGCAGTCCACGGGGAGGTCGATGGATTGGACACTGGAGGACAACATGGCCGACGGTTTGTTCTTCTGCGCCACACTCACAGGGCGCAGAGGAGGCCATACCCCATTTGTACAAGCAGTAGCGGAAACGTCCGACACCGGTGCGGAGGGAGTTAAGCCGGATCCAGGCTCTTCTTGGGAAGGTCATTTCGGGGGTGGTGCCGGTTTCGGGGATGAAAATGCGGAGTCTTGTAGGGTTGTCCGCCCACTCCGCATTCCATTGGTGATCCGCCCACTGCGCCGCAACAAAATGATGAAACACGGTCATAGCAGAGGTACGAGTCTGTGGTCATCTGTAGTCGTTTTTTCTGTGTGTTCAATTAAAACCAATCACAGGTATGTTTTATTATGAAAGAAAGGCTGTAGACGAAGAGGCGTTCGCTGAACCAAATAAGCACGTAAACGTTCATGCATTGAAAACGAGTGCTCCACCCTTCCCCCTTAAGAAAAAAGCAGAATCGCTTGTGATCAATCTCTTTGGCTACAAGCATTTGTAGCGCCTTTAAAGAATATACAGCACAGTGCATATTTCCAATATCGTCCTAACATCACGTTGAATCTAATGCTAGTGTCAAGTTTGATGTGGTGCCAGGCTTGACTTGCAAAACTCATCAGAGTGCAACTTTTGCAAAACGATTCTTCTTCGTGCACCGCATCGGTTCAAAATTCACATTTGCAAATGTTTCTCTTCTCACCACTCTATTATCGTCAAAAACGAAGCCATAAGTAAATACCACAACACAAATACAATACTGCATATGATCTGCTGCTACTTTGGAAACCTAGAACGATTTGTTTTAGTCAATATGCAAAATTAGTTTCATTTTGTTAATGGCCATAACCCCTAAAGTTCAGTCAGTTATTTCTTTGTCACTGGACATTTGTCCCAGAAGTTCAATAAGCAAATCTACAGTCCGTCATCAGAGAAGAAATATTATGTATTTAGAGAATAAACGTTTTTTTCATTTCTGGGCTGAACGATCTTGGAACATAGTTTTTGAAAGAAGGCACGTGCACAATATGAACATGGAAAGTGTTTATTAGCCGCTTTTTCTTCAGTGGGAATGAATGTTTTGTACATTTGATTTGCAAAACATCAGCCTTGCTGGCTTGAGGTTTCATCTGCGCAGAAACCGGCGCACTCGTTCTGTCGACAGTTTGAAATATGTAATTGCGAACAAATATGAAAAAATTGCTTTGAAAGAAGAGGTTTGAAATGAGAATCATTGATTTATAACTATTTTGTCATAAGGGAAAGACGCACTACCTCAAGTAAACTACAAGAAACAATTAGACAAAGAGACAATGAGCAACACGATTATCACACAAATCCCTGGACAGTCTACGTCAGACTTTCATATCAACATCAACTCAGTGTAACTTAATCCAATCATGCCGACTGTCAAATTCATCAACGCAGCCATTTAAATGTATTTTTTGGCTCGTACCCTTTCAATCGAAAGTAGGGTATTGCTACTCAATCTTTCACTGGTCATGGATTTTCTGAGAAATGTTTAATTTCATTTTTTAAATTTCTCTCGGATGAAGAGTTGACGACGAGAAGAGTTACAGCTATTAGTAACAACCTGTATAAACAGTCAAACGCAGTTTTGAAAGGAGCTTTAAATGAAACAAATTGTTCGAGCGATGTGGGCAGCTGCGATTCTTTCCTAAGCAAATTCTTTGCCAGAAGTATTTCATGTTCTAAATCATTTTCACTAATTCAATATGTATTTGCGAATTCTTTTAAGAGTGTTCTTCTGATAGAAATGTTTGAACTCGACTTGAAAGAGCTGAAATTCCCGAAAGCATTGCTCCTAAACAGGCCTGTAAACAGCTGGGTAAGCTACACTAGGAGGTGCGAAGAGTTTTCTGAGAGGGGTTCCAATTTCTTAAATTAGGTCCAATAGTTCTAAACCATGTCCGACACATTTTCCAGGGGGCGAAAAATGTCCCAGTTCATAAACCATTATAAAAAGCCATTTCAAACATTTATGAGGTTGCAGGACATGTGTGGGTAAGTTTAACTGAAGTCATGAACCATTTCCGTAAGATGCTTCGAAATCATAGACACAAGGCAGCAAGAACACAAGCTTACAATCACGATAAATTCGGATAAATTAACTGACTCCAATTATTAATGCTGTTGCTGTTGCAAACATTTTGCTACTGGGACAGGCAACAATCTGCTGACAGTAATATAATCCAGTTCTACCTCACAATGAAATGCACGATAGACCAATCTTCCAATTTCTGCCACAGTTTCTTAGTTTCGAACTGAAACTTTCACTACCACGATCGCGATCTGACTACATTTCACGCAGGATGCGAGCAATCAGTGCCACTGGCGTGTGTCATCAACATCACCCATAAACCCCGCCGTCAAAACCAACAACCGAGCTTATCATGCACTTGGGAAATATTCAATGCAGGCAAAAGGGCTTCTAAAATATCGTTTGAAATTTTGCAGGCTGAAAGTTACGTACTGTGTATGTCAATCAAACGAACTTTAACTTGAAATTAAGCACTAAACTGTGGGGGGAAAGGCAGGGGGCCAGCCAAAAAACTGGGAGGCAATGGTCCACCCAGTCCCTTCCGTTAGAATCGCCACTGGCTCACATCCGGCAGTTATTACATCTCCTGGATTTTTGTATTCGTATTGGGCATGAACAGGTGATATCCAACCACACTGTCCTGCAAAAATATGTCGCATGTTGAATGCAAGCCTATTTTTAACTCCATTCAACCACACAAAATCACTGCCATTTTTCATTAAACCGATTATGTAATAGTTTCGCTTGCAAACGTTTTGTGGCGCCTTTTCAATTGCGTCTCTGAATTTTTCCTCAGTATCTAATATCGCCAATCTTCCCTGTTCTGACGAAATGCACTTATTATCTGCTGAAGTCGCATTGAGGAATTCATAATGATAATATAATGTTCCAGAATTGGCCTCAGTGATGTTCGTCTGACAAGCCATCTTTGCAACAAGCTAATAGTCTTATGCTGACAGTCACTTACCCTAACTTCCTTGAATTATTTCATATTTGACGTAAGGTCGTTTCCTGAAAGAATGAGTCAAAGTTTAGTTTTGAATGCGTTCTTCTGCAAGTTTTTTATCTAGATGAGGAAGGAACTTGCGGCTTCAGGTTTCTGTGCGAAACCCCATTGTATTCTCTTTGTAGTGCGAGTATGCGTTACATCGTGTGCGTGCTTGGTGTCTCGTGGTACTGACGACGTGCGTGTGTTCCAGCATAAGGCATGCTGTTCACCTGCACTAGGCATTTGTTGCTCCGCTCATTCCTTACGGTCCACCATCCCGTGGCCTAGTGGAAGTGCGTTCGCTTCATTGCTTGGAGGTCCAAAGTTCGAATCTTGACCGGGTCTTACCAAGACATCGTAAATTGGTACTGTAGCCTTCTAGCCAGGCGCACGTTGTGGGGAAGAAAAATATAATCTCAAAAAGATCTTTTGAGTCCTCCTAGAACAGTGGTTTAGGTTTGCGATTTTATGCAGCATTGCCTGCCAGTCCTTATGCAGTAGCCATGTTGTTACTTTTAGCACTGTATGTTGTGTCCAGGGTTATCTCGGTTTAAGTTTGTTTAAAGCGTACAACAGGTCCGTTCGGTTGAATGCATATCATAACACTTTTATTTTCATAACATTTTTAAACCTGGAATCATAGTGATCAGAAAAACACAATTTATTTTCTTGTTTTGTTGAAAAAAAAATAGTGAAACCATTTGTTTCGGCGCCTTCCGTGGCTCTATCCGAAACAAGGCGCTGAACATTGACAATGTAACCAAGCTTGAAGGATTGAAGTGGCTCATGGTGTAAAACAAATCAACCATTTGTTATTGCAAAGCATCCTCAAAAATTTCTAAAGGTCAAACTATGAGGAATATTGAAAAATTTGTAAACTGTTTCAAATATACTACATCAGTGGCTTGGTTAAACGACCACGTTTTTTGTAAATACTCATTGGAAGTAAGCACTTAATACAAGTAGGCTACTCACTACAGCAGCAGATTACGAAAACTTTGCAATCACAGGCATAGGCGTAAGGGGAGGCATTTTTCTGGTGGGGCGGAAAAACTTTGCCCTGAAAATTACAATTTGCCCTAAAAATAAACAATTTGCCCTGAAACTAACTTTTTTTTAGTTTAATGCGAATGGCACCTGAAACCTCTTGTACATCTGTTCTATACAGTTGAATTCGTTTGCAACGGCTTCGTCTGTAACGTCGATTCGCCTATAACGTTACATTTTTTTCGGTCCCGATGGCATCTTTCACATGCATTTCAATTCGCTTATAACGTCAATTCGGCAATAACGTTCTTTATGCAATCCGCTAGAGGTGCCGTTATAGGCAAATTCTGTAGTTACCTTGCTTGTTAACTCAAGTGGGTGAAGTTCCTTGCGCGTTCTCCCAGACAAGAAACTTTACGGTAATTTCCTGAACTGATGCAAATATGTACGAGACTTCGATGGGGCAACGCAATAGTTAAAAACGACGGTTTCGGTTCGAAGGGTCTCACTCCCTTCACCTGCCTGTGTTATCGTTGCTGTGTGCTTGAGCAAGGCACTTTAAGACGCGAACTCAAAGGGGCCAAGCAATCTGTACGTCCGTGCTGCCCGCTTCTACTGAAGACTGCACCTCGGGAAATGAAACACGCACTCAAAATGAATGTGCCAGTGTGCCTATACGTATTGTATCGTATTCGTATACTGTCCGAATGGGGCCTGAAACCTCTGTCAAATCTGTTTGATAGTTACCTTGCTTGTCAATTGCTTGGACAAAGAATTAATGGCCTATAAATACTATCCAAGCACTTTATACAAGTATTGCCATTTGTACCACCGGTCACATATAACACAAAACGCCACCAGGGTTGGTCCAAATTACAAACTGCATTCACAAAACTAATTTCAAAATTATTTTCCTACCTCAGCCAGTCAGCTAAAATTTGATATCAAGATCAACGCTGCAACGTATGATTGAATAGGTCTAAAAAAGCACGAAAAACCTGGCATTAAAATTCCTCCTAATCAAAGCAATCTATCATCTTCACACCCTGCACCTCTACACAGCGCAAACTCGAAAAAGAACAAAGAAAGATATAACGAATGCTTATATCAAGCTGTTGACCTACGGAAGTCCAATTGTTCGATTTTTCAGAAAACGAGGGCTCGGTCCAGATCAAAGTCAGTATTACCAGTCACGGCTTTGGTCCAGATTACACACTACATTAGCACAAATTACACGGATCACCCCCAAGTGAAGATACACTGAATACACTGTATTGAAAATTTTTCACCGTTCAGGGTTTTCGAGCAACTTGCACTTACCCTGAAAAACAGAGTTTGCCCTGAAAATTTTCATTGTATTGAATATATTTTTATCATTCAGGAGTTTTGAGCAACTTGCGCTGACCCTGAAAAACAGGTTGTGCTCTGAATTCACTGCATTGAATATATATTTTTTTTATCATTCAGGATTTTTGAGCGGCTGGCGCTTGCCCTGAAAAACAGAGTTTGCCCTGAAAATTTTCGCTGTATTGAATATATTTTTTATCATTCAGGATTTTGAGCAACTTGCGCTTGCCCTGAAAAACAGAGTGTGCTTTAAATTTACTGTATTGAATATAGGCTATGTTTTTTACCATTCAGGATTTTTGAACAACTTGCTCTTGCCATGAAAACAGAGTTTGCCCTGAAATTTTTCAGAGCGGGGAGGCTGCTGCCCCCCCGCCTCGTACGCCTGTGATCACAGGGTATGTGAGCTACCAATGGCTTTTCTCTTCCAAAATATACGGAAGCGTTTCTACTGTACGTCTTTTTCAGCACATAACTTATAACAAACAGCATCCGATGTTTAAGAAAATTTTTCCGTAGCACAAGACCATCGGAAAATTAAATATCTAATCTGTGAATGAAAGGTTGTTTGTTATAAACAATAGAAAATAAGAACAAATCATCAGAAAGTAAATCTGTACATAAGTCTGAGAATGTGCTTCCACGCAGAACAAGAAAAACGTGCACGGCAACCGCAACTCCTTGCAAGAATCTCTGTGATACTGACGAAAATCGTGGGTCGATGAATGCAAACGGTGAAAGCGAATTAAGAGCATATTTTTCAATTAACGAAGCAGGCAGAACCATAAAGGGGCACCGAGAAAACACCAACAGAGCATCGAAATTGTTACAATTTTTGCAAATATAACTTTGGACAAAAGGGCCTACTGGATCGGGCAATTATCATAGCTTTTAATTTTCATGCTTACCAAGCGCTGGTTTAATTTTTCAAGGTAAGCATTCTTGCATTAATTTCGCTTTATTACGCCTTGTATTACGGTGGAGCAAAGCAACCGTTGGAAGTGACATAATGTACTAGCAAAAAAAACTGGCAAAAATGAAAACAAAAATTCAGTATGACCTATAAAATGGCGGCATTTTCTAACTTCTCTTGATATTGGAAAACCACTTATGGTTTTCAATTCAAACATCCATTCCTATTTTTGTTTGTTTTTCGTTTAAACGTAATTTGATCTCGGGTTCAAAACCCAAATCACGTACATTTGCTAGGAAATGTAAAAATAAGTAAAGGTTTAATAAAGCAAACATCGAAACAACGTAACAATAACTAATACAATTTCCTATGATTACAGAGCAGTGCTTCAGATATTGGATGAAAAAAACAAAGACAATAAAAACGGAACTACCAGACGTTCGAAGTCAGACACATTTTGGAGGAAGAGACATACCGCTGATATAATAAAGCGTGTATATCATTTCGAAATAGAGTATCAAGAGTTTCGACAAAAAGGGTCACGTGATGATAGCGGACACTTCAAGTTTTTGAGAATGCAATTAAAATTTGAAAAAACTTTGTCATAGGCTGTGCGCGTCATTCAATGCCATGTTATATCTCTGCAGTTGGCAGGCATACATTGGCACACAACAGGCACGAAAGTAAGTAGCCTGCCAAGCGCACCTTGTACGGCAGTTGAGCATTGAGAGAAAGTACCTACAGCGTGTTTGCAATATAATGCATGTAATTAATATCATTTGACGACCATAACTGTAGGTTCTTCAAAACACTAAGACAAATACTCACCAGACCAATATTTAATTGATCCTTTTTTTCTAAATATATACGAGTTTCAATAACGCCAAGGCGCGTAGTGTTGAAATAACTTTTAAGCATTGTTTGTTGCAGAAATACGTAAGAAATACAAGTATAAGAAATGTATAAACGTTTTGCTTTTCTAAAACGTAAACGAAATATTAACTTAAGTTAAAGGTTAAAATAATTTTAATTTGCTGGCACAGATCATTTCATTATGAACAAAATATTGGTAACTTTGATTCTTACCTTGAACATAAATCTAACAAACAAAAACGCAATGCTAAAGCAAACGTTTAATTGAAACAAAATAAAAATTTGAATAACCATGCGTTTTTCAACAACTTCGAATCTTCTTAAAACCTTTCCCTTGCCAGATAAATATGGCATCATCTGTATTCCGATTCCTAAAAGTGGTTCTTTCATTTATTTTCGGACCTCGCACATTGATCTCTGTGAGCAATCTCATTCTCAAAATTTTTTCTGGTTTCCTGCAGCTCGTCAAAATAGTTTGTGGAAGCGAACAGTATTTACAAAACGTTGTCACTGCAAGCCTGCAACGGTTGCATTTTTGTTTTCAGCACATTTCACGCACTCTTAGACTTGTTAACATGAGAATACACAACCGTTTCACCAAGACCTGTAGCGAGGGGAACAACCAGACACTGAGGTTTTTGATCACGTGGTTCCAATTGACGCATATCAACCTGGTTTTCTTCAAATGACTGCCATTCGATTGTGGGTATTTGTGCCACTGTTGTTGAATTATCCCTTGGGTTAGCTTGCTGAATCGTTGTAATAGTTGTGATGGCACACGGTGAAACGTCACACAATTCTATTCCTGAAGTTAAATTGTCAATAGAGGATCTTGATTCTGTTAAGGCTTCATTGAATGGATCTTGCTGAATGGTTGTGACTCCATACGGTGAAACGTCAATCTCTTCATCTTCTGGCATAGTTCTCACATTGTGCGTTCTGTGATCTTCTATTTTACCGTAAAGAGAATTTTCAATTTCAATCTTTGTGGATCCCGATGCAAACTGACCTTTCTTGTACTTCATATACGCTAGAATACCAGCTATCACCAGAAATAAGACTGCAACAGCTCCAATGCCACCAATCAGCAGGCCGCTTCCACTGGTTCTGCCAGTGGAACCTGGCAGTCCCATATTACTTGTAATTGGAGAGTTTGTTGAATAGGCAGAGTCAGGTCTTGTTGAAAAATACATTTCGTTATTGATTAATGGCGGCTTGAAACAAAGAAATGCCGCAGGATGCTCACATCCGCCAGTTATTACATCTCCTGGATTTTTGTATTTGTATCGGGAACGATCAGGTGATATCCAACCACACTGTCCTGAAAAAACTTGTTCCATGTTGAATGCAAGCCTGTTTTTAACTCCATTCAACCACACAAAATCACTACCATTTTTCATTAAACCGATTATGTAATAGTTTCGCTTGCAAACGTTTTGCGGCGCCTTTTCAATTGCGTCTCTGAATTTTTCTTCAGTATCTAATATCGCCAATCTTCCCTGTTCTGACGAAATGCACTTATTATCTGCTGAAGTCGCATTGAGGAATTCATAATGATAATATAATGTTCCAGAATTGGCCTCAGTGATGTTCGTCTGACAAGCCATCTTTGCAACAAGCTAGTAGTCTTATGCTGACAGTCACTTACCCTAACTTCCTTGAATTATTTCATATTTGACGTAAGGTCGTTTCCTGAAAGAATGAGTCAAAGTTTAGTTTTGAATGCGTTCTTCTGCAAGCTTTATATCTAGATGAGGAAGGAACTTGCGGCTTCAGGTTTCTGTGCGAAACCCCATTGTATTCTCTTTGTAGTGCGAGTATGCGTTACATCGTGTGTGTGCTCGGCGTCTCGTAATACATGGCAGTCCCATGTTACTCGGAGAACTTGTTGAATAGGCAGAGTCAGGTTTTGCTGAAAAAGATATTTCATTATTGATTAATGGCGCCTTGACCCTTTCAGTCCCGCGTGGGCCACTTTTCTTGTAGAAATTTGCAATCCTATAACTCGCCAGGCGATTGAGCTAGGGAGTTGTTCAAACCCTCTACGCATTCAGAAAGTCTTGAAGTCGAAATCGAAAAAAACAATTTTCGGTTTCGGTGGGTGTTTTTCTGAAGGTGGCGTCACAAAGAGGACATGTTTTAGAAAAGTAGGCCACCTTTGGCCGGCCCTGGGCCCCAAGCCATTGATCCATTCTTTTGGCGCAAACTTTGGTTGCAACCTAGGTGAAAATCCGCGTCTATAGAGCCCTTGATTGACTTGCTAGCACATCTGTGGCCAAAATTATGGTCCAAAAACCCAGTTTTTGTCCTGATTCCTAACTTTTCAGAAAAACATATTTTACCCTTTCAGGCCAAACTTTGGCAAGCCATAACTCGGCAGCAGATAGAGCTAGAGAGCTGTTCAAACCCTGTAATGACAAGTGGCTTCGTGTAGTTTAGAATAAAAAAAACATTTTTTTGATTTGGATGGGGAGTTTTGGGCCAATGGACTCATGATGGGGGGCTGTTTCTTGGTTAATTATATGACGTCATCATCCGATCCCACGCGGCAATATTGTGGCTCGGAGTATTTTTGGATTCTAGGCTAAAATATGCGTTTTTACAGCCCTTGATCACGTTTCTAGTGTTTCTGGTTCAAAAGTTATGCCAAAAATATTCCAAATATCTCAGTAATTCCCAAGGGCCTGTAGGGGATTTCCCATATTAATATTCTACCATTTTTTCCATAACTCATCAACCAGAAATGCTAAAAAGTCCATCAAACCCTCTAAAACCTCGTACTATAGCCTAGAATGCATTTAAATTTCGCGCGGTTTCGCGCCGCTGATTCTGCTAGATTCACGCACTCCCACGGGCCGCTGACGTCACAGATTGCTTAGAGAAACCTGTCAAAACATGTCAAAACAACCTGTGGTTTTGTAAACATAGCCAGAAAGGCCGAAATCGCCGGCGAAAAGTTTTTTTTTCAGCTTAAACTTCAAGTCTTTCCCCATTCAGACCGGATTTGAATAGCTCTCTGGCTCGATCTTCTGGCGAGTGATGGCCATTTAGAAAAGGGATGTTTTCCAGTCCAGACTGGGGTTTGTGGGTGCTGAAATTTTCACCAATGTTTGGTGTTTTGTCCATAATTTCGGCTACAGATATGCTAGAAAGTCATTCAAGGGCTCTAAAGACGCGGATTTTGGCCTAGTTTCCGAAAAAATCTTGAGCCATAATAATGGCCCAATAGGTTGGGGCCCAGGGCCAGGTAAATGTAGCCAAAAACACCCCCACTTGTGGTG
>Ga0210059_1011299_pt1 | contig 13678 bp, 7 predicted proteins | sample Ectturendosymbi2_FD_188042 | JGI IMG/M metagenome (GOLD analysis project Ga0210059, IMG submission 188042) | Ecteinascidia turbinata endosymbiont from Florida, USA - Sample 2 (SPAdes) (version 2) | ecosystem: Host-associated > Tunicates > Ascidians > Unclassified | place: Key West, Florida...
TTTTCATCCAGATATGCATACTAGAAAGCCAATCAAGGGCTCTAAAGACTCGTAAGATAGCCTAGTTTCGTAAAAATATTTGGGCCAAAACGTGGGCCCATTCGATGGGCGTCCAGGGCCGGGTAAAGTAGGCCATAAAAACGCGAAAACACCCCCACTTGTGACGCCCCCCCAAGAGAACTGAAAATTTTTTTTTGACTCAGAACTACTAGACTTGCTGAATCCAAAGAGGGTTTGAACACCTCTCTAGCTGCAGCAGGTGGCGAATTATAACCAAAAACGTACGCGCCAATCTATTGGCTTTTGCGGCCGTTAAAGGGTTGTTAAAGAGTTGTTTGTTTCTTGAATGTTTTCAAGTCTGTCGGTATTTCACGTAACTGTTGTTTCAAATATACATGGTCGCATTTTAAGTCAGCACGAGAAACTTTCTACCTTGGTAATGAAATGTCATTTGTTTCTGTAAAACTGGTCTTTTTATCTTGTTATAAAGTAGGAAATTAATTTAGGTAAATCTTTGTAAACGTATTCACACTGAGGGTGTTGACTCGGTGTATATCAAATTAACTGACAACAAGTACACACTGTTCATTCCAATCAGCCTATTTTTAGTCTTTAGAAAAACTATTGTGTATTACTGTACACTGATCAACCATTGCGTCATTGCATTTTCATTTGCTCTCATGTTCACTATTGTGGTTGGTTTGCTCAGTGCAATGGCTTCTTGTAGTTCTCTTGTTTGTAGGCTGAGTCATATGAAACAATAAACCATTGACCATTGACCATTGTCTGATCACCTGATTACTTGTTTGCCTAAAGTTGACAACTAAACTATCCTTCCTTACAACTTTTCACTTTCGGCACCTTGCTTCCCTCGATCTTCATAATATCATTAGCAATAGAAAACCATATCTTGCTTCTACATCGATATTAATTGTTGCTTGTACTGCACACTTTGTGCTTAAAATGAGCATAGCTTCCACATGGATAGAAACAAAACAACGCACGTTTTAATTTGCAGCCCCGCATATTTCTCTTAGGGTATGAAAAAGGTTTCAAACCGTAACTCTGTCGCTGCTGGCGCCGGGCCCCCTTAGGTGTGGGGGCCTAATTTGATGAAATCGTTCAAATAAAGCTTAAAATCGGCCCTATTCGTGGAGCATTTTGAAGACATGGACGAACCAACGTAGCTGGTATCTCAAGAAGTGGATTAGAAGTGGTTCGACATTCAGAGCTCTACAGTTTTCACAGCTGTGTGTCACAGTGTGGACTCTTCGCAAAAATTCCAACTCTACCGCTTTCACTTGTGATAAAATTATTTCGGTCATTACTGTTGCAGTTGACTGCATCGCCTTGAACTACTGAGGCAAGCACAAGAGAAAGATGGTAATTCGGGACATTAAACTAACGGAAAACAACCAGCAGCAATAGAGCTCCCTCGACGAGTTCACTGTACTGATACTAGCCTGCACTATTATTGTATGGGGATAAGTGAATTACGATAATCCGCTTGTGGTGACTATCGCAGTAACTTGTTACTCATGGGCACCATCTAGCGGTGACCATTTATTTACATGTGGCGCCATCTCCAGGCCGCCACATTACCCAAGATTCATGACCTTAGGTAAGGATGGGTACAAAGACCAATGTTTGAAAGCTCCAGTTTTGTCACCACAGATTGATGACGCCAGGGGTGAGATTTTGACAAAACACCGGTAGAATATTTTGAATATACAGTGGCACCCCGTCGAAGATCACCCCGCTATCACGGCCACTTTAACGCCTTTTGTTTCACTAACACGAGCAACCAGTTATCCAGACAGTCGCCACAGTCCAGCTGTTATAAAACTGCTAATTGAACATGGCATAACATGACCACCGTATTCTATCGGTATCCTTACGCTGGAAAACTGGCAACTTGTCAGCAGCAGCTTGCTCAGGTGCATCATGTTGTCCTGAAGCATCGTGAATACAGGGATGTGGGGGTGATTGCGGGCGCAGTTAGTGCCAATGTGACGTAACAAACTCATACTATAACCTCTTCTGGAATTTGTACTGCCGACATCATCTTTTTCCTTGTGTGATTTTATAGTACAGTAACGATAGGCTATGGCAGCACGTAACACAACGCTATCGAATGAGTCGAAAATCGAATGAGTCATTGAGTTTAGCGTGAGCAAGCTTAGAGTTACTCGAACGAAATGTAAATAGAACTAAGACGTGCTTGATACGGTTTAATTCTTACTATCAGTTAACGTTTCAATAACTCGATATCTGCCGACTTTGCTTTTTAATTTTGTGTTTATTGTTTTCAGTCAGTTATCAAGAATTGTACCAAATAATGGCGATTAACATAAACGTAGTATGTACCAAAATGTCCAAACTTGCATCTTGGAAGTAAACAGTACCAGAACTGGTATTAAACTACCAGTTGACACTGTGTATTGTGTAAGATCTTCACTCCCACACGCAACTCGCTAGACTTCAAACGTGCATCGCAGCAACAAAGAACACACAAATATATGAAAGTTCACGAGGATATATACGTGGCGTATCTACCGACTTTGGCAGTCCTGCCTTACAACTCCATGATTTATTATCCTAAGCTAAGATCTAATTACTTTCACTATTGTTGAGAGACACGATAGCACTTAACAAGTTCACAACTTCCTTCGGGGCTGTCTGTAGGACCGATGTTCAAATGACGTGGATACTGTTGAGTTCGCGTTGCATCCTCAGCATTAAGCGTCTCTTGATTCTGGAATACAAATAGTTGAAGATATCAACTATTTTGAAAGCAAGCCAAGAAAGCGACCTAGAAGCTTGTCGATGGTCTCATTGAATAGCCATGATTGGGAAGAATATTGAGACACTAAAAGTTATACCAAGAAATGGCCTGAATTCCAAGAGAATAAAACTGGAACAAAGCAACGACTAAAAACATTCAGTCTACAATGACATTGTAATGTGTAGTTATGCAAACTATTATGAATTTATACTCCGCATATTGAAAGTCACACTTAGGAAGAGATTAACCCAACACATTATAGAAACCATTTGCATTAATATTCCATACAAATTTATAAGTAAAATTCCCGATTTAAACAGATAAAAAACGATAAAAACAAACAGCATTGCAAAACGATTTCGGACTTCGGCGAAGCGCTGATTAAGACCACTAGAGTCGCCACGAAGCCATGCGCGACGCAGTTCGCGACGTCACACGACGCACAAAAATTAGCCAATGAGAATTCCCGATGGACTGGAAATTTCGACAGTGACGTCACGCGGTAAAAGCATAAATACTCGCATGATTTCCAGGTCCAGTCAATCCTTCCTCGAGCCACAGCTTGAGTAGTAAACAGTCTACAGGTGGTCTGATTGACTGAGACATTGGACTTATGGCATTATGATTTACTCTCTTCCTCCATGAAAGAATTGAACTCGCATTAACCCCTGTTGTTTTTAAATACCTTTCTGACGTATTACGGATTAACAGCGCATTGCTTAAAGTTATTAATAAAACCATGAGTGAATACAAATTTGTTTGATGTTAAAGCTGAGCACAAAGTCGAATGACAAAGGGCGGGTCTGACTTGTAAATTCAGGCGTGCCTAGAACATGTTCCTGTTAGAAATTAACCAGTGCTCTCGAGGAACTGTTCTAAACAGCAAACATGAATGCTACAATACCGCATGCGCATCCGAAACCAAAATGAGACAAGCCGATGGAATACCTTAATTTTTTAGTACTAACTTGCAGTGGTGGTTCTAAGAGGGGGATGGGTGGGCCATGGCCCTCTCAGATTTTTGGCTAGCCCCCTGTTTGACCCCCCAGTTTTGTGCCTAATTTCACGTTCAAGTTCGTTTGCTTGACATATACAGCAGATAACTTTTAGCCAGCAAAGTTTGAAACGGTTTGAAGACTTTCAGGGGACGGTTCTGACGATATTCACAAGCCTATATTTGATTTCATAGGGCTAATCCTAGCAAATCAGTCTTCACTACAACGAAAAATCACCATGCAGAAGAGACATTTATGTTGGCCTCCCTACTTTTTCCCTCGGCCCTGCAGTGCCCTCCCCCAGTTTTTTCATTCTAGAATCGCCACTGCTAACTTGTTAGTGAGTGTTGGCCAGACCACACACCACAGAAACAACTACTTTTATGTCAACGAAGCAATTTCAGTGATTGAGTACAGAGTGCCTACTTATTAGTTCCAATTAGCGATGGTATCTTTTACAGCGTATTGTGTATTTTTCACATATTACACTTTTTTCCGACTTAGGAAATGGGGGCCCCTTAAATGTTGGGGGCTCCTGACTGTAGCCCAGTCAGCACCCCCTTTAATCCGCCACTGGATAATGCTCACACAGAATTGTGTTAATTTTTTACCACTCCGTGTATCAATCTTCTCGTTCCGGCTTCCATCACTCGTTAAAACTGACTTTTGTTCCGGCTCGTGCCACATTTGTTTCCATCCGGATTCTGCGTTTTTTATCAGACCCAGATCCAGAGGCGGAGAGAAAATTTTTCGAAAATGCGGATATAGAACCGAAGTTGCTTTTTATTTTCGGTAGTAACAGCAGTCTGCATTGTGTAAACCAGTGATATTCAAGGTGGACGAAATCGCCCTCCAGGGAGAAATTTTGTGCGTTAACGGGGCGATATCGTAATTTACCAAATTCGGGGGGCGATTTCTGCAGGTTAGAATATATCAAAATTCTGTATTGATTCCAAAAATACAAACCATATTTTCCACGTTGGAACCAATTTATTTGATGAACTTTCGATTCCATCTATCGTAAAAAGGTTATAAAACACATGATACAGGACTGAAGACGGGACAGTCAAACTAGCATTGTCCTGTGTAAGGCATTACTGCACTAACTATCCAAGGTTACGGAGAGTGTTACTGGTAAGGAGCCAAACACTGCGGCCCTGACGAATTTTCAGGTATACAGTTAAACCTGACGTTTAAAATAAGATAAAATAGTGGGAAAACTGAAGTAACTTGGTAGTTTGTTTACCTATTCGTTGCATAAGCAGCGTCAAAAAAGCGACAACAAGCAATAACAATTACAAGTTTTTAGGCATGTTAATAATCCCGTCGCCACGGGGGGCTTTGGTGGGCTTAGTTCACCCAAACAAAGCTCCACGACCCCCTAAATTGAAATGTGAAACACTATAAATAAGTGGAGTTTTGGTTAATTTTATGATGTAAGCACCCCCGGACAAACGAAAAACCACCCCGCAGAACTGCAAAGCCCCCCTATTGAAAACTTTCTGGCGACGGTTCTGCATGTCAACACGGGCGGAATTTTGGATTTTTCTCGTATACAGTAACATGCATTGATTCGTTTTATTATATTTATGCTGAAAGCAAACAACACTAATATAGCTATCGCAAAATACCTAATCGGCCAAACTCCATTTCGTGAACATGTTGTGGACCCCACGGGGCAAGGATCCACAGACATTTTGGGGATGTACCTGTTCCTTTTGAGGTTTAAATTATGTTCCTGTTTTGCTGTTGACTTCATTCTGAGAGACTTTCTATCATCTTGATGAATAAGGAATATTACTTGCATTGTGTTGTATTGTCAATCAATAGCGCAAGGCCCGGCGGCCTTGCCAAATATTACCAACGGTCAGACCTTCCTGCTTTGATTACTTCACAGTTAAAAATTAAATTGATACCAGAATGACAGTACGGAGATTCGTAGGAAGGCGATCTGCAGAAATGCCCCTTTCGAAACGTGCCTTAATGAAAAGAGGGCTGCTTGAACACAACAACTATTTTTAAGGTTCTGCACGGCTTGCCGGAAACAAGCGTAGAGTTTTCAAGTCACGAAGCATATGCAGTGGCTCGTAAACAACATCTCTAAGTATGAAACTCCAATAGATTCATCCACATTGTGACGCTACGTCACAATAAACACAAAAAACTTCAGTTTTTTTGAAGATACTAACAATGGTCCAACAATCGTAGCATTGCTACCACTGAATCATCACATCGACTTTCGCTGCTATTAAGAATATTAATCAAAAGTTGTGATTAAGCTTGGCCTAATTATTTCACCCCGTGAACTGACACAAATCCCCGAACCATATGCGTTAATATTAGCAAAATTGCCTTAAAACAAAACTTAATGTGCCAAAAGTTGGAATGCGTAAAAAGTGACTGGGTGAAGTGTTTTGCCAGTTAGCTAACATAAGCGAATGCGATTCCACATGTAGGAACTTTTCATCGACTACCAAAGCGATGATGAAGCCTGTTCCATACTTTATTAACACGGATGGTCAGACTTTTGGATCAAGTGCAGTGAGCGCTTTCCGGAAGTTTTGGGGAAAGTTAAGTTAATATTAGTATTACTACTGAAGTTTCCCACGAAATATGTTGCTGAGCAAGTTTCGATAAAGTACGGCACATGATAATCAATACCGCAATCATCTTGAAATGAGCAAGACCGGTGGAACGCCATGCGACTTAAGCTGGCCAATTTGCAACCTGCTTTAAAAAACTTGCAGATAAAAAGCCAGTGGCAAGGTTTGCAGTAGTTGGAACCAGGGCTGTGGAGTCGAAACACAAATTTCGGGCTCCGGCTCCAGAACGATTTGCTCCATTTAAAACTAAAACCCATTGCATGGTTTGTACAACTGGCTTGCTCCACAAACTGTGTGTGTTGAACGGGAACTCAAATTTCAGGCTCCGGCTCCACCATTCAAAATTTTTTGGCGCCGGCTCCACAGTCCTGGTAGGAACCAACTGTTTTTGAAAAATGAATAACTTTGTTTCTACAAATGCAATTGTATTCGTTTTGTTTGTTCGTTTTTTTTGTGTTAACTAAACTGCCCCTTTATTTCATAAACATGGAAATATTTTCAAATTAAAATAATATTTTTGCCTACATCAAAATCATAAGTGGGTGGCGATTTTTAAGCAAAGTTCCTATAGGGGAGCGATTGAAGAAAAAAGGTTGAAGACCACTGGTGTAAACAAATAAGAAAAAGGTTTTAAGCAAAATGCGATTTTTGGTTGCAGAGATAGTGTCGGAGTTTGAAAAGTGAAGGTTTAATTTGCGTCAGACTCATGTTCCCTATCTCAAGGATACTGGAATAACATGACACCACAAAAATAATTAGTTGTAGCCCAGCATTACATCAGGGGTGGGCAATTAATTTAGTTTGGGTGCCACTTTGAGAAGGCCGTCATACAGCGGAAGGCTATACCTGCTACTGTAATGGAAATGCAAACAAGTCTGGGTTCAAATTAGCCTCAGCAGCAACATTTGCTATGATAAATTGGGAGTTATTTCAAATATGAAGTTTTCCTGAGTGCTTCCGTGGACCACTGAAAACAATGTGGTGGGCCACATGTGACCCGTGGGCCACATGTGACCCGTGGGCCACTATTTGCCCACCTCTGTTTTGAAAGACAAACACAAGCAACACAAGGAGATACAAAACACTGAAACAATGCAGCAGCTGTAACTGCATTCACTCATCATCCAGTAGGAATCCGCCAGTCTGAAGAAAAATGAGGACAATTTCATGCCATATTCCAAAGCAAATGGCTGAAATCGTCGGATGGGGATGCTGACAAAAGCATGTAAATTGTTTGATTATGTTTCCAAAAGTTTTTGCACGACATTTTTTAGAAAAAAAACATAAAGCATTAGGCACCGAACAGGATTTAGGACCAGGACTGGATTTGGACTGACTTAATTGAAAAATTTGCGTAATTTTTGTTATTGAAAAGTTAATTTTTTGGACTTTGTTCCGACTTGGATTTCAAAATTATCATAGTTTTTGGACTATGTTTGGACTTGGACTAAGCTTTGAAATATCAAGACTGGATCTGGATCGCAAAATATGACAGTCCGCTCATCTCTGTCGGCCATCTCAGGTAACTACAGACGCTTGCCGGGCTCTCGAATTCTCACAATGATTGAGTGAAAAACACATTTGTCTTAGAATTAGTTTGCCAATGCCATCTCCACATTGCTAGACTGCCCAAACATGGGTACCTGTGAATCACAATCCGCCGTTTCGCGCTGGACTGCCGTTGTTTTGAACGAACTGTGAATGTGCGGTGCTGCAGTATGGTATTCTGCTTGAGCTTAAAAAGGATGTGTTGGAGGTGCAGTGATGTACCTACTGAAATTGGGGAAGTATTGAATTTGATTGTTCCATATTCATTTCTCCTTTTTTTGTCAATCACTTTTTTGTCTCGAGCCTTTCTTTTGTGCTGTAGGCTAAGTAATACTGACTGTATATAAATTTTGCCTCAGAAATTGAAAGCGAAATCGAACTCTTAAGAACAAAGAGGCTTCACCACAACCACAAGCTGCAGCCATGATTGCTAGTCCAATATTGATGTTGTGTTACTGTTAAGTGTAGAACAAATAAAGAAAAAAAGCAAAATTTGCAGGAAGTCAGTCTGGCAAAAGAACGGTTTTTGAGGGAGATTCGCCAAACTTAAAGAAAATTAGAATTTGTAAAGTAGGCCTAATCTAGCCTATCTACCGAACAAACCCTTGTTAAAATTAATGCTGGTGCAGTCAGCCTGCTTGTGGTATGCATGCATTTATTGAGCTGAGAGGTCTAGAAGGCAGAAAAGGTTTGAAATTGTGGGCAAATTAGTAAAGAAATTTAGTACTATGAAACGAAGACCATGCATTATACAAATATGTTTTGACACATAATCATGGTTACACAAACAAAGTTGAGGTACTGTAGGCCACCTGACCAAGTCTACTTGACAAAACAAGCATTCCATAAAAAAAACAGGCAAATAAGTATAGCGTTTGTTGTTTTGAAAAGCAAACAAACCGACAAATGTGTTTTAGAAAACAAATGAAGAAATACCTAAACCCAACCTGGCTTTGACTAGCTGATATGACTAGCCTACCACCTTCATCTTTCCAACCTCATCTGGTTCTGCTATGTATTCTGTGGGCAATAATATGTAACTAATACTTTGTCAGATTCATGGGTAACTGTGTTACTTCTTCATGGTGTTTTATTAATAATTGCTTTTTGCCTTTGCAGTGTGCCTCCTGTGTAGTGTCATGAATGTTGCATGCCATGTGTTTCTGCTTAGTTCAAAATTTTATTGTCACTCATTTCTTTTCCCTTTGCTTGCGCATAGCTCACTTTTATATGTTTCTCAACTATTTATGCATTTTTTGCAATCCATTTTATTTATTTTTTGATGTAAATAGCTGATTTGTATTATGTTTCCTGTTTTAGTGTTACTTGTGCTTAACATTTTTAGGTGTGTTATGTGTTACTCATTTGCATATTATTGTGTTAATTGATATATTTTCACATTTTTTTGTGTTAGTTTATTGTTTGTAGCCATACGCTTTTTTTACTTCCTTTTTTTCTTAAACATCAATTTCTTATATGTATCCAAAATTAAAGCTTTGACCTGTTTCTTCCGTCAATTTTTGGTCATAGACCAAAATTTTGAAAATTGTTTAAATGACTGAAAAATTTTGGTTAGTTTGGTCAAAAGGACTAAAAATATAGATGAATGAATAATGTTACGGCAAGTTTTAGTACAAGTGTGAGACAAATGACTGAAATGTCTTGGTGACCAAAATGTCTCGGGAAAAATTACCAAAACGTGTCTCAAAGAAAAGGTTTTGACTGACATTACGATTCTTTTATAGATAAAAGGACCTTGGGTAGGATTGTAATAATTGCAGAATGATTTGTGTAAATTAAAAAAGAATGGAAATAACTGTTTTAAAACAGTGAATTGTTGTTGTTGGTTGTTATTTTTGTGAGGCACAAAAATGGTTGGCTTTTCTTAGTCTTCGCTATATTTTTAAATATGTACATTTTTCAAATACCTCAAAATGACACTATCTTTTTTGAGGAAAGCATGGATCATACATAGTATCCTTGGCAAAATTTAATGCTTTGATTAGGATGAGTACGTGTACATGGCAGTGACAAACTATATTATCTGCCTACTTTTGGATTTTCACATGAAAGAAAAAGCTTGTCTTGGTGCATATTTTTGCAAAACTGCGAGGTGCAAGAAAGTGTTGTGGAAACCTTGTGTGTGCAGAAATGCTCAATACCACTAGGGCCTAATGCTAAATATCATTGAAATAGGAAATGGCAGTAACAAGGTACTTTTTACTGTTATTGTTAATATTTTCTTGTTAGGTTAGCTTAATACAGAGTAAAAAAAACAGTATTCTTCCACATTTCATAACTATAAACAACCAAGGTCATTTTGTTCTTATTATGTAATACCCTACAATTTTGTAGACAAAAAGGAAAAAATTAGTCCATTTTTAATTCACTTCCCACATAATTTCAAGCATTCTCCAAGACTTACATTTATATGTTCTCAATGCTATTACAATGATATCACCTCTAAAAATGAGAAGGCAAGTGTGCAGCAACCATTACTAGCGAACTAATAAGGCAGTGTATATTTTGCCTCATGAAGCAAAAGCACAGCTGGAGCTATTTTCCCTTCAGCTGAACATGATTGGTTGAAGTGGTCACATAATAAGTTCAGAACACATGACCTCCTTAATTGACCATGTCATCTGTAACGGCTCAGTCCAACATGCATGGATTAGTGTTGTCGTGGTTTCAGTGCTGGCAAGCTGTTAGCGGCTTTTTGTCTGCATTGTGTGAATTGTTGGCTGAAACTTCGTTTGCTGCAAAAACCCTAAACTAAACCTAAAATCCTAACCTGAAACCCAAAAGTTGAAACCCTAAAATAAACCCTAAACCTAAAACTTCAAACCTAATATCCTACAGATACCATTAACCTTAATGTAGTGCAGTGATCATTGCCGAGAACACTCTATTATATGTAAAGGAAGTCTGAACTTGCTTTCTGTTTGTGGTTACTAAACCTAACCAAGTGCTGAATCATGTGATGCTGGCTACCTGGCAGTCATGTGACCACATTAGCCAGTCATGTTCGGCTAAAGGCAAAATAGCTCCAGCGGTGCTCCATCGGCAGAATTTTGCCGATATACTGTATATATCAGCAATATTTTCTCATGGAAGTTTTACACTGGTGCTCTGCACGGAGCGTTTAGAAACCCAAGTTGCTACTTCGTCTTTGACCCTGACTGATTAACACAAATGCTCTATCCTGTTCCTAGCGCACAGAACCTTCATGTATAATAATCAGACCGCTATGCAATAGTCTTGACAAAACGTTCTATGATGTAACATTCGCTCCAGGTTGTGGGACAGTAAGCAGATATTGTCTGCAAACAAAATTGCTGATGTGCTGATGTGTTGGTTGGCTGTTTTATAAAAGTCTCTCTAGGCTAGGCAGCCTTGCATTCAGCATGTTTAAAAAAAGTGCCAACATCACAGCAAGCAGTGACCCAGGTTTGCACAGAATTCGATGTTGTATGGTTCTTCATCGCAGTGAAGTGATAGTTTTAATATGTCATACATTGTTTTTTACTTATGACATCTGTGCATAGGCCTACTTATACCCAACACATATTTGCCTGTTTGTGCATTTGTTGATTTAGAGTTGGACTACTGTGTTCTGAGTCCTAGAAATAGCTGTGGACTGCAGTAACCATGACAGATGAAACCATCCTATTAAAGTGCATTTGATGTTTGGTCAAACACAGTTGATTAAGGTGGTCACATGACAAGTACAAGATGTAATGAGATAAGGGTTTATCCTACAGTTCACACAGTGCAAACAAGAAGCTGCTAACAGCTTGCCATCACTGAAACCATGACATTACTTGTCTATCAGATTGAGCCATTTACAGATGTCACAGTCAACTGAGACAGTCATGCTGTCCAAACTTGTCATGTGACCAGTCCAGCCAATCATGTTTGGCTGGTGGAAAAATAGCTCCAGGAGTTTATATTTTGCCTCATGAGGCAAAATGACACTGCTTGTTCTTAACTTATCACAATTTGTTTTTTGATAATTTGTAACTTGTGCAATTATTTTTTTGTTATGTGGCCTGAAGAAAAAAATGCACTGTAATGCCTTTTAGCTGTAGTTTGAGTTATGCAAAAACATCAGTATTGGCCCCCAAAAAACTTATCAGTCAAGCTCTACTTTGCAACTCAGACATAGTCTGAACTTTTGGTGAAGCTAACATGTTCGCTGCTGGTGTACGAAACTTGTATTTTACTCCAAATAAGAACACAATGTATATGAGTTATTATGATAAAGTGTACGAGCTTCTATGATAGAGTTTTCACCTGCTTGCATAATTCTTCATTTCGCCTAATTCGTCACTATTTTCTAATCCCCTTGAGGTGACAAATTAGGCAAATTCTACTGTAGTTGGTTGTGGAATTGAAGACCTGAGCACTTTTTGAAAAACCTGTGGTGTGCAAGTATATGAATAAATTTATACTCTAAGAGGAATGGCAACCTCCCCAAGGATATCCTTTGGGACAAATTCTATAATGTGCTACACTAGCAGAACCCAAGCTGCACTACAAAGACATCATCAAGCATGACAGGCTGGCTTCCACATCTCTTGACTATCCTGGGAAACACTTGCTGCTAACCGCAGCAGATGGTGTCAGGCCTGTAGCCACGGGGGGGCATTCGGGGGCAGTGCCCTTCCAAATTTTTTTTGTGCCCCCCTAAATGATTCAAACTCGAAAAATTAATTTTGCAAATACTTGTTTTAAATCTGTTTGATCATTACGCCAACTCGCAACATCACCGCATGTTGCGTTAACAGGTAACCTCATTGTTACAAAATAAATTGTATTAACTCTTTGGCGTCCACTAAGATTCGGGGATTTTCGCAAAAAAACGCCTAAAGGCACGTGGCTTTGCGCTGGAATTTCTCCGGTCCGGTATGCTCTACAGACCCAGTAAAAGTCTCAAAAAACGCGGCAAGTCTTGTAGTCTGCACTCAAAAAAAAATTTTCTGTTTCGGGGTTGCGGTTTTTTTGTGAGTGATGTCATAAGTGGAGGACTTTTGGGCCAGCTTGGCCCACTTTGCCTGGCCCTGGGCGCCAACCATTAGGTGGTAGTATTTCGCTGAAGTTTTTACTGGTAACTAGGCTACAATCCGAGTCTTTTGATACTTTGGATGACCTGCTGGGGTTTCGGGTTCAAAAGTTGTGATGTAAATTAGGAAAAATATTTGACTAATTAGATAATTAATTAATTGGCAGTGTCTAGCCGTACGGCGCCGTATGGCTAGCTTCTGGGGCTAACCGTACGGCACTCTGAACAGCTAACCCTAACACGCTTCAGCGCAAAGATGCTCTTCACCGCTCTTCTCAACGACAACCATGTCGCACCGCTGCGCACCACAGCTTCCACCAATCACAGTGCGCCATGATGAGAGTGCCGTACGGCTAGCCCCCAGAAGCTAGCCATATGGCGCCGTATGGCTAGACACTTCCTAATTAATTTGTTTGTTTTAGATCATGATTTTTGAACCAGAAATGCTAGAAAGTTGATCAAAGTCTCAAAAGACTCGGACTCGAGCCTAGTTTCCAATGAAAACTACAGCGAAACACTTTGGCCTAGTGGTTGGGCTCTAGGCCAGGCAACATGAGCCAAAATGACCTTAAAACTACTTCACTTATGACGTCAGTCACAAAAAATCCACATCCCCCAACCAAAATTTTTTTTCGAGTGCAATCTACTAGACTGGCCGATCTGTTTAAGCTCTTGAACAGCTCTC
>Ga0210059_1011301_pt1 | contig 13674 bp, 9 predicted proteins | sample Ectturendosymbi2_FD_188042 | JGI IMG/M metagenome (GOLD analysis project Ga0210059, IMG submission 188042) | Ecteinascidia turbinata endosymbiont from Florida, USA - Sample 2 (SPAdes) (version 2) | ecosystem: Host-associated > Tunicates > Ascidians > Unclassified | place: Key West, Florida...
CCTGGTATTATTAGCGTCTCTCTCTCTCTCTCGAAGTTTCTTGCAGTTTCTTGAAGGAACGTTTTCACTTTGACTCTTGTTGGTTACGTACTGGGAAAGTCCCGTTTCGTGATCAGAGCGAAGGCTTGACTCAGCTTGTCTTCCGCTTCGGTGATGTCAGCAGTTTTTGTGCAGTTGTTGACTTGTCTTTTCAAATACATTGTTTGAGCACAAAGTGATCATAACATTTCTCCCATCTCCACGGAAATTGATTGTCTAATCAATTTTTCATATCCTTCTCTCATAGCGTTTGTGATTTTTCAAATGAGTATGCTGGTGTTGGCGTATGAGCTTCTGTCTTCTGATTTGAGGAGATATAGTGATATCTTCGCGTTGAAGCGAATCAACTGTAATGAGACAGTCGCTGGGTAGGGTTATACTAGAATTGTAGTTTGCTGACGTTGTTTCTTGTTGACTTCTGTGGCGATATTTGTTGATGTTGTTGATTCGCCAATGATGTCTTAAAATGTTAGTTGTAACCTCGAAACATGCAGCAACGATGACTAGTCCTGCTAGTATTGGACCAAAAAGACGATGGTACTGCGGCCATAAATGAACATCTGACCTTTTGTCTGCAAAAAAATTGATTTCACAGATTATTTTGTTCGTGTGGTCTTTTTGACATATCCTTTCCAGATATGCGCATATGATATTTTATTTAAAAGGGGTTTTTCTGATAATTTTCCTGTATTGTGAATAACTTCTTTTGCGATAAGGTTTCTGTAGATCGTGTCATTTCTAAGTGCTGGAATATTTTGTAAATGTTTAAGTTTTTCGAAGATTAATTTCCGAGAGTTGTATTCTTCAATCGAACGTTGCGTTTGTACCGCATTTTGATTAAGCTCTAGTCGTCGATTTTCGATTGATCTTCGTGTGGTAATTATTTGTTACTCTAGAACCTGTCTATTGAATGAGAAAGCAAAGTTTTCAAAACGTTGTTGTCGGTTCGCAAGTTTTGCAGTTGCTTTTGCTAGTGTTGCTATTGTCTTGGTGAGTTCTAATTGTTGTTTTTGCAACTCTGATACTTGGTCTTCAACGTGATTTAGTTGTGAAGTGAAACGTGTTTCAAGGTTTTCAACTTTTTCATTGACCATGTCTTTATAAGTTTTCATGTGTACTTGAATAATGCTCGCTACTAGGTATTGGTCGAAAGCAATTTGTGTTGCTTGATTCAATTTCTGAAAGCTTGTGATAGCCTCTCGTAAATGTATATATGGTTGGTAAGAAGATTTTTCAGATATAAATGCTTTTCTAATAGCATTCATCTTTCCCTTTCGCAGGAAATTTGTAACACAAATGTTGCATGCTTATAAGTTGAGTAGTATCGAGCAAATTGGAAGTTACTTGTGTAGTCAGCTCGAACCTTGAAGTGATGCCGGTTTATGTGTGAATTCTGATACTTTGTCATTCAAGTGGACATGTGTAGTCACAAATCAATTTCGTTAATTGATTGTGAGGAATTTTGGTAACCTGCAGAACTGTGTTGCAGAGATTAGTGATGCTAGCTAGTTTGGTAAGATTGTGGACATGTGTCCTAAATGTATGCAGTCGCATTAGTCTGCATGTTGCAAAGTTTCCCGGAATTGATATTAAATGTGTTTTTCTCAGCAAGATTGAATGTAATTAGGAAAATGACTGAGATGAGAAATGTTTGGGCGGTGTGGAACATGTCACACTACGTTTTCTTGCAAAATATTTGGGAAGTTGCAGTTGCAGCTTCTGTTTGGTTAGGTTTTGATTGACATATTAGGCATCAAAAGGGTTTTTAGCGACAAAGTTGGCGAGCGCTGAATTATTGAAGCAGCGGTGTCTGGAGTGAAGACACCAATGTCGCTTCGTGTAGGAATTTGTAAAACAGCATATCGTTTCGAGTTATTTATCAGAAAGATATCCTTATTGGGGTATGATTGAATAAGGCATATCTGCATGCACACTAGGTTGTGCGCGGTACTTATTTGCAGGATTGTGGTACCAATCCGTTCAATTCCTGAGCTCAAATTGCTTGGTGGAATTGGTTTGAAACAAAAATTATAGATTGAAATATTTTGGAACTTTAGCAGCAAGTGTTAGAGTTTGAATTAATCAAGTGACTATTGGTGCCGTATGCTTGAATGAGATGTATGACTGGCTAACGTGTCATGCATAATGTATTTCAACAAAAAATTCGTATGCCATGTCATCTTGAAGTGTGAAGCATCAGGCTAAACACTCGTCGAAATATCATATGAGTTAAATTTAGATTTAACGAAATATCACATGAGTTAAATTTAGTTACTAAGCCGGACAAAGGCAATGGTGTGGTCGTACTCAATCGAACTGACTACGTGTCAAAAATGGAAGATATATTGAGCGATGCCAGCAAATTCTCTCTGAGCAGTAATGATGACAATTTGCAGAATCTGACAAAATTTCAGCGGTTCCTGTATAGACTGCAAAAAAATAACAGCCTTGGTGAAGAAGATTATCACCGAATGTACCCCACTTCAGCCAGTACCCCATCTCTATATGGGTTACCCAAAACACACAAGCCTGGCAACCCAATGAGACCCATTGTCTCAGCTGTGGGCAGTTTCAACCACGAGGCTGCCAAGTGGCTCTCAAACGTCCTAGCTCCGCTTCGTCATCACTCAACAATCGTCAGAGACACTTTCAGCTTTGCAAAAGAAATTCAAAATAACGATCTTCGAGGCTGTGTCATGGCATCATTTGATGTCAAAAGCCTTTTCACAAATATTCCTTTAAAGTTCACCACCAACCTTATTATCAAATCATTATTTCATGACGGCTGCACACAATTTCAGGGCATTAGCCAAACACAAATGAAAAAACTACTAAAATGGATCTGCCAAAGCACCACTTTCCAATTCAATGGCAAATTCTACAAACAAATTGACGGCGTAGCAATGGGTTCGCCCATTGCTCCTCTGCTTGCCGACGTAATAATGAACCACGTTATAGATCAAGCTCTCACAAAAATTAACGTTCAAAACAAGCCAATCGTCCTTTGGCGCTATGTAGATGATATATTTGTTGCTTTCAACGACATGAGTGCGCTGGACACTTTCTTTAATATCCCTCAACAGTGTACATAATAACATCACTTTTACCAAAGAATTGGAGTGCGGTGACTCTCTTGCCTTCTTGGATGTTCTCATAGAAAAAACTCAGTCCGGAATACACACAACGACGTATCGGAAACCTACTCATTCTGGCCTCTACACGCATTGGACAAGTTTCATTCCACACCACCAAAAAAGAAATCTTGTGTTTGGATTACTTGACCGGGCTTATAAAATCGCCAGCACATATAATGCCATACACAGTGAATTCATGAACATTAAAAGCATGCTGATCAGAAATGGATATCCCAAAGCATACATTGATCGCTGCATCATGAAATATTTCAACAAGAAACATGAAACCTCCGTTAATTCGTTCACGATAACACCGCCAATGACAACCACCATCAACATGCGTCTCCCCTATCTCGGGGAAATTTCCTATGAAGTCCGCCGAGAAATGCAAAGACTTGTACACCGCTATGCCATCATGCCCTTTCAGTTTCGTTTCATACATGAAACTAATAAGTTGAAAAAATCCTTTACATATAAAGACAAACAGCATCATCTTCGTCGGTCAAGTGTAGTCTACAAACTAACATGCACGTGTGGGTCAAATTACATTGGACAGACTCGCCGGAATTTAATAACCCGAATCAATGAACACAAATTTGATCAACGCTCTGAAGTTTGCAAACATCTGTTGGCCAACCCCACGCACCGTTTTAACTTCAAGCAATCGGAAATATTGGGAAGCATCGGCGGTCAGAAGGAACTTCACCTACTCGAGTCTCTTCTGATAGAGCAACACCAGCCAGATCTCAACATCGATGGTTCATCCATTCCCCTGCTGCTTTTTAACACATAATGGTCTATATGACGCAACACAGTACGAATGCCCTAAATTGCATCCGTATTTTCCTTGTCGCATTTCGTTTATTCCTGATGATGGCTTACGCATAAGCCGAAACGTCGAATAAAATAATGTTTTTGATTATTGTGGCTGTTTTATTTGTCATAAAAATCTACAGCAACTCCGTGCATAGTTTACCAAAGTAGATTGATGTAATTTAGCAAGTGAATGAATCATTCTGCTGCATTAGTATTTCTGTGAGCAAGGATTTGTAGCGAGCGTTCGTTGGAACGAAATGAAAGTGTTTGTTTTGGTACGGAAATACGTGCAAGACAACTTTTGCGCAAAATTTGTGTGCGCTGTCACGGACGTGAGTCGTGATCGGTAAATGTGTTGAAATATAGTCGCGTCAGAACGCTGTAGCGGCAAATGTACGTGTTGTTTTCGTCGCAATTTATGCATTGATATGAAGTCAGAAAAGGATTGCGTGTATCAGAGACATGAGATCTGACACGAGTCAGTTTTGTCGTTAATTTGTAAGTTCAGGCTTACCTGTTTTATGGTTTTCGTCGGATTAAAGATTCCAATCGTTGATAAGGGAATCCCGTTTGTGGAGCTTATGTCCACACTTCCAATATTGATAGAATTTGAATGATAGTCGTTTCAATTACTGCAACTGGTTCCATATATTATGTTATTTGTGAGGCTAGTCGCGCAATTTGTTTTAATCGTGGTAGTCAAGGTATGTGTATTTGCGCCGTGTCGATTGTGAAATAGGTTTGGTTTTTATTGCTAATTTTTTTGTTAAATGAATGTTCTCGGAGATCAGAAAGATTAAAATTATGGTGCTTACACAATGTAGGATTGTATTTTGTCTCGTACATATATTTTGCAAATGGGACATTGTGAGCATTCTTTGCTGCAGTTAGTGCAGATTGATAAATGTCCACATGGCATAATCACTACGGAAGCTTTGGTCTGGAAGCACTTTTTGCACAAACTCATTTGCTTGAGTTCTTGTAATTCTTGTATTGCGCTTTTGTTGGGATGTATGCTGGATGTGCTTGGTGTTTCTCTCGATGTCCAAGAGCGATCGTTTTGTTGTAACACAGGAGTGGACGTAGAAATGGGGCTATTAATAAGTTGAAGGGTAAGAATAGTGTCTATCAAGGTAGTAAAGTTCGCAAAAGTTGCGTCATGTTCTATAATTTGTTTGAGAAAAGCTGCTCAAATTTCTTTTTCACCGAAGCCCATCATTTTGGCTTCAAGGGTAAATGAAGATGAGTGCATTTCGTCAGTAACTTTTTTGTCTAATTTGTTTTGTTGTTCTCTGGGATCAATAATTTGCGGGTCTGTGTTTGAGGCTGGTAAAACCCTGATTCTGGAAGTAGTTTGGGGTGTATTTACGGCAAGATGATCCGCCGGATTTGTGACTGACGGGCGGTTAAGGTTTGGAAATCTGTTGGTAACGCGTTCAACAAACTCAGGTCCTTTTTGTTGCAGAATGTATTCACAATTTGGAAACCATTTGGCATGTTCGAACCACGGTTCGTCGAATTTCATCCAATTCTGTAATCCTCCATTGCAGTACCAACATTTTACTCTGTCGCGTTCACCTAGATAGTAAAATCCAGCTTGAGACAACTGTTCAGGCGTAGCTGCAATTCGATGCGCTGGCCACTTATCTGATCTATCTCTGAATGTTTGTAAACGGGCTATTTTGCTGCGCATATGTGGGTTTACCGGGTTTAAACAAGGAAACATATGAAGAAGTAGTTCAAAAGTCGGCAAAGCCGTTGCAGTACTAATATTTTGAAAAGTTCCCGCGTTAAGGGGAGCTGAAGTAGTGTTTTTGGTTATTGGGTTAATATTAGCTTGCGTCAGCTGTTGTGTCAATGGCATGTTAATAGGCTTATTTGTATTATCTGTGCCGCGAGTAAACTGGCAAGCAGAACTGTGCCAATGTGATGAAAGCGGGTCATCACCTTGTGACCAGTTTTCCACTGTGTAAGAACAACTGAAGCATTTAACCCGATCTTTGTATCCTGTATAGAAAAATCCTTTGGTAGCCAGATGGAAAGGACTGACAGGAGAATGTTCAGGGAATTTTTCGAAGGTTGGCAATCGGTAGATTTCCCTGGATGGGTCACCAGGTCTGATATAAACACTATGTTGTCCTGGTGGGTCCTTGCTTGGGAAAATTATTTTTCCGTCAGGAACAACTTGGGTAAATTTCGTAAATGAATTTTTCATTTTTTCTGATTGTCTTGTAGGTTGTGAGAGGTTGTTTATTTCCTTGTCCAGTAACCGTGACATTCCACGGTGTTGGTATAGTGTCGGACGAAAGTAGTAGGGATTAGATGTTAATTGAAGCATTGTAATTAGGCAATTATTGCTACGGAAATGCAAATGTGTGTCAAGAAGGTGTTTGTGTGATATTTATGAAATTAAAATTCGGCTAATGCAAAGTAGTGACACAGAAAGTTCATGCAAAATGATTGAAAGAAAGTTATGTCAATTGCAACATTAGATGAATATTTCGGTTGGTTTGTACGTAGCAGGTTTCTGCTGCGTATGATTGTTCTCTAAGAAATGACTTACTTGTGCGGTTCTTGGGGGTGTGGTCGATGGCGTTATGTCTGAATGTTGTGCTAATGCTTGCTCAGCAAATGCTTTATCACATGGAAAGGCTGGCCGGTTCGAATCAAGTTGCCATCTTTCTACTGGTGTTTTGTTTTGTGGGAAATCTTTTTCCGTGTATTTGGCCACCGAATGTTTTCTGTCACGAGGGCGATTGAGGGGATAATGCTCAGACTTTTTTGTGTCAAAACGTGGTTTGGTCGTCTGTTGTGGCCGTCGAAAATTGCTGAGGCGACCTCGACTTCCCGCTCTGTTGAAGTCGCGATGCTTGTGTTGAAACGGAGGTGGCATTCGGGGCTGATTAGACCTTTGATAAGAACCGAAAGTCGTCGGTTTGTTGAAGTTGCGTTGTGGGTTTGGGGGTGGAGCTTCTGAAAAACGACGATTGTTGGATGAGTATCTTGGGGTTCTGCTCTGAGATCGTTCAGGGCCCGCTTGACCTGGTTGTTGTCTGTTTATGTAGATGTTTGGAAAAGCCTGTGGATACGGGCAATCATTTGCAAAACATCCTACGCGTCGGCAATTGTAACATCGACGTGCAAGGATAGTGCGTGGTTGATCACTTTGCCGCGGCGGTGCGTAGTTGAACTTATTAAATTGTTGTACTAAGTTCTGCATCTGTTCGGCAATTTGGGCCTGAAATTGGTCTGGTGTCTTATGTTGAGCTTTGGGTGATTGCTTTGCATTTTTTGGTGTTGTTTTCTTGGGAGTGTCGCAATCCTCGCCGTTGTGGTTTGATGTGTGAAGTGTCCGGTTCCTCATGTTTCACAGGGTTGGGCGGGGTGGCGAGTGGTGCGGCAATTTTTTTCCAGATGTGTCGCAATTGGTCGGGAAGTTCTAAAGTTCGTGTCTAATTCTGGTAATGTAACGCGAACTTCCATCATCGCTGCTTGTCGAGGGAGAGCAGGGTTAGTGTCCCAATTAGAATCCTGTTGTTCAATGGCCGTTCGTAAAAATGCCTGTTGCTCATGTTTTTGCTGTCGAGAAGTTTGAGGAGATGGCGGTGCAGAAATATACGTTTCTTTTGTGAAAGAAGCTTGGGGGCTGGAAAATTGGTGGCAGTAGTGTTTGGGCTTTTGATTTTGGATGCCAATCAGGCAGTTCTCGATGATGGTCAATTTGTTGCCCATCAAAAGCAACATTTCGTGAATTAAGTGTCGCTTCTCACATATGTCATTCTGATTTGCACTTCGTGGAAGGCATGATATGCCTGAGGTGGTTGGTTCGTCAAGGTGTGTTTCTTCCGTATCATTCTTCATGTCCAAGGTCGAATTGGTTGAAAAAATTGTAGAATGCGGTGTGGATTGTTCCGTGACTTCTTCCTTGAGGATCATTAGTGCAGTGATAGTCAAGTTAGATTTATCCTGTTGTCGTGACAGACGTAAAAATTGAAGATGAAACTGGCATGTCATGTGGTGTCGTTAACAAAGGTTTGTAGCGGAAGATACACGTATTTGGTTAAATGTAAATCTGAACGCAGAAAACTTAAGAAATGAGGAGAGGATGTGAAATGTAATTCCACATGCCATAATCTTATATCAAGTACTAGTCTCGTCATTGGTTCCGTTTCCGTTGAGTTGCGGATTATCCTCTGTGTCAATAGTTGTAACAAAGGGACTAAAGATGACAAATTCGCTTTATATTTGGGGATACTGCAGTATTAGAAATGTTGAAAAGGAGTTTGTGTCGTAGGTGTAGCAATCGCTCATATCACACAGAAAGTATCAAATTGTGATATCTTATCAAGGTACCTGATCACACAGGACATACCACATAGTGGCATCTCAGAAAAGATAACCGATCACACAGGAAATACCACACAGGAATGTCCCAATGAAAAGTGCCGATCACACAGGAAGAATCATAGTTGGCATCACACAGGAAGAATCATATCGCGTTGCGTGGTTTGAGTTAATACGGTTAGAATGCATTTAGAGATTTGACTTGTTTTTGTAGCATGTAAGGATTTATATTGCACCCAGATATGGTCCTTAAGATTATCGTTGTGCGGATGAAGGGGTGGTTGCACATATTATGTGACGTCCATTACCTTGACGTAGGAATTGAAAGGCATGGTGTAATGTTATTCGCGTGAACATGTAGTAGTGTTGTTAAGGGTGCTCAATGTGGCATTTGTTCGCAAGCGTTTGACACGTGGTTTTTTGTTTCTACATTCACGTGCAATGTGACCTGGATTTCGACAGTGGTAACAGAGTCGAGGTGGATAAGTTCGCCAAGATCCAGTTTTGCTCTTGGTGGTGTCTCGTCGGGTGTTGGATGAGTTTGTGCATATTGTGTTGAGGTATGCAATGTGTGCGACCTGTGATGGGGCGTTGTGTCGGATTGTGTGACCTGCTGTGTTCGTGAAGATTGTTGTCTGATATGCGTTTGTGTTTGTATGTTCTGTGCACTCTGGCAAATGGCGGATGTTGCGTTAGGCATCGTAGTTTCTTTGCGTAAACTTTTGTCAAATGGCTGTCTGTCCCATTGAGGGACTGCGATGTGTTTCCAGATGTGACGCAACTTATCTGGTAAGTCAGTCGACTTGACATCAGCTATCAAATGGTAATAAGGCTGTAATTTGAGTTTTAAAGCATCTTGTCGTGTTTCGCGAAAGGTTTCATTGTCGTCGATCTCGTATAAGGTCATTTGTGCTTGACTTAAAGCGTTTTGAAGGTCTATAGCCGGATTATTTTCCCAATCGAATGTTTGAGTTACAATAGCTGTGCGTAGTCCGTTGTTTTGCTCATATTTTGTTAAAATATAAGCTTGTTGCATCCATTTGAAAAAGGCTTGTAAGGGCTTATATGTAGGATCGTGTAGCTTGTAGAAGTTGGGAAGAGGCAGCCTGTCGTGAAGCACTGTGATTTTGCAAGTATTTGAGTAATGCAGTCAGCTGGAGTGTTTCATCAATATAGGAAAATTCCTTTAACGTATGTCGTGTGATCTGTGACCAATGTAATTCATGTCCTTGTTCAAGGTCTGAAAGAAGGTCCTTCGGAAATGTGTGTGTAAAATGGACATCGGCCCGAAGGGAAAGTTGTTGACTGTTGTTGGGTTGGTTCGGTGCTAGCTGTGGTGTGACTGTCTGTACCATTCCCGGAGAAGATAATGGTGGGTCTGTGTGTTGGAAATGGAAGTGCTTGATATTCGTTTTGTGTCGTTGTTTGCTCATATTTCCAATGCATTTGATTCGCGATAGGAACCGAGGAGTTCCACTCATCGCTTTGTGTTTACTCTTTGGCATATCAATTGCAAGTTTCGTGATTGTTGTTGTGGAAAAGTTTTGTTCTTGTAGTGTTTTGGAAGGATCCATATAGTTCAGAAGTTCTGTCGGCTTGTTGTGATGTGACAGTGGGTTAGAGTATTAATTGTTATGTCAAGGCAGATTCGCTGTGGAAAGGACGATAAAAAGTAAAAAAAATATTGAATTATCGAGGACATTATTAAAACTACTGGGTCGTCCGAAATTTGCGATCGGAGCGGTTGATCGCAGTGCCTTGCTGGAGGACTTTCGTGTGCATTAGTTCGCGCATGTGAACGATATGTGAAACTATACTGGAATGAAAAAAAATTACGTATTAATCAAGTAAGGTGTTGTGCGTTCAAATGAATGGTAAAAAGTCGCAGCAAATGAAAAGATAAATTAATGGTGCTTTTATTATTAATCAAGAGTATACGTCATGGTAAGAGTTAAGCTATTCGCTAAATGTTTAAAGTTGTAATTAAATTAGAATAGCGAGAAAAGTTGCCATGGATTGCTGAATGGCATGATGGTCACCATGGCGAGTATTTTTAGAATAGTGTAGAACAGTCAAAAAGACAAGTCTGGAGGTAGTTTTCCTGCCAAATATGTAAAGTAAAAGCACTAAATTAGGAGACTTGACAAGTTATGTGTTTAAGTTATATTGAATAATTTTTATTGACTAAACCTGATTGTTTTAGAAAAATCCGTGACGGTATGCAAGCATGATGCAGTCGGAACGTCCTTTAAGTTGAGAGAGATGCAATAGAGACATTTGATAGTGCCATTGTATAGCAAGGATTTTCGCTTTTCAAATTGTTGCGAGATATCATGTGAAAAGAGTTGAAAATGTTTGTTGAAAAAAGTGAAAATGGATGTCTGTGAAGGTCAGAACGAAGTCTGGAATGAAGTTTGCATTCCAAGCAGAACTTGATATCTGTAAAAGATGAAAAAACGTTATTGAGAAAATGCAGTTTTGATTTTTTGGTGTTGTTGAAGTGTGCTCATTGCTGTAAAAATTTATGAAAGTGCTGATGAATTGAGAATGATTTGCGAAAGGGTTGAAACATTCGCTGTCACAATCGTGGCTGTGTAAACTTGTGTAATGAGTCGAGATGAAAATCTAAGAGGCTAATATCTATGAAAAGTTAAAAATAGTGTGGACTATAACGCTAAACTCTAAATTCAGCAGAAGTAGCTGTATCTCTTAAATGTTGTCGGTTCGGTATGAAATTTAGTTCCGGGTTTTTATAATGCAGTTGAAATTTTACTATTTCGTGTTTATGCAGGTTTGCAGATTGATCCGTGGCTAGACTAAGTGACAGTGGTAAGTGTCGTGCCACAAGTATTGAAGGTATAATCGGTGCAGACGCAATATCTTGAAATGGAGCTGTTTGTTTGACCATTTGTAATAGAGACAGAGTCATGATTGTTACTGATTCCGAAATTTGTGTTAATAAATTTGCGATTTCGAAAGTTGAATAAAAAAATATTGTAGCGTTGGGACTGTGTTAGCTCAGCCTCTTGCTATGGACGTATGACGCGAACGGAAGTTAGCTGTTCGCGAAATAAGGCATGACGCATGTGACAAATTGTTGTCTTGACACATGTGAGCTCCTTTGGATAAAAACGTGACAGAAAAAGAAAATGCGTAACAGTGGCTTTGTCGGCGCTTTTGGGATAAGGAAATGACGCTGTTGCCCCTTTGTGAAAGAAATTGGCGTTGAACTCACGGTTGCACTTCTGAAATCGACTTAGATTAGTGTTTTCTTTTACTTTTGGTCGAGTGTAACTCAATCGTTGCAACAGGTTGAGCATAGCTTATGAAACCTAAAGCAAATCTAGAGGAAAATGTAGAAAGCCTAAAGTGCTCACATCTTAGTTTGACGATACGTACCTCATGAGAAGTGCTGGAAATCGGTAGAACATTTGAAAAAAACCTTATAATAAATACTACGGCCAAAGCAAACGATACAACAAGCAAACGATACAACTGCTTTGGCCGTAGTATTTATTATAAGGCTATTTAGCACTTCCGCTTTTCGTGTACCAAATTTGAAAAAAAATTTGAAAAAACTGTGACTGAAAGATGTTATGCTATAAAGAAATGCGTTACCTAAAAAGTTGCAATAAAATATACTTAATGTTATGGGTTGCTGTGAAGGCAAAATCATGGGCGTTAAGAAGCTTGAACGTATAAGTTCATTGTATTAAAGAGTTATGTTGCAAATTAAATTTGAGTAAAGGAATTTTGAGAAGGCGACCTAAATGGCACGCGAAACATCAGACTTACATCAGCGAAATTGGAATTGACCGTAAATAAAGTTTTCGCAATTACAATTTAGACACAGTATGCCTAGAATTGCGAAAACTGGGAATTTGCACCAACTGTCTGTAGTTCAGTTGACTGGAAACAGTGCAGCCAATGCACAACTGGGAACTGCAGGCCATGACACGAATGTTCATCCGTGTATCAAATGAACTATGTTGGACAAGTGCAAAAATCACAATTGTAGTGATCTGCACTACGGTTACTAGGTCATTGTCCCTTTTAGACCTTTAGAGCTGCACTGGATCTGTGTCCAGCGTAGGCAGAAAAGGAGATTCTCGCGTTCACCGTAGTAGGGCCTTCCAATGAAAGAATGAAATTTGGTCGAAAAAGGATATTTGCCAATCGTGTCTTAGTGTCTTTGCGAAGCCGTTAGAATTTGTGTTTGCTCTTCTGTTCTAGACATATCTTAACTCTTTTGCGGTAACAGGGATCAACATTCGAATGGAATGGTTCCCCGAGGCACGCAAATGAAACTAAAGAAATATTGACTAACTGTGTGGCTTGAAGAATTTCTAGAAGCTTGGGTTTTCATACGTGATCTTATTCTAGACTTTAATAATTAGTCATAAATAATTTGCGGTAACAGGGATCAACATTCGAATGGAATGGTTCCCCGAGGCATGCAAAAGAATCTAAAGAAATATGGCTACGTGTCGAATATCAGTGAAGTGGAACCTTTGCCCGCCTGTGTTCCAGTTCAACCGGGAATCGAACTATCATAATTCCCGCCGGGGAGTTATCAAGCATGACGAATTTGACCACGCCCTTGCCGTCTGAACTAAAGAGGGACCACCCTAGTTCTTTCGAACCAGGCAGTTTTATATTTCGAACTCAAGCCCTCAGGCCTTCCCTTCACATTGCTGTGCGACGTCATCTAGCATCCGTTTGATAGGTACTTTCCGCCGGGGAAGAACCCTTGGACTTAGTCGATTTTCCGAATTGGTGACACATGTAATGGCCTAGCGCCATTACATCAGTATAGCTAATTAATTAAGACTGAATCTGTCAAAGATTTACTCGGAGGTCAAATTTTAATCTTAAAGTGAAAAGAGTAAAATAACTTACTAAAACTTAATTGAAATGCAGAAGACTAATTTCTTAGAAGAAGATCTTCCAAGAAAACACGTTGCGGCGCCATTATTATACGTAAGGCAAGCAAATCAATTGAAAATTTATCTGTTGATTAGAAATCGAAAGCACAGAAAAAATAACTATTTGATATAAAAAAGATTGATTGCCGTAGAAGAAATGAATCTTCCACGCAAACACGTTGAGGCGCCATTATTATACGTCAGATTTTATGTTTCGTTAACTTCGGGAATCTATTATTATTTTAATATATAGAAACCTAAAGCCAACAAAACTTACGTAATTTAGGTTATGGGATATCCTCGGCTAATGGTCGTAAGTTCTCATCACTAAACCAAGGACTGTTACCATGTTAACAAATGGGTAACCTCCCTTATATCTTTCTGCATTCTCACTACTCAATCTTAATAAATCTGTC
>Ga0210059_1011302_pt1 | contig 13674 bp, 9 predicted proteins | sample Ectturendosymbi2_FD_188042 | JGI IMG/M metagenome (GOLD analysis project Ga0210059, IMG submission 188042) | Ecteinascidia turbinata endosymbiont from Florida, USA - Sample 2 (SPAdes) (version 2) | ecosystem: Host-associated > Tunicates > Ascidians > Unclassified | place: Key West, Florida...
CCACATGAAATAAGGGGAGTGGATGTAGAAAAATATGCATGATTATGTCAAGAAACTTCGCCAAAACGTTGGTTTGGAAACATGGAAATGATGTCAAATGGTGACGTCACAAACAGCGAACACCAAATACAAATGACCACCATACGACCCTGAACCAAAACACCCCCATGAAAATTTTTTGCGTACGCCACTGCATATGATACAAACGACATATTACAAACGTTTCGATAACTCCTGTTATCATTGCAAACTTGGCCTATATGAATATCAAAAAACACGGCGAATTATTGGAATTGATCTGCATGATGTAGATGATATGTAGACACAAAGCATTCTTTTCATTTGGAGGGGTGTGGGCATGGCTAATGTGTCCTCTAACTACATCCATGTTTATGACTAATATGCTACTGTGGTGGACATTAGACAGTGCACCGCTACGACTCGTAATCAAGCTGAAAATTCTAAAGGAAGCTCTGCAATGGAGATTTGAGCGGCGAAAGCAAGTGGAAAGTTATGTAGTTACCTCAATCAAACCGAACAAGCGAATTGAACCTACAATCATAGGTGGCGGAACTGGGGAGGCCGCATGGGCCTTGCCCCCCCCACTTCTTAATTTCGGATTTTGCCTAAAGAAGTTTAAGTAACACAATTAGTTAGTATTGGCGCCACTGTTTAAAGTAAATCGTTTAAAATGAACAAAATGTTGCAGAATTTTGTCAGCATACTTGTAAATTGGCAGTGAATTTGGCAGGATTTCGTAATTGTTTGGCAGACTACACCGTGCACAGTCTGTTACCCTCCTATGGCTTGCTTACCTCATTGGTGTTGTTGAAGTGTTGCCAGATGGTGCAATACAACAACAACGCAATTTTTTACAAAAATGGTGTAATTTTACATGCTTTTGTGCATGGGCGTCGGAAGGATTTTTTCCAGGGGGGCCACTAGTGGATTTTTCCAAAAGTTTCTAGGGGGGCCAAATGTGGTGAAATTTGTTTTTTCCACTAGAAACTAAGAAAACTCCTTTTTGCTGAAAATTTCAAATTCCTGCCCCCTTCCGACACCCATGCTTGTGTGTAGGAAAAAGTACGTGCAACACCATTAAAACACTGGTGCAATTTCAAGCGTTTTAACACCATTCTAAATAGTGAAAGTTTGCTGAATGTTATACGCAAAATCAAATATTTGACATATCAATTTCACTTGCGTTTTGTTTTTGCGTTGGCAACACGAAGTACAGTAGCTATATTTTATTTCTGCATTAGCAACACAATTGGCAGACAACTTGCTAGTTGCTACGTATGCTTTGTCTTGTCTTTGCATTCCGGTATCTAATGCAGTTGTAGAATGAGTATTCAGTCATGCAGGGGCGGATCCAGCCAGGGAGTTTAGGGGGGGCGATTTCAGTAATATTTGGCTGGCAGCCAAGTTTCATAACGGCTTCGCTGTGGTAAGAGAGATGAGGTGTTCTTCACAAGTTCACAACATTTCTGTGACAAAACAATTGACGTAACAACGGCCTTATATCGCGAATGTTGTTTTCTGAACTTTACAAAATTATGGTGAAAAAAGTTACTTTCGTAGGTTTTAGGGGGGAGATTACCCTAATCGCCCCCCCCCCTGGATTCGCCCCTGCAGTCATGTTACTTCTGTGTTCAAGATGTGGAAAAGTTGTGATTTTGAATGTGTTTAAGACAGGTATCAATGCTGTGTCATTTTTACCTGCCTGTTTTTTAGCTGTGTTCTTGACGTTTTCAAAATCCCAGTGGCAACTCCGGCACACGGACTCCTCGGGCTTAGCCCGAGTCCTCGGTTACGATTTGCATCGGAAACGCAAGCTTGCTTGCTTTGTATATATATCTGTATCACCACCCACAGTCGCACTTTACTAAGTTGTTAACTCGGGCTCTCTTCTTTGGGTCTTGTCACTGTTAATATATCTTCGTTCCATGTTTGGTCTCTCGCGTTCATGTTGCAGGTGACCAGAATAAAACAATACCGTTCGTTGTGGGCGTTCTCTCGACTTCGGTCGCTCGCGCATACTCGGGCGCATCCAGTAGAGCCCGTGCTGCGCTATGCAATTATTTAAGTATTTTTCAAAACATAATTCATATTGGTCAGAATGTTTTTTGAAGCAATGCATTTGTACAGAACATTGGATCTGAAGTCGAATCCAGTGGACAGTTCCCATTTTGAGAATAATTTCAAACGAATGATAAATTGTCCAACAACTCAGGCTAATATGAATTAGCCTAGTATGCAGAGGACTTACTGGCGTTAGCATTGCTCTGTGACGTACATTACTCAACAGTGGGGAAGTTATCATGAGAACTTTTCATTTATTGTTACGTAACTAACGTCACAGAGCTATGATAATGCCAGCCAGAATGAAAGCAATTGGAAATTTCAGTGACGCAAGGATCGAACGGTTTTATTCAGTCAGAATAAATCGTATGAGCCCGAGTGACGCTGTTGACCTGGGTCGCCCTGTAACAGCCTATTTGAAATTCAGGTGGTTCACCAATACGTTTTCATAGTGGTGTATATTTGTCTAAAATAGTGTAATTTAGACCTTCACATGGTGTATAGGTAATGAGTCATATTCCAATGCTTGTGACGTCACAGTTGTCAATTGAAACTACAAAACTTTTCTGTAGTGTTTTTGACGTGCACTTGTGCCCCCCACTTTGAAAAAGGTTCCGCCACCCATGCCTACAATGCAATATACTTCACTCTTGCAAGAGTGAAAGACACTTTCGTTCGAAGAACCAGGCCTTTAGCCACGGGGCGAGGCATTCACGGACAGGGTCCCCAAGTTTTTTGTGCCCCTCCCTAATTTTGTTGTTTCCAGAAAAATTTGTCTTAAATATATAATCAAAGCAAAAATATTTTCTCCTAAAAATGTGTTTTCCCCCCAAACCTTAAAACCTGACTACGTGCCTGCGAAGAATGTGCGACATGGAGAAAGTTGCTAACATAAACTGATTAACCTTTCTCACTTTTGGCAACCAGAAGCGCAGACGCATTCTTGTATAAAGACAAGATCTGGGCGCACGATTAATTACACTCTTTTATGACGCAGTACATGACAAAACCACGCTTCACTAGTGAGCAAACCATACATCCGCACAAAGTTCCCCAAAAGCCCAATTTTATAGTCATTCTTAATGCATTAGCTTGGATACCAACGCAAACTGTTCTTCACGAATTAGAAATATTTCACAACTATAGAAATATTTTCACAAAAAATGTGGAAAAAACGTACCAAACGCAAAATATAATGCGCATGGTTGATGGATCAAATAGAAGCATATAGCCGCCCAATACGATGAGCAGGAACGAGTGTGCTGGATGACATTCACAATTGTTGCCTTGCCTAGTTAAGACGCACTGAAGCTTTCATTCAGTGGTGTAGGAGCTGGGGGTGTCTTCAACGTTGATGTACCTGGACTTTGAAGTAGTGTTTCTTTTACCTATTTACACTCGCAAACAGCCAAACACCATGAAAGTTTGGTGGAGCGGCAAATGATAAATGTGATGACTTGAATCCAACGAGCAACCCTTTGTTAGTCTTTGCTCAGCTTCAAACCATTGAACACTTGCCTGAAAGTGACAAATGGATTTTTCATGCTCAGCTATGCGCACATTTGCACTGGACCAAAAATGTTGTTTTTTTCGGAGAAAAAAGTCAGATAACTCAATAGTAAACAAACGTGTCGAAACCTCTGTACCCGAATTTTCAGGAGTTTCACCAGAGTTTTCGACAAATCAAAACTTTTGGAGGTGCACTTGCCCCCTCAGCTTTACCCCACTGAATGGAAACGCGACATAAACCTTGAAAACAGTTTACAAAAAAGCAAAATATCCAATTTTTCCAGCTGAGTGTACCAGCCATTTCAGTTGCATCACCTTTCCATTGGATAATTTACGTTGTAAACAACAATTTGAAAAAGTCCTGCCTGCTACATCTTAGGGAAATTCATAATTCAAATCCAACCTATCTGGGCTTTTAGCGATTGGAAAATCTCGCTTAGCTGTTGAAAGTGGTTTGGGTCAAGACGCAGGATCCCACAGTTTTCGATAAAACTAACATTAGGGTCATCACAAATGAAAAATTTTGGGGACACAGTGAAAATAAAGTTTGGCGCACTAGACATTTTTCCCAACGCGAAGACCCGAGCGTGCAATTTTTTTCAGAACAACGACCAACAAGCTTTTTGGCATAACTAGCGTTCATGCTGCTCAACATCTTTTGGGCGACTGCCTAGACAGGCTGACACAGTTCAGTGCAGGCCAAGCAAAAAATGCAAAATATAACACCTTTTGCTGCTGTGGTTGAATGGCCAACTGTTGGAGTGTTCGGACTCGAATAGGTCTGCGTCTACGGGCTTAACCTTTCATCTTTTGTGTCAATGTTCGTTCTAACGAGAGCATTGTTTGCTAACAATGAGATTTTATAAGCTGTTTCTACTGAATTTGAGCGCAAGGAATTTTTGGCAAAAATGAACTACTATCCAAACACATGGAGCGGGGCCCCCAAAGGCGCGGGGCCACCAGAGGCGCGGGGCCCAATGCAACCGCATCGGTTGCATTGGCTTAAGGCCGGCCCTGGTGCTGGTCGTGCAGAAGTTAAATTCTCTGACTATCTTATCAGTGACGATGGAATACGTCCACCTCCAGAAAAACGTGAGGCAATCAAAAACTACCCAAAACTGACCACTGTCAAAGGTATAAATCGTTTCTGGGTGCAGTAAATTTCTACAAGGTGCAATTCCAAACTTTGCCACCTTTGCGGCTTCCCTGCACAAGCTCTTTCAAGGAAAGAAGCCTCGTTTCGCACGTTTGGTTGTTGGTAAAGAAGCAGATTGATTGGTTGATTATTTCATATGACTCAGCTGATAAATAAAAACAATACAAAGAGCCATCAACGCGTTGGACAACCTAAAGCTTGCTCTTGGCTCAATCTCGCTCAGACGCAAACACTGCAACTTTCTGACGATTCAAACTTCGGCTGTGGCGCTTCCATCATGCAGCGCATTGACAACGCATGGTGTCCGAGAGGTTGAGATTGGCACGCCTTCGCGACGACATAACTATACGAGCTAAGTAAACGTTACTTGGATGAAACAAACTCGGCCAATGTCATCGAAAACCCGTGGTGCGGTGCAACTCTGCTTTGCAAAGTTCCGCGTGATGGTACCCCACGTCCACTGATTCCACAGTCAGAGCCGTATCAGCCGCACTTCATACCCCCACTGGGGGGCACGCTGTCACAGGGGGCCCAAAATTCCAGTCCCGTCACCACTTAGCACCCCAGAGAAAGCTTCGATCCCCCAAATTGAAATATGAAGCATTAAAAATCAGTGAAGTTGAGGGGCCCTTTCAAAGAAAAGTGCATCACGGTTTCTTTGGGCCCCTTTGAAAGCAAGGTATTTACACATTACAACTGCTGTTGGGGGCTCCATTGAAAGCAAAGTAGTCCACTTATACATTGCCATTGCTGTTGGGCCGCTTTGAAAGCAAGGTAGGCTACTTTACACATTACAGTTGCAAAGGGGGGCCCTAGGCAAGTGCCTCGCTTGCCTTCCCATAAACACACCACTGTATAAGCCTGACAATGATCTTATATGACAATATGAAACCGATTGAACACGTTTTGCTTCATCCGATATGTGTACTTTCTCACCTGATGTGCACAGGTAAACACTGTAATGTAAAGTTATCTTTACATTACTGAATTACTGAACACACTGAAGTTGTTGATGAGTTATCACTTCAAAAAACACAGTTATCACGCGATTTTCATGATAACCTAGACACACAGATCGACTAAAAATATAGATATGGTAGAAAAAACCCTCAGTAGGAGCCCTGGTCCCATGAGGCAAAACGCCTGCTCCCATAACTTGAAGTGAACATTTGAAGATTTATTGCTGTGTTATTGTTACGCAATAAAGACCAATAGAACAACAATCGGCTAACATGTTTTGCAATCAGTGTTGCCACTCGTAGGGAAAAATCCCTACTTTTTAGGCTTTTGTAGGAGTAGGGAATCCCTACGGGAAAAATCGCTATTTTGTAGGGATTCGCAGGGATTTTGTGTTTAGAATTTTTATCGCTTTGTTTCTACCTTTGTGACACTTCACGGACGTGTTTGGTCAACAATTTATTATTAGTACGCTTGCAAAACGTACTGGAAAATGCGCTTTTGCCACTTTAGAAGGCAATAAATCCTAGTGGTACTGGGTTGTTTGTGACGCAAGGACGGCAGTGTGGCCAAGTTTTCTGGTGGCTAGAATTGCATTCTGCTGAGTGAAAGCCAAGGCTTAGCCTATTAGGTGTAGCCTAGTCTATACCAATTGCAAAGACTGCAGTACAAGTACAATACTAGTGAAAAGTACAGTCGTAATGCAATATCAATGTGTTTATACAGGGCCGGCCTTAAGCCGATGCAGCTGCAATACCCCGCGCCTCTGGGAGCCCCGCGCCATGGTGTTTGGGTAGATTATTCATTTTGCCAGATACACCTTGCGCTTGAGAATTCAGTAGAAACGCCATATAAATTTCATGTTAACAAAGAACGCTCTCTTCAGAACTAGCGAATTTCCTCTCGAATGCTAGCACACGTGCTCAATTCTCGTGTTAGTGCTGTACTGCATATTTGCGCTCTGCCACGACCGTAACACGGTTGACTGAACACGATGACGTCATAAAATCACTGCTCAGAGGGGCCCCGCGCTTAGGTTTTGCATTGGGCCCCGCGCCCAGGTCTTGCATTGGGCCCCGCATCTGCTAAGGCCGGCCCTGTGTTTATAACTGCATGACCTCAAAGCACTGCTGAGGTTGAAAGAACCTTCTCCCGCTTGAATAACGATAAAAACAAGCTGAGGGTTGTCTGGCTGTGTGCACTTTGAAAGCAATGATTAAGTCTAGTGAGAATTTTTCAGGTGACTTTGAAGTCAACCAAAGACTTAGGCATTTACAAATTATATGGCGAAACAAAAGAAAACATTTTGAAAAATGAAAATTCTGAGGCTGTTGGTGCTATCACTAATGAGACATTTTCCTTGTTAAATTGGAACTAGCTGGAGAGTTGCAAAGGATTATGCTTAGATTTATTGCCAAAGGTGCTGGTTAATCTTAGAAGACATTGAGATAATTTTTTTTGAAAAAAATTTACATGTGGTTATGCAGTGGTGCTTTCGGTAACTTGTTTTATTTTTATGCATGTAATTTTGATCTTGCACTCTTGTTTATGCAACGTGTATATGTCGTGTTTCAAGGCCAAATCTTCTAGCTAAAGATGATTGCGTTTTTTTTTTCAGCTTGTGTAGGGAAATGTAGGGATTTTTCATTCTTATTGTAGGGAAAACTTGTTAACATAGAGTGGCAACACTGTTCGCAACCTGCCTCTGCTGGCAAAGGAGCGAACTGCGCACTTGCGCTAAGCGTGTCGGGGGCCTCGCGGTCACGGCTTCGCCCTGATGGGCCTCGCGTTCATTTATCCGGCCCTGCCTACATGCCTAGTTGTATACATCCAGAAGTCAAACTTCCACTTGATCAACATATTTTGTGTTGTGATTGTTGTAAAAAAATGTAGGCTACTATGCCTAGGCCAGGCAGTGTTCTCTTATTTAGTACTGCATAGCAGCAAGATACCTTTGGTGCTTGCGACCAAGGTTACACATTTGCGCAGCGTGCTGTTCAGACAGCCAGATGGAGTTAATTTTGTAATTAGAAGAGTCTATTTTGGGGGATGTCCCAAGAAAGACCGTTGCCTCCACGTAGGCTTTAGTCTATATTTGTTAATATTTATAATCGATTTGAGATACAAAATATTATTAATCTAAACATGTGCCATGCACCAGGAGATTAACAGTCCAGACATCAGCAAGGTTTATGCATGCGCATTTCGGCCAGTAAAAAGCCCAATGCGCACCCTGTATAAGCATATTTCACTTAAGCTCATGGTAAAGTTTATCAATTTGCGCTAATCATGAAAGACAGCGTTCATCGCGGCGCACATGCTTTGACCGGCCTAATGTTTGCTCCTTCGGTAATAATGTTTTCATAACTGAACGATAGGATTGATTCTGATTTCCTGCAAATTTTTTTTACACTTGCATTTCATTACGACATCTCTAAATAATCGCCGTCAATTAAATGACAATGATTTACGACCCAATTCCTTTTGTTAAGCTGGTTCAAAAATTTTCAGTTGGAAACTACGAGCCTATTATGCGTATTTGCAGGAAAATATTTGTAAGTAATTTGCACAATCTGCAAATGCTGTTCATGTTGTGAATTAAAAATAAATTATCAGAATGTCTAGGCCCCCTGCACAAACATGAAGGCCCCCAGTGGAAGACTTTCTGGCAACGGTTCTTCCCAGGACCGCAGACACGGTGGGGCATTCGGGGGCAGTTTCCCCAAAATCTTTTTTGTGCCCCCCAAATTTTGTTGTGCTCAGAAAAATTGTTTCAAACGTATGATAAATATTAAATTCTTTCCGCCCTAAAAATGTATTTTGTCCCCCAAATCTTAAAACCTGGCTACTGGTCGTGGTTCTGCCAAAATTGCGTGTGCAATTAGAATATTTTGTTTTGAAGGCCTTTCGGCTCCGAGATGAAGCATAACGTCGAAAACGTTTTTTATAAATCACCATTAGGGGGGCTGTTGTAAGCATTTTGGGGGGGACCATAGTTGGGCTGGTACGGCACTGTCCACAGTATAACACATTGTGACATTCGTGCTACAGTCTAGTTAATTTTTGACACATACACGTGGCCGAATCTCAAAAAAGACTGTACCGTTTGGTGAAATTTAGCGCTCCATGCAAAAAAACTAAGGTCCAACCTTACACCAAGTTAGCATATCAACAATACCACCTCACAAGTGAGCGTTTATCAGAAATCCATGTTGATTTTATTGGACAACTTCCAGAAGCAGATGTCTGTCGTTACGTTCTAATGTGTGTTGACAAGTTCGGTCGCTGGTTCACTGCCAATCCTTTACCAAGGCAAGACATTCGAACTGTCATCTCTAGTTTCCTTCCTGAGTGGGTAACTAACCACGGCGCCCCCTTGAAATATGTCACCGACCAGGCAAAAATTTTTCTGAGTCTCGATTGGCAGCAAATAATGTCGTTTCTGGGCACTTGTCATGCTAAATGCAGCCCTTATCCTCAGACGAACGCTCAAACTGAGGGATTCAACTTGACCAGAAAAACGCTTTAAAGTCTCAACTTGACGCAGAAACTGGGCGCACAAGTTCCAGTGTTTTTTTGACTTTGCACACTTTGCACCGCGAAGAATTCGACGCATCGTCTGCTATGATGTTGTTTGGCATGAATTTGCGGTTTCTAAACCAGTTTTACCCAATTGTTTTTCGAAGATAAAGCTATCAGCTACTAAACAGTTTCGATCTTGTCAGAAGAATTGCAATTCATTAACTAATCGATCCGTTTACCAAGTTCCGACTAAAGTTAGACAGGGGTACATGGCCGTCTTCACTGACGAGTTCCTATCAATTTGCGGAGACGACAAAGTCAAAGCTTATACAGTAAAATTGCAAGAAGTTAAGAAAAACTGAAAGAATTTGATATTTTGTCGATGTTTTTCATGCGATTTACGCCGTTCCCTTCAGGCGCATGCGGAAGAAACGAAGTTCAAGAACTGAGCAACACAAAAACGATTTACTTCAGTATAGCTGCAAGCGCACTGAAAAATCTGCGTTCTGTGAAGTCATCGGACAGTAACTGTCAAACTCGACAGGAAGGCGAAAAATCCTGTGGTAACGAAACACCGATGAAAGTAGCGTTCAAGAGGAATCGCGTCCGTGTTGCGAAAGGAGCCCGTGCGGATGTCTCAGTTAAATCAACAAGCCCAACTAAGAAAAAGGAAAGAAGACGCCAGGTGGCTTTTACGTCCTTCCCTGCGCTTAACGCAGCGGTTCTCAATTCATGTGAAGCCCGCACTCTGTCCGGAAGGAAAAATCATTTTTGCACCCCTTGCACCATTTGATGTATTTTTTTGTATTATCATCGCTAACATCAATAGATTTTCGCACCCCAAGAAGTCCCTTCTCTCACCCCTGGTGGTGAGATCACTCACAATTGAGAACCGCTAGTCTAACGTATCACGACAATAAAACGTCTAACGTATCGCGTAAGTTCTTTTTGGTTGTGGACAATGGTGAAAGAATGGTGTACTGAAAAAAAACGTCGTCATGTTTTTAAACTTTGTTGAAATGCTTTCTTGGTTAACTACTTCGCATGTAGAGCACACTGGAACGTAATGTTCAGCGATCTTTGCAAACGGCAAATGGCTTACTAATACGTGGTAATTACAACGCAGGTCCTATTCTTTCTCGAGTATACAACAATTGCCTAAAAATTGCGATGGTACTGTCTGGAACAGTTATGTCCAGCCGAAATTGCTCACTGAGCCACAAATTATGTCACTAGCTTAACCAGGGCCGCGCATTGAATGGCATATTAATGAGGCAGCACATTGAAGACTTACGTTGACCTTGACAAACTAAATTGTTTAAGCTGATGTACTGAAAGCGTTCGAATCCTTAACTGCAATAGTAATGACTGTTTGGCACCTAACTTCATAAGTGTGATACCATAGGCAAGTTTAGTGCCAATGGAACAAGAGTAGAAATAAAAAAACAAGTAAAAAGTTTTGCAGCAAGGTGTCAGTGGACATATGGAAATCTCCCAACACGCAGTACAGACGTGATATAGTGGCATTGAGGACCGCCTGCATCGAAAACGTCAAATTTAGGATTCAAAATAAGGACAGGTTGTCAGTATGTAGGCTACTTATGCTACAGCTAGACTGGGCCGCATGCGGCCCAGTTTAGGTTTTCGCTCTAGTAAAAGTACTGTATTCTACAAACTGACAACCTGTCTTTACGTTGATAATCTTGAATTTGACCTTTTCGATACAGGTGGTCCTCAGTGCCACTTTATCACGCCTGTTACCATTAGGATTCGAACACTTTCAGTATATTAACTTAAGCAGGTTTTTTTTAAAGGCGTTTTAGGGACCCGATTCGGGTCCCTGAAAGTTCAAATCGGGTCCCTAGAATCAGAGAAATCGGGTCCCTACAGATCCATATCGGGTACCTAACATTTTCCTTAAAAAAACCCTGGCTTAAGCTAAATTTAGTTTGCTAAGATCAAAGTAAGCCATTCAATGTGCGGCCCTCAATCAATTGTCATTCAGTGTGTTGCCCTGGTCAAGATAGCGAAATAATTTGTAGCTCAGTAAGCCATTTGGGTTGGACGTATCTGGTCTAGAAGCTGAATTAGTCATTGTGTTAGTGAAACGTTTAAAACTTTCAAAATGTCTGGGCGAATTTACTGCACGAATTGCTAACAGAGTGTTGAAAAACGTTGTATTGTTAATCTTCTGGCATTGCAAATGTTGCTACCTAATTTAGGATTTCCGAAGCACAATATTCTGTGTTCTGGATGCTCGGATAGCGGTTGTTTCCAACAAGGTGGAGATTGGAAAATATCAAACTACAGCAAAGCGCCTTTGTTTCTTGCTTAGTGACGACAGGTCGTTAGTGTTGTTGTTTGTCATCAGTCATCAAGCCATTAGCATTTCCGTTGTTCGAATGCTGGTCATTTGATGTCCCGTGAAAAAGTATTGGCTGAAGAAGAAGCACACCACATAGTTACGTTAAGATAAATGCACTGGAGTACAGTATATATGGAAGTAGAATTAATCGCAGCTTATAAACAATTCAGCGAGTTGACATGTCGCTTTGTTATGGCTGGCAGTCATAAATAATCTAGATTCACGCTTCAGTTACACCCAAAATCTTGGATTAAAACGCTTTGCACATTTTGATCAGGCCAGAGGTAAAACTACCCTTTTCCTTGATAAATGTTTTGCTTATACACACAGTGGTGGACTTAGGATTGGGGGGTCCTGAGACAAGGTTGAAAAGGGGCCTTCTGATGACGTCATCATACTCAGCCAACCGCGATAAGAGCTTTTGATCAAGCCTAGGAAGGGGTTATGCGGACCACCCAAGAATACGTTCCTGAGAATACGGCAGTTTCCTGAGAATACGGCAGACTGTCTTAACACAAAATGAACAAGGGTATTCATGACAAACCACTTTAATAACACTAAAAGTTGGAAAAACAAAACTAGCAACACATAAGAGCTACAGAAAGTTGGCATCGGTCCCCACTTTAGTTTTGCGTACGATTTCTATGCATTCACCATCAATAAACTATAAAGTTTAAAGCACACTTTCCCTCCAGAAAAATTCTTGGTTTCCTGAAAATTTTTACAGTCTTTAAGGGATTCCATTAAACCACAGGCAACAATCAAGAAGATTCAAAACACTAAATTTGTTTTCAATTCCATTCTTATAACTACAGTCAAGAGCACGAAATAGGCCTGCCATAAAAAAGCATCCAACCTGAGACTTGTTTTGAAAAGCTTTGAGGCTGGATGAATCAAAGCTGTCCTCTTCTTGCATTGACATTAGTTGTTCGAAAAATGTGCAAAAGTAGCAAATAATTCATCATATATCTTTTTGCAAACATTGTTATACTACATTATGAGAAACTTCATTCTCGACAGTGAAAAAAAGATTATCATTTGGTATAAATTTTTGCTTTTAACTGATAGGGTCTTTTCAGAACTTTTTCGAACAAATTTTAACCCACAATTTCTGAAGTTGGTTTGAAGCTTTTCCTTATTTACGCATGAGAGAGACTGGAGGAGGCCCTTTGAAAGCAGAGTATTTACACATTGCAGTGGCGGGTGGGGACCCCTTTCAAAGCAGAGCACTTACACGTTACAGTTGTTATGTTGTTTGCGAGATGGAGAAAACAATTTGCCCTCTACCCCGTATAAAATTTATACTGAATTCAATAAAAAATGTGCATGTACCAAAGAAACCGCAGCGCGTAATCTCTGTAACAAGAGGTTGGGAGTACTTTGCTAAGGACTATCTTTGAACTGTTTTTCCAAGAGTTTTGTCATGAAACCCATAGGCTTATTCAAAAGAGGTGGGAGAGTGCCAGAAAGTTTCTTTTTTGAGAAGCCAAATAAAACCACGTCTTTTTTTCGAAGTGCTTTTCAAAGCACTCTGTTAAAACACGCTGATGAAGTTTTTTCTGTTCGGCGTAATGCAGACTTTTTAAGTTCAAAAATGCCTCGGAACTCTCTTGAGGAAAAGTTTTGCTCATAAGAGTCTTATACAGAGAGCAAATAATGCATCATGGCTGATCAGTTACTTTGACGTAGCCTACTGCTTTTGGCTTTACGGCCTTTCTGCGCTTTCTAACCGACATGCGGCTTTGCGAAAACTCTGTGTGTCAGCAAAAACGAAAATTTGGAACAGTTGTGAATATCAGGTTAACGTAAAAATATGGAAATTATGAAAAACTTAAAAATATAAAAACTTGACAATAAAAAATAGCAAATCTAGGAATTATACATAGAGCCATAAAATCAGCAGGAAGACGCTACACCATTTCACTGCTGGTCAACTGCACCGGTTATCCCGAACTTCGCTCATTCTGCTGCAGCATGCTGCATCCCAACAATGCCTGTCGAAAACATCTAATACTTTCTTTTTATCAGAGAAAGAAAAAATCTTCAATACGAAGGCAATGGTTACCTGCAAAAGATCTGCCGC
>Ga0210059_1011303_pt1 | contig 13673 bp, 8 predicted proteins | sample Ectturendosymbi2_FD_188042 | JGI IMG/M metagenome (GOLD analysis project Ga0210059, IMG submission 188042) | Ecteinascidia turbinata endosymbiont from Florida, USA - Sample 2 (SPAdes) (version 2) | ecosystem: Host-associated > Tunicates > Ascidians > Unclassified | place: Key West, Florida...
GAAATTTGTTGAAGCTGAACTTCCTTCTGAACCTTGCTTGAACAATCTGGAAAGACTTCGTTTCGTAATATGTCTTTACACAAAAGATCTTCTGCTCCATCGACCAAGGCATCATTAGACTATTTTTGTTTAATATATAGAAAGGTTAACTATTTCCCTATGACAATCTGGAAAGAGAAAAATGAATAAGGTCATCGATAAAGGTTTTAGAAGCTGCCGCTTTGTTTCAACAATTGTGAAACACCCTGTATGTGCCAAATTTTTCATATATACCAAATCAAACATTTATATATCAAACACTTTCAAAATATACCAAAATTTTTTAATTTGGTAGATATGAAAGATTTGGTATATTTTGGTTGGACGGTCTAGTTAACACTGTAATCCACATTATTTACTATATTGCAAAGCGTAAACAGAAAAAATGTAATGGTATTAAAACTATATAAAAAAAAGTTCAGTCATTTTGCTTAACATGGGAGTAAGCGCGCACTTTTGGTAAGCGAATAACGAGACTGGAAGAGAGTTGGAAGGTTCTGAATAAACTGAATGTAGCTCTTGGTATGATCTTTTATTCAAGCCCTTCTAACCATAGGATGCAATGACTGAATATGCTCTTTTAGTCAATGCATCTATGTTTGGAAGGCTGCGTATGAGACTGGCAGAGGATCTGGAGAAGATCGACTGATAGAGTTTGCATGGCTTGCAAATCAAGGTTCTGCTATTGCTGTATCCCTTCTGCAAACTGTGTAAAATGAAAATTAGAAACCGCAAAGCAGCTATTATACAGAACACTAATGCGGTGGACGACAAAAGAAATGAAAATGTACAGTAGTTGCAGGTGTTGGAAGGTTGAAGCGAGTTGTTCTTAAACTGGGTTCGATCGAACCCCTAGGGTTCGACGGAGCTGTTTCAGGGGTTCCACGAAGGTCATCTGAAACATGTAACCCATTTTTACTTTCTGTTATGTTGGGCAAAAATGGGGTTCGACAAAAGCTTGGAAAACTAAGTAGGGGTTCGGTATTTGTAAAGTTTAGAAACACTGGTTGAAGCTAAAGTTAAGGAAGTAGAAATTGAAGTTGCAGCTTCTTTGTAATGCCACTGCCCAACAGCAACTGTTGATCATCTAATTCTAACTGAAGTAATAAAAAAGCATGGAAAAAGCAGCAATAAATTTTAAGTCTTTTGTTACAGATAAATGTGGTACATATTTGGCATATTTTTAGACTTGATTTGGTATATCCGTGTAAAAAGAGTTGGCAACACTGATCTCTGATGCATGGCCAATCAGGAAGTAATGGAGTGCCTCTGTTGCTGTCAACTTCTGAAGCTAACCAAACTCACTCTAGTGTGTGAGTTTGAAATTAAATGTATCTGCATTTATTTGAAAGTTCCACGGCTATCACTAAAAGTTTGAGTTTGTGCCTCTCACACTCCGGGACTTTTCATTGATACTGAAGGCTTATGACCTTTTCTGATCAACTTCCAGCGCCATAAATTAATTCCAATCTTTCCGCGCGGCAATAATATATTATGTTCAGAGACAATCCATGAAAAAGATCGATATGGGAATGCGATTAACTCGAGAAAGCATGTTATACGATGAGTAAATACATTTCAAATTCAGAGAAAATTTTAGTAGTGCTTAGTCGAAATTGTCTTTCTCCAGAGTAACAGTAAAGTGTTATGATAAAGGGCTCGTTCTACTCTAACAGTCGAGAGTTCTAAAAGAGAACTTGTCCGCTGGTGCGTTGGTCCATAGTGGCAAACTGATATTTGCGAAATGTTCTTTTAAAGGTTCAATATTATATGCAAGGTTTTTGTCAAATTCGAAGCGTTGCTAAAAGACGGAAAAAGGTACAAGTGACGGTGCAGGTAATCAAAAGGCGAATGCATATTTTTTGCACTAAAAACGCCGAAACAACGGATGTGATTGTTTGACTTGTGTCAATCCTTGCTTTAGATTCGGTACCAGGTGTTCAAGCTACATATCACGAAAGGAACAGAACGTGAAACGGGTGCTCCACACGGAAAGTCAATGAGGTGCTCTGTGTGTACGATGATATAATTATTATATTATATTATAATAGAATAAACAGTCCTAACCTAACAGCAGGCCCGTAGCCAGGTTTTAAGGCTTGGGGGGGAAAAATACATTTTAGGGGGGAAATATTTTTGTTTTTATTATATGTATAATAAAATTTTTTCTGGGAATAACAAAATTTGGGGGGAACAGAAATAATTTGGAGGGGCATTGCCCCCAAATCTCACCGTACCTACGGGCCATATGCTGCAATGACTATAGCAAAATCGGCATTGCATTTCGATTTCACCGATCTTGGCATATGATAAGTAAATCGACTTCCACCGATCTGTGATGTACGAGTATGTATCCAAATCAGCGTCGCTGCAACAGTGTTATGTTTGCACGAGGTAGTGTTGGGTGGCGCAACCGACGAAGTTGCTCCAACACGGCGGATAGCTACTAAAGTAAGCATATTGCGAAGATTTCGAATTGTGCTTCGACTTATAGCCTACTCCTACATGATGATACTTGTCAACAACAATCAACTTAGTGTACACATTACAGTCAGCGTGTGTTTGAAGCCACAGTTAGCGTGCTTTATCTGAGCCTTGCTTTAATTTTTCATCATTTCACCCGTAACCTTTTGCTTGCAATTTACAGGACTGAAGATGCATAAATAACGCGAAATCGATTTCCTAGTAAAACACTTTGCGAGCAGATTCAGCTGAGTTATTCTTATGGAGACTTGTTGTTGAAATGTGGATATGTGAAGTCGGAATCATCGCAAATTTATGAAAGTAGAGCACAGCAAGCAGATTCCTCAAAAGCTCATCAGCAGCCTAGACCTTTGTAGATTCTCTAATATTATTTGTTAAGGTAAGTATCGCATCTATAAACTTAATCAGATAATTTCAGCTCATTGCTTTTGAATATGAACTTAAATATTTTACATCACAACATGTTTCCAAGATATTTCATTTTTTTAAATAAACAATTTATTGGGTGAATGCCAAAGAAAACATGTTTCTTCACTGCACTGAGGATCCGCTGATTCGGAAAGGTTGGTGACCACTGGAAAGGTTGACAACCACTGTGATGCTTCTATCCTTCCTACTCATTTATTGAAAGCTCACTATGAAAACAGTTTCTGTTGACAACGTTATTTCATCTGCAATTTTTGCGTTAATGTCTCTAAGAATCACTAATAAATTCCGTTATAAAAAACACTCTTTTTTCAATTGCGACATAAAATTTTTGCAGTGGACCTTTGCGGATTAATAGTTGATGATGATTCTCATACTGTTTCTTTAGGCCCATTCCAAGCATAGTACGCATTGGCTGGATTTTACAATACAAATACAGGTGCTATCGAAATACAGATAAGACGCCGTGGTACATAAATGAATTATTATTTCACATAAATGTGAATGATCAAAAGTGTATTAATGTTACATCTCCGAACGTTGCAAAAGATAATATTGTATATTGAATGTACCTGTTTTTTGACTTATTAAAACGTAATTTCTTTGCTTGCTTTCACCGCTTAATGCAGCTGTCAGCTACTAAATAACTTGAAAGGTATTTATTTCAGGATCTATCATGTTCAACAACGAAATGTACGAAAATGTTACTCAATCATAAATGTTTGTTTCATTACAATTAATTCATTTAAATGCGTTACATGGGAATCAGCACCATTATCTCCTGTGCAAAAGAAATATTTATGACGAAATTTAAAAGTTGGTATGCTTACAATAGGCCATCAGTAAGTGGAAATGTAGTTTTGACAGAATAAATTGATTGTCAGTTTGATTCTTTTTCATGGATTCGTACAGAAAGAATGTTCGAAAAATGCATTCGAACAAATTAGCTAGTAAAGAATTCCAAACTCTGGACAAACTTACAACTTCTTTTTTGTAGTTTCTCCGCCAACCTCGTAGTTACTGAACTACAACTCAACATTGGACGGAATGTATGAAAACAGTGCACATAACTCATTTCCTCACTTTTTCCACGAAGTTAGGGCGATCATTATGCTTGCACGCACAAATGATTTGCGCTGGCAGTAGACCCACGTAAACACGAAAGAAAAAATGACGTTTTGTGACAAGACGTCGTGGCTTCCGCCGGCCCTTTATCAGCACCACGAGCTATCGACACGTCTTGACAATTAGTTTACGTTCTTCTTTAGTTTTAACTGACAAGGAACCGGTTTTGTTTGTGTTAACGATTACCAGATTTCAGCGAAAGGTCGTGATTGGTTACAGACTTGTCATAGACTTCTTCACAACGCACTTTTGCTGACCGGACTTCGCCAGCAAATATAGCGATAGTGACAACGCAGATCGGCAGTCACTTTGCAGAGCTTTTGGACAAACCAAAGGGAGTTTGAACGTGACAAAGACCATGCAGCAAGATTACATCAATCGGAAAATGCTTTTCTTGGTCCTGTTATGTATTTCTTTCAAGAAGTGTAAGGATCTTTTCTTTACGTTTGAAACAGACTTAATTGTCGTCACTAGAAGCATAGCCAATACTGACACGTGAAAACAAGTAGAAAGACTATGGTAGGAAAAGAATAATTTTGTTTCAGAAAGCATTGTTGCTAATATGATAGACACTTAGATATAAAACTTATTTTCGAAAAATGATGTACTTGTGCTAAACTTTGGTTGATGTGCATAGCGTAATCTTTTTGTGAAAAGTTTTATAGCAAGTGTACAATACTATACGTAGACTGCAATCAACCTGATGTAATTTCGGACTGTCCAAAGAACTATGATGAGTAAAATAAGCAAGTGCCCAAGATTAGAACGATAAAGATCTAAAAACGTCTCAGATAATTCTGAAAAAACAAGCGCCTATAAAAGTATTTTTATGACAAATAAGCTTGAAATCCACTTGTGACTTATACTGTTGGGTTCAGGACCGCAACCAGCTGATATTTTCGGGGGGTGGCAAAATGATTGTAATTTGTTGTTGTTCCCAACAACTAAACATGTTTTTGAAAATTTCGGGGGCTGGGCAATTACCCGGTTGCGGGCCTGGCTTGGTTTATGAAGGCACTGCAGGTTTACTGTTACGAGAGGAGGGTACATCTTGTTCATCTTGTTGAAACGTGAATTGCCTACAGATCTGTGCTGCAGAGAAGCAAGTCAGTGTCTTTCGACATCAGAATCTTTTTACAAGCAGACGCAGCAGCGGCTGCAGGCTTTCTTCCTGCAGTGTGGTTTTCGTGAGTGCCACAATGCAAATCGTTCCAGCCCAGCTCCTTGTGTTCAGTTCCGTTCACAAATTTGGTTCTTTTTTGGAGCTTTGAGAATGTGTTCAAATTTTGGCGCTAACATTTTTTGGCCTAATCTGGGAGATAAAATACTAATGATAACTTAGAAAGCTATTCCAATTTACTGGTTACGTAGTTCGTAAAATGCAAAATTTAGATTCTACCGAAAACTCTAGTTCTTGCTGACTCGTTCCGCTAATGCTATGAATAATTTCGTCAAATAAAAACCAGCCGATGACTTGCGATATCTCTCACCAAGACCAGATCACCACTTTAGCGTCACGCTCTAAAAAGTATGGGATTAAAAAAACAAAATCCTAACCTTATTAGTTAACGATGACTTTGAATGTTGAAGTTCTTACACGTACAGTATAATTTGGAAACGTAAAGAAATCTTATATGTTTACTCTGTTTCTTTTCAGTGTACCAACTCATTTGCTTATTTTATTCCGCCTCAGGAAAAGGATACTCTTGCACATCTTCATTTCATAGCATAATCATTACGAATACCCTATTAAGGACCACAAAAGGTCTAATTATGATTTTGCGTGCTTTGAGACTGGAATTTCCCTGTAGTTGAACAGTTGTGCTGCTCTTCTTTTGTTCAGAAATTTACGTAGCGAACAAGTTGCACTACGACCAGGCCAATAAATAACCAACTCTCACACGGAGTCTAATGTTTATCTCTTTGGAGTTTGGTTGACCTGAATCATTGCTACTGATTTTTAGCTTTTTGGCATACATTTTAAGTCAGCACCGCTTTACGTGACAAATGCTGCAAACATTTGTTGCATGCAGGTAAAACTTCCCAGAATAATATTAAATTACTTGCTTTCTTTGATCTAGTGGAAGATGAATCATTGAGTTCAAAAACCAGTTTCTAAACAAAAACGTGTGCATTTTACTGGAAAAAATATTCGAAACGTTTCACAAGTATAGTTCGTGGATGATTTTCCATAAATCGGCAAACATTCGATCTTATCCAAGGATAACAAGCATACTTTCCCATCAAAAAGGTCAGTTGTACATCATCAAAAGCAAACGTGGGCTAATATCTGAAAGCCAAGCTCAGATAGATTTATACAATTTACGTAAAACTACATTACGAAAACCCACATTCCCAAACTGACGTTGAAAAATGTTCCAGTCAAAGATTTTGTTCACGTCAATGTACATTTATGAGGCACCTGACTAGATAGGCTTAACATCTGTGTTTTTTCGGTGCCCCGGCTTTCACTTCCTTGGTATATCTTGCGCAATGCACTGAGTATTGCCAAATAAATATATACAGTATATCTATCTACTGTACCTGAACGATTCGTTAGACTAAATCTGTAATGGCAATCATAGTGGGACTGTTTGGTTTGCTCGAGGACAAAAACTAGGCCAAGGTTCAAGCAGAAAATCTTTGAATGAATCGAGATTATTACGATAAAGTTTGCACGAAAACATTCAATAAAATAACATAAGCATGTTATGACCTAAAAGCCACAAAATAAACAAAAACTTAATTAATCCCCCATACGATTAATTATATAATTTGTTGTTTTTAGGACATAGCACAAACGCTACAAAGCCAACCAAAGGCTCCAAAGATGCGGATTTTTCGCCTAGTTTTCTTTAAAAAAAGAAACAAAAAATTACCCTATGGGTTTGGGCCCAGGACCCAACGAATATGGGTCAATTAAAAGCCTAAACCTACCCCTTTTGTGACGTCACCCACAAAAGCTCAATTCCAAAACTTCCCAATTTTTTTAATCGAATCTAGAAGACTTACCGAATCTGTAGAGGGTTTGAACAGCTCTCTCTCTATCAGTCGGCAAGAAGAACATTGCTACATACAGTACAGAAAAGAGATTTAATCTAGCCTACCTGTCTATAAAGCCCTAGTGTAGAGATTAGTGCAGCAAGCAACCTGCTGTCGCCTTGAAGTATAGATCGAAGTTAGAAATTGCTCCATCAACTTTTCGTTAAAATTGTGGGGAGTGCATGCATGCGAATTTTGATGTCCTAAGTTAGGGCGTCGGGAAGGAGGACAAGGACCCCTGGATTTTGAAATTAGACATTTTCCTGTTACATTTTAAGCAAAAAAAGGTTGTTTACTAGCTTCAGGAGGGAAAAATTTAATTTCACCACTTTTTCCCCCTTGGAAAAATCTTTTTGGCTTTCTCTGGAAAAAATCCACTGTTGGCCCCTGGAAAAAAGACCTTTCGACGTCCATGGGTCTAACTCAATCACATGAAGAAACTCTGCATCAGATGTAAGTTCTGGTGTTTATCCTTAGTAATTTGGATCCTTTCTCGGTGGTGATTCCCGCAGCGCTGATTGTCACGTGATCAGGCCCGCATTTCCCACAAAGGCTTTCGCGGTTATAGCCTACGGCGCAGGGGCGGATCCTGGAGGGGCGATCGCCCCCCTAAAACCTACAAAAGTAGCTTATTCACCACAATTTTTTACAATTCGGAAAACAACATTCGCGATATAAGCCCATTCTTTCGTCCATTGTTTTGCGACACCAGTGTAGTGAATTACTTCATCTCTGTTACAGTAGTGAACCCGTAATGAGACTTGAAAGCCAAATATTATTGAAATCGCCCTCCCTGAGCTTACTTGCTGGATCCGTCCCTGCTAGGGCCGAAGAATTTCCAGAGGTGGCAAAAATTCACTGACGGGGAGTTTGACTTCGCTACGACTCAGGCGCGTAACCAGTAATTTCGGTCGGGAGGACAAACAACAACCGAATCTCAAAACCTAAACATTTAATACCCTTGTTGTTAAAGCGTCATCCATAAAACGTGCATTTGTCTGGCGTTTTTTTCCTAGCCGGCAAACAAAGGTTTTCTTTCACTGAATCAACAAGTTTTAAAATTTTGTTTTCAGTGAAGTTCCAAGCTTTTGCTTTGGATCAAAGCCACCAATTTGCATGTAAAACATTCCTGCAAAAATGTTTGTGAAAATGTCGATTCCATGACTAGGCCCATGTTTTTGCAGCACTAATGCATTTGAGCAAGAAGTCGTCATGGCCGTCATTACGATTGCACTTTTTGCATTTACACGCTTCTGATTTACACCAATACACGTTCAATCGAAGCCGAGTAGTGACTTTGCTCTAAGAAACCGACGTCCAAAGTAGCCCTTCCACGAAAATGGCGCGCATGCGCGCAAGTTTCGTAGAAGGAGGCGTAGATTCTATTGTCGTCCAATTCTCCAGCAACTAATTGCCGTATGCAGGCGATAAACGTAAACGATAGAGCAGGGGTGCACAACCTGCGAACTTGGATAAAAATTTATTCGGTCGTGCACACGTAATTTAAAAATATAAATTATGGGGTAAGTGCATGGTGCATTAATGAAAATGTTTTGTCTACTGTCTGAGGATACTTAATAGAAAGACGGCCAAACAGACGTGTGGAAGCAGGCTGGGTTCAAGTGTGTGGAAGCAGAACAGAAGCACCGCAAAATATAAAAATACCTTGAACCCATTGGCGACCGCAACTCATAAAAATAAACGTAATGCGTCCGGCAAAAACGAAAAAGTTGTGCACCTCTGCGCTAGAGTCTCTCAACGCGTTTGAAAAATGTTTGTATTTATATGTCATTAAACGCTTTGAAATGCGACTGCGGCAGAATTTTTGTACACTGTTTCCGCTAAGCTTGTGAGATTTTGCTGCTGAGCCTTCCCGTTGCCCCTGAATGTTTTCAGGTTTACTGTTAGATACGGTGGAAATTAACATCAGATGAAAGTTGAAACACTTTCAGACTGTGATTTGGTCGAAATCTGATTTTTTGACAAGATTGATTTTTTTCTCGCCGGCAAGGCAATTGATGAAAATGTTATAGCTCCACAGACTTGTCATTTAATCGGCATAATACATGTATAATCATCACAAATAAATATCTTTAGAATTAACGCTATTGTTGCTAAACAGTAAAAAACTGCATTCTTAGGTTTGACCTTCAAGGCATATAAAATGAATGCATCGCCATATTCACGCATTTTGTTTTTAAAGTGTACAAAAACAAAAGGCTAGGGCTGACACTGCAAACAGGGTTAAGTTGTATTTGTAGCACGCCAGAGTTACCAGAGAGGAATTTTTGCGATATTTTTGAAATGAAGCCTGTATCACCATTGGGTGGGATGCATCAAGCTGGTGCGCCAGAAACAGATGCGAAAGCGTTGCACATTGTTTTCATTTGCGTGATTACAAGCGATTAGATACAAGTTTGTATTTCATAATCGCCAACTTCCACACGAAACTGAAACCTCAGGTGAAGGTTAGCCATCATATGAATTCCCTGTAATGCTCACGCTATATACAGCGTTTGATGGGCAATTGGTAAACCATACTTCTTTGACCAGGTTTGACTAAAAACTAACGTAGGAAAGGTCCCCCAAGCAGTTTGGTTGATTTGCACTGAATATCTCTTTGGCTTATGTGTCAAAGGCTTGATTAACCTGAGAAATTTTGTTAAACATTTTGTATTTGGGGGGATATTGCCCCTTGCCCCCACAGCCTAGCTACGCACCTGTAAGCGCCCTGCAGAACAGCGCTTACATTGAGAGCGCAAGGAGAAGCGCATACCTGGCCAAAGCATAACATCCTCGATAGTGAAATCACTATCGGAAGCTTCCTTTGGCCTAATGGGTTGAGGCGAAGTAAAATAAAACGCCTGCTAAGGCTACGAGGTTAAGCCGGCGTGTTAATCTCTACTAGAAATAAAATCCATATATTTAAGTGCAATTATTCCAAAATCGAATAATCGTGCCTTCGGCACTCACACGGCACGGACAAAATTTTCCTCTTGTGTGAAAAGTGGGCGGCAAATTTCTGTAGCCTATGGGGGGCCAGCACTAGAAATCCGGCTCTGCACATGCGTTCGGTCAGCCAGGGCTGTAGAACCGGAACGCAGATTTCATGCTCCACCTCCAGGCATCTAAAATTTTTGGCTCCAACATGTATAAGTTTTTCGCTCCAGCTCCAGAATGATTTGGTCCATTAAAAACTGAAAACCATTGTACTATTTATACAACTCGCTTGCTCCGCAAACTACGGCTGTGGAACCGGAACCCAAATTCCAGGCTCCGGCTGCGGTTTTGGCTCCACCATGTAAAAGATTTTGGCTCCAGCCATCCAAAGTTGTCTGATCTCCGGCCCTGCGCTCCGGCTCAGTAGCCCTGAGGTCACCTTTGATCGTAACACTAGGACTCTACTGTAACTAACTGCGCTAAAGCGAATCAATTCCCAGCAAAAAAGAACCTACTTACACTCCTAATCAAAGGCTCAGTAATGCAGTCTGCTAAACACAGGCTTAGAGAGATAGCAAAATGAAAGCAAAAACAGCTAGCTTTACTCTCTACACATCAGTGGTTTTCAACCTTAGTTGTACCACGACCCATTATAGTAGCAATCCACTATAACCCAACGACCCCATCTAAAACTCGAATGAAGCAAATGTAAAACAGGTGTTTACATAAAATATCTACTCGCGACCCCTCCAAAATTGGTTCACGACCCCTCTGGGGGTTGCGACCCAGGTTGAAAGCCACTGGCCTACATGCAGACCAAGTTGCATCATGACAGTAATGTTTATCACAAGCACATGACTTTTGTTATGCAACTATGCAAAAAAACATCAAACTAAAGCAGCAGTTCGTAAACTTCAGGAAATTATCCACTAGTGGGGAATGATAAGAGTTGAAAGTAGGTAATTAGTCTATTTGTTCTATTTATTGAATACACTATTTTTACCAGTGCGTCTGAACCAGGGCCAATGGTTCAATTTAGGTTGAGAAATGAAGATTCAGTCTCAACCAGAGCGGATAATAAGGAAAAAAAGTTGGGCCTAGAGCGCTACAGAGTAGCCGCGTTTAAACGATAGTACAGCATTAGTATCAGCACTTGAATAACGAAATGGTCGCGCATATTGGTGGCTAATAATTTTTTATTATTCAAACGTATGTACTAGTAGTATATTGTGCGTGAAGGTTGTATCTTACGTTTTACCGATTCTGCTTTCCGTGACCCACCAAAATTTATTCAATGAGCTACCTCGTGTGTCATGGCCCATAGATTAGGAATCACTGATATAGAAAGTGCGCTCCGCAAACATGCGGTGATGACGAAAACACAAGCTGGCACAGGACAGACAACACCTGTGTCATGGTCAAAACGTCACTGAAATTAGCAAGTCAACCTTACGGTGAACGCACTAAATCACATCAGAATGCAATTGAAATGAATGAAAAACTTGGTGAATCTTCACAATTTCTAGGTTTGTTTTGTCAAGGTACATTTCGCAGTGCCAAGTAACAGGAAGAACAAGCAGATTATTTCGTTCCTCGGCGAGTGCTTTTATTATTAAGCCGGCGTTTCGCTCACCTGTTTAAGTAGGTTTATAGGTGGACGGAACGTCGGCTAAATAATAAAAGCACTCAGAAGCCAGAAGAACGAACTAATCTGCTTGCCAGCTTGATTTTAAACCTGGTGCAAATGCTATACGCAACAACATGAGTAGCAAAAGCGACAGGAAGAAGTTTGCGTGCGAGCACAGTTGCTTACATATGACAAAAGAGCCCAACATGTGCAAGGTACACTGTGTGACCGATGAAACGGAAGTTTTGTGATCAATAATATACATCGCGTGACCAGAAACATGTCGATTAATCAAAAACAACCAAAAGTAGGGATGCGAAACCATGTGACACACAATGTGGCACAAACACCGATGTTTGCAAACTTTGGTTTGTTTTTTGTAAGTCAGTCCACTTCGTCTTGCCAGAGATCAGCTAATGTTGCTGCTGCTGTCGACAGACTTGTCCATGGGAATGTCATTCCTATGGGAATCCCATGGGAAACGTCCCATGGAATGGGATGAGATGGGACAGGCATAAATTGCTATGGGATGGGAATGGGTCATCTTGCTTTGCAATGATGAAACTAGGTACTTCTTAGGCAACGTGTTGGATTTAACGGTCACCGACATTGCTGCCATAGTTGTTCCTGCAATCTGCATGAACATTTTTCAGTGAACATTTCCATAACTAACTTTTTTGTCATCTTGAAGCATGTTGGAATGAGCTTCAGGCAGCGAAATGCTTCCAACTGTACAGCAATTGACAAAATTGCTGCAATATTAACTTTTATGTCAGATTATTACATTCTACCCTAAAAAAGTGACTAAGCTTTTCTTAATAAAGCAAACCATTGGGTCAATTTGGCATCATCGTATTTCTTAAAAACCGATTTTACACCCCTGGGAGGAGAGACCCTGATACAACCACTGCATTATTTTATTGACAGTTGCGAAAATAAAGAAAAAAGAAACGCAAAGCTTAGTTAATTATACGATCAATATTACTTTTCAAACATAGAAGGGTTGCGAGGAATTTACGATTGGAAAGGGGTGCTAAGATGGTATAACGGAATGAACCACCGGCATATGCAATAGGCTATAGGGCCATACGAGCAGTTCATTTTCCCAATATTTTTGATGAAAAGCTGTTTTAGTTTATGAGTGATTCCATAGGCGTAGCCTGGATGCCAAGGGGGCCATTCCTTCCAAACTTTCTGGCATTGTCGGTTTGTGCTTTGAGAGGCATTTTTAGTTTATGACTCATTCTGAACATTGTGGACCATTAAGCAAAGCAGTCTTTCATGTATCAGTCTTGATGACTCCATAATTTGAATTGCCTTCTCTTGCTTTTCAGGCTTCACTATCAGATGCTATAACTGCTCTTACACGAGCCTTCTTACCTCACAGGCAGACTGCCAAGGACCAGATGTAAATGCTAAGTACCTAGTTAACTGCCCACCCAGCTATACTCATTGTGTCGCTACAGCTCAATCCATTCCATGTAAGTTGCCAGCCTGTATTCTCAAATATTTCAGTCAGTTTTATGGAGCGTCGCAGTTTTGGAAACAAATAAAGGACATAAGTTTAACGATGGTAACAAATCTATGTCTTGCTTATGCTACAACTGCCTTATTTATTTCTGCTGTATTTCAAAGTGATTTTCTTCCACGTGCTTACACGTTACACCTACCATAGCACCCTGAACATGTTGTTTTGACGAAGCATAGCCTAAATGTAGCCTCCGCTAGTGATTGCAAACCGTTTGTTTTGGTAGAATTGCTCGTAGCACAAGCACATAGCAAAACGTTGACACTGCTTCCACATCACAGAGAATTTCCAATGTTTGGCTCAGAAACATTGGATAATTTCTGCCAAATTTCGCTTGCAATAATGATTGGCTGATTTTCATGCCCTCTATTGGGCGCCGTTCGTAAAAAATCATATGTGACAGATTTAGCACAAAAAACTGCTCAATCAATCAGATTTAGCTAAATCTGCACACATTTAGCT
>Ga0210059_1011304_pt1 | contig 13673 bp, 11 predicted proteins | sample Ectturendosymbi2_FD_188042 | JGI IMG/M metagenome (GOLD analysis project Ga0210059, IMG submission 188042) | Ecteinascidia turbinata endosymbiont from Florida, USA - Sample 2 (SPAdes) (version 2) | ecosystem: Host-associated > Tunicates > Ascidians > Unclassified | place: Key West, Florida...
AGTTTAAATACGTTTTAGCCTGTAGCATTCGTCGCAAATATTTTGATTTATTCAATGCTTGCACTTATTCCAAGAAATTCTACGCTTTCCCTGAGTTATCAATTCCAAAGTATAGCACATTTATTGCACTGATTTTGCTTCTGTTTAATTTTAAAACCCCGTCATGGTAGTAACATACTTAGTTAAGTAAAGGTTGGTACATAAAACATGGTGTTGTGGATGGTTAAGAGGTTATATTCAAATAAGGTTCCAGTGCCTGCAACTCTTGAAACGAAACATGACAATTTAGCTTCAGATACACAATTGAAAATAACAGTGATGACGTTTGTACTTTTTGATATTTTATAACATTCGGAAACTGATCGAATGCGTAGGCTTCCTACGAAGAATGGAAATTTTGTTTCGAACAAGAATATCATGAACCGTATTGTCTTCAAAACCTGCAGTGTAACTTTTCTGAATCAGGAAAATTTGATTTCTAGTACATAACTTACGTCGATGATCCGCAACAGGGGTGGAGAACCCATTTATTATCAAGGGCCGCATGGTTTGTTTACTATCGCAGGCGGACCGCAAAAATACTTCAATTTGATGCTAAAATTCTAACTTTATCTTCCTGAGGAAAGCAAGGATGGAAATCTATGAGCAGCGCGAAAAACGTGTTTTGATTAACTGTGCAAATATTTTTTGTTTATGGTGTTTCGGTTTGGCGCGATGTTGTCACTTTAGTAATAAACACCAAAACAAATTTTAGCCTGGCGGCAAGCTTCTGACGAATGTGCCTGTTGGTTTCTGCTTTCATACTTCTGCAATGATTGAAACTTGCACGTATCCATTTTACCACAGTTGTAAGCCACAAAAATGAGGCAAGTAAATCGATCAAAGTTTATTTCGAAGGGAAACCAGCTTCGCATATTATCTTAGGTAATAAATTTTCTGATGGGGCCATTTTGAATGTTCTGGTGAGCCGCAGGTTCCCCACCCCTGATCTACAACAAAGAAAAGTATTTCATCCTTTAAGCAACTCCTCGCAGCGTACTGCTCATGTTCAAATAACCGTGAAATAGTTTTTCAGCTGAGAGCCATAGAGGTTTACTCGAAGCCGGTTTGATTTTTTCTCAGAGGTCTGCTTGTGACCATTGGCTAGTGGCCTGCTTTGCGACAAAATGCGGTCTCGGCAAATCAATAACTCAAAAATTAAACTCCGACAATTAGCGACAAAACTATGCGCAATATTTGAATAGTGGGCGCCATTGTTCATTCTTTTCCGTTGAGCAACATCTTACTTTATATAAGCTCGAAAAATCTTTACTTTTCAAGTGAACAGAGCACACTCTTATTTACGGCTATAGCACTGATAAACCCGTTCACACTTACTGTGTTTTTAAGTCAACGTTGTTGACCCGAAGAGGAACTATCAGTATGAGTGGTTCGAAATGTGGTAATTGGATCTAACCCGGGCCGAAACATAATAGCAGGCGTTTCTGAAGCTTGCATGTGGCTCGGGAATTGACATTTTATCTATCTTGACTTATAGAACCCAATTCTCTAACAATATACAAATATCTCGAGCATAGTTGTTATATTGTTTCCTAAATAGACCGCTAGATGTCATTGTGCAGCTGTCTTTTGAATGCGAGTAACCTTTGCCCGCAATAACCTTGTTACGGGTTGAATGGGTATCGTTGCCGTATCGTTCCACCGCTTGTTCCACGGTAGGTTGCACATTTGAGAAGTGCGCGCACGCAAGGCTGCGACTGGTGACCTTTCTCGTACCAAGCGTCAGTCGCGCCGTTTCAAACACTCAAAAGGGGTTTTTCTGGAACTGTTTTGCTCATAAGCAACATTTACCTTGTTTTGCGTTTCGACTTTAGCAAGATTGCATGCGTTTTTCAGCAGCAGACAGTGATATAATGAAACATCTTAAACACTAAGTTTCTGCGTATGAAACAGAAAAGATTAAAACCGTAGAAAAGTCGCAGGAATACAGTAATTCAGGAAGAAAAACAGATATTTCACGCCAATTACAGCAAGGCAAGTGCAGTAACTTACTACTTTCCCAAGAAAGGGCTCAAAATAAATTAGTTGTAGACTGGTCAGATTTCGTCAACGGATTTAAATCTGCGTGTGGTTTATTCAAGCTGACTCATTAAAAAGACGACTGTATAGCAGCATTAAACGTTTGCACACCCACGAATTCAAAACTATTTTGGTACTGGTACACCGCAAAATAGTCAAAGGGAAACAATTGCAAAACCCATTCTGCCCATACATGTCAGACTAATTTAAAGTACCGAAATGTGAGTTCATATGTCTTTAAAATGTACTTCATTTCTGGTTATTTCACGTGATCTCCCAAAGCTAGCACAATTTTAACGCGATTCGGAACAAGATAGGTTGGCACCTGGTCAGTACGCGTGTTCAGGAACTTTTGCCCAAGAGTGGCTGCATCAGAAATGCAAGAATACGTGGGTAGACCGAGAAGCTCTACCAGCGTTCCGGTGCGTAACGATCGATGGATAGCAGGATATTACCTGGAGTTATTACGCTTGATTGAGACTAGAATCAGCCAGGCAAAAATAGATGGGACAAATTACGAGAAGAAAATCATCAAAAAATTCTTAAGATTGTGAAAGGAAGCTACTGCCCGATGTTATTGACCTCTGGAAAACTTTTAGAAATATATTTATTCTGCAGTAGAGCAATTGGTGCCCAAATATAGCGCTTAAAATAACACGCAAAAGATGTGGCGTCGTCAGTTAGTTGTCGTAGTCAACCAATAACACGTAAAGACGCTTGTTTCACAAAAGCCAATTTCTTGCAGTCATCCAATAAACAGTGATTGACTAACTCTTGTTTCCACCTTAAAAAGCAAGTGCCCATATTTCGTGTTGCGTTCTGCTGCTTACATTCACACATCGATGAAAAAGTTTGTGAAACTATTATATTTTCTGACGCAACCCTGCGTGAAACTTGACACGAGCTAAAACGCGAACGCTTTTACTGTATCGGTGTACACGTTTTCATCGCCCACCATAAGTACGTACCGTTCCATTTGATTAACACAGTCGAGGATATGACGTGCCTGGATCAACACTTGGACCATCTGGCGTGGACGTAGTCATTTTTAGTTATAAAACACTTGTAACGCAACGTCCAGTTAATGCTATCAGTGCAGGTGAACAGGTATTCAAACACAAAAGACGGGTTCTCCCGTACGCTGTTTAAGATAAGCACTTCTGTGATGTTGCTGTTATACAACGGGATAAAACTCAGCGTTAGGAGAAAATGAGCAATTGGGTCACCAACTTCTTGAAATAGCCAGAAACCCGTATATTCTTAATCACTTCGTGATAAGGGTAGTTTTTAGGCAGTTGCAATTATGTAATTAAACAGTGGGTACAAGCAGATAAAAGCCAAGCTGGCGAAAGCGCGAAATTATCCAAGTGTCTAGGAAAACTCAGAGGCATAAATCCACCTGGGTTATCATTTTATTTCTCTGCAATGGCGTTTAGGCCAGGGCTTTCATCACCAAATGAGCCTGAGGGCTCCGGAGCCAAGGATCTGTTAAACCTGAAAAATGAGGAACACGGTGCGAAGTTTCGATCTTTCTACCATTCCTTGTAGATATTTAGGCATGTTCGATATCACATTTTATGCAATAAACAGTGCATCAAGAAGCATAGAGTATCCAACAAGCAAAAGGAAACATTATTCATTTGACTCTCTTCTGACGAAGTAAACCAAACTTTGGAAGATATATCGTACAGTGGCAGTTTTTAAATTCCGGAGGTTGATGATGTGTTTTGATGCCAAATGTGGACAATTGTTTAAACATTGCAACTTATTTTTTGTTGACAGTCTGGTAGGACCTCACAAGATTTATTCATTAAAATACAGAATGGACTGCCTAAAAGTGATAGAAAGTCATATGTTCGTTATGTCTTTTCCAGAAAGTCACATGTTGTTAATTCATCAGTGTTTTAAATCGAATTAATGTGACATTTTAACTCATTTTATTGAACAATGGAAGTCTTATCCGTATCACGGACATCAGCAACGGACATAGAGCACTACAGGGGCGCATCCAGGATTTTTCTAAGGGGGGGGGGCTGAAATTGTAGGAGCAAAAAGCGTTGAAAAGGAAAAATTGCTTGTGATTAGAATAGCCAAGGAAAAACTGGGGGGCCCTTCCAACTAAACTGCCATCTTGTTTCTTCAATATTCTTTCATAGTACTCTGGTTCATTAAGTCAGGTCAAAATTAACTGTAGGCCTATACCTACGCCACGCTGATCTCCTAAAAAGGTCAAGATAATTTGTAAGCTGTTAACAAAATGTAAGAGTTTACGGGTAAAGTAAAAATTGCGATAATGCTCTAAGCAGGCATGACCCTTCATACAAACAAAAGGGTTTGTACAAAATATAGATCCTGCTTGTGTAGAAGATAAACATCGCATACAGTAGCCTAAGTAAAACTGCTGCAAAGTTCACATTTAAAAAAATGCAAACTGAGTGACACATTCATTCACAATATTTAAAAAAATAATTGACATGAGCTCTGCACAACAATACAAGCGGGAATTTCCATCCCACACCTCCCTGGAGCACAGCGCTTCAAAAAATTACAAGGAAAATCTGCAGCCTCCGCAAATCACAGGTGATGGACTTAACAGTCACTGGATATGTTTTTCAAGTGCAGAATCACTGTCAGCGTAATCAAACAGCTAAGTCTAATTTAACACCAAAGTGTGATCGACGCCTTTTACTCGCATATAAGACCAAGAATTTCCTCTTTGTTGACGGGGCGCTTTGTATACCATGACATAAGAGCCAAGCCAGTGAGACGGTTTCCAAAGTTGTTCTCATATAGGTCTTCAGGTGTCAAAGTGTGCTAAAACTTCGTTCAGCAGTAGCTGTTGAAACAGGAAATGTGGCTAGCATTTGAAGGAGATTCCTAGGTAGACCTACTGCTCTGACACCCCAGTCAATAAAAACTTTTCGAGGCTGCACACCCTGATCTCTTTCATACGAAGATGAAGGTCTTTTTAATTTATTTTTTTTCTTTTTAACCACAAACTTGCCAATTTTCACTCAACACTTTTCGCGGGCTAAGCAGCGGCGATTAGCAGAACAGCGAATTCGTTCAGCCTGCAGCTAGCGGTCACTCACACCTCGCACTGCATATCTTCTCACATTAGGAACAGGGCTCAAATACAACTCCAGAAATCCCTAGAACAGGAGTCCTAACAAAATATCCCTAAAGCTGTGGTAATGCAGCAAGTAGCAGGCACATTTTTGGGAATGCGAAAGATTTTTGCCAGAATTCTCCCGAACTTGCCCAAGAAAAAACTACGACCTCCAAAAAAACTTCTTCATGTTCTTTTGGGAGCTGTTGTGCGCTATTTTTGCTCATATTTTCAGGGTTTGCTCAGATTTTCAAGGATTTTGTAAACGTTTTCATAGATTTTGCCCAAATTTCCACGGATTTTCACCAAATCAAAACTTTTGGTGGTTCGCTTGTACCCCTGCATCCCCGCCTCCTACACCAGTGGTGCAGCATAAAATCGGAGTGCTACCATAAATGTTTAAAATACAACCAAATATGATCTCCAAAATCACCTGAGATAGGTCATTTTACACATTTTCATACTTTTCCGAAAATACCTAAAAAGGGTCAAAAATTTCAATCTAGAGACAAAATCCCTAAAAGTAAGAGCACTGATTAAGAAGGTCCCAGCTTTGTGACGTATTAACTACACATCAGTCGACCCTGATGGTAGTTCAATATCTAGCTTGTTTCCACGCTAGCAGAGCACGGTACACCCAGCTCTTGTTATAGATAGTAGTACAAACCACGCAGGAATGCAGAAAGCTGCTTCAATATTTCTCAAACCTCGAAAATTCAAAACCACCTGTGTTGCTACATCTTGTGGTACTGCTGAAGAACATTTTTCAATGCACCCGATCTCGACTTACAATGTTGGTAAAAAAATAAGAAAACAAACATATTCTGATTGCTAAGGGGGGGGGATTTAGTCCCTTCAGCCCCCCCTCTGGCTGTGCCTTTGGAACACTGTTCAGTATTACCAAAAAGGGCATCACAACCAAAACTCTAACAGTTCTTCGGGAAATAACCTGTCACTTTTTTGATATAAAAATTCAAGGTTACCAGCGATCTGCGTCTTTTCATTTTGCTGACAAACTTTCAATCCACATGTAATAACCTAATACAATAGTTTCGCAACGTCTTCACTCCTGTAGAAAAAAATAAAGTAACATCACAATCCCATTGCGACATAGCCGTGAACGACAGAATATCACCATATCGCGAACAATCAGACAAATCGAACATGGCGATGGACTCAGAATTGGTTTCTGCATGATGTTTCCCACTTTTTTAAGTGCATGCTGAATTAAATTACCTCAATTCTTAGGTCCTGCGCGGGCCATCTCCCAAGCGTGCTATTGTGGAGCAAGTGAGAGCAAAAACTACTGCCGCGCTGGACTTTGCCAAACATTCGCCTGCGAAATGACATTGCTTAGGGAGGGGCAAAAGTGCAATCATGTGAAAACAGCCTTTAGGACTTGCGAAGCAACAAACACTCGGAATTCAAACAAGCAATGGAAGTATGTACATAAAGAGCTCAGATATCAGCAGCAGTAAGCCGTCGATTGGTTTCTTCTATATATCTATAGTGTAAGCATTGTATCGCGGCAGTGGCAGACTGGACAACAGCGCTTGTTATCATGTATCTAAAGTGCGTGAAACTAGATGAAAAATTTTTGTCAAGCGACGCACAGAATTTCGCAAAAAGTGAAGCGAGATGCAACTGCTGCATAATGCAAACAAGTGCAACACCTGTCGTCTTGGCAGAAAGGAGCTGAAAATCGATCGAAAGCAAAATATATTTTCTGCACCTTATTTTTAGCAGGATTCATAACGATAAACGGTGCTCAGAACTTTACTTCTTGAAAAAGTCCGATAGTTAAACATCCTTGTTTATCAGGAGTATCGTCGGGTCAGGGTTGCAAAGCATTTCATGCAGAATCACTCTGTTATGACAAACTCCATCCAGCAAAAACTACGAAAACATGTTTTTATTCCGGAAATGACATTTACAAGTTCTACAAAAAGTCCTAACTTTTCCGTTTCTGGCATCCGATGCCTGTGATTAGAGAAAAGAAGGGCCTTGGCCAATGCACCTGCTCCGTCTCGGGACCCAGTGGTTGATTTCTGCGGCCAAAGTTGATCTGCACCTGCTTTCCAATCGCAAGCCGGTGTTTTCACACCGACTTGTACTAGGGCAGTTTGCTACAGGAGTGACTTGGACAGTGGAAGACTAGAAGCACGCACTTTGTGCCTCACAATCGACGTCATTGTTGCCAATGGTTCTTGGGAAACGGCAGTAACCTTTGTTGACTTGGTGCAACCTTTACAGTTGTACAATATTTGCTAACCTATGAGACGCTCTGTTTATTCAGCTTTCTTTCCAGCATTTGCTTGTCACTCAAGACTACTGAATGTTGATTATTACAGTATATTTTTGTTGCTTGTTTGTTTGTTAGCGTGAAAACAGGAAAAGCAGAAATTGTTCAAAATGGGTTTTGTAGTTCAATTGCTTAAAGAACTTTCATTTACGACACTGCTGGCAGTTACAGTGACTTGTTTAGTACTTCACTACATCTACAGCAAAAAGAAATACAAGTCATTGAAATCAGCTCCCTCAGTGCCGTTTCTCGGCAGTATTCCATTCATGGAAAAGTATGCTGAAAGAACGTTTGCGAAATGGGCGAAAAGGTATGGTCCAGTTTACCGTGTGAAACTCGGATCTTATGATACCGTGGTATTGAACAGTTACGAAGCAATAGAACAGGTAATCCTTTCTTCGAACGGCAAGATCGTGAAAGCCTTTTAGGCTGTTTTCTGTTTTGTCTGTTGTCGTAGATTCATTGTATCAGCCTCTTGTAAGAAATGCGTGTATGCTTGTGGCACAAACGAGTTTTTGATAATTGTGTTCCTGCCTTTGTAGACGAGGTAGTGCTACTTTCGATTTTAAATCAATTCATTTTTCATCAAGAATGTTGACATTGAAGAAAGAGCTCTTAGTTTTCAAAGTTTTCTAAAAAGTTTTTCTTGCTGTGAAAAGAACAAGGAGCATGTGAAAACTGAAAGCACCTGTGGTAATCAGCCACGGGCTTTTTGTGTTATGTTGGCCATTTCTAGTGATGTTGAGAACTGTAAGAAAATGATGACAAATTTAAGTTTTTATACACGTAACTTGCAGTTTTGCCAATTCCAAGTAAAGTGCACAAATGCTTCTCTTAATTCAGGCGTTTGTGAAGCAATCATCTCAGTTTCTCGGTCGTTATACAAACTTGCTAACTGATCTGTCTTCATGTGGAGGAAAAGGGATTATATTTCTAAACGATATTGAGAAATGGAAGGTTCAGAGACGCTTCGGCTTGCGTGCAATGTCAGGGTATGTGCTGTTTGCCGTTTCAATTTCTTCTGAAAATCTGGTTCAGGTTGCATTTATCAGAGTTTGACAGCGTGGTTTCGACAGTGCTGCCCTACAAGGCAGATCCCTGGAAGAACGAGTATTGGATGAAGCGCAGCTTCTATGTTTGCAAATCAAGTGCAAGCAAGGACAGCCTTTCGTTCTCGAGGTAATGTCGTTTTTTTAGTGGCTTTATTCATGTATGACCCTTCACATGTACACTGAAAAAGTAGTGCCAGCACAGGCCAATAACATGATATCATACACAACCGAGGCATCTAGTTTTAACTTGGAGGGAGACAAACCTGTTTCGTTTCCAATCAGAAAGACAAATTTATGAAGATAAGGTCTTGATTCACTATTCAGTTCCACTTCGTCACCTTTCTTGGTTTGCTCTTAGCTCTTCTATCTATAAATTGTCGAATCCCATGAATCGAACCTACGAAGTTAAATCGTGTTGTTCAAAAAGAAATCCAATTGAAAAAATTAGCAGTTAGCACTGGGTGAGGTCTTTAAACTTTGAAGTGTTTTATAACACTAGTGAACAGAACATTGGTTATGACGATTTTAATTTTTAAGTGTAACAATCAATTTAGGGGTGATGATTTTGAATATGTAGCTACTAGCATTTCTCTATTGCGCCAGGTTTTTGTTTTATTGCGTGAGTGTGATTTGCAAAACATGTTTTGAAACGCTGATTTTGGAATCAATCTTGGCAAAAGGTGATATTACCTTATCGCAGTGTAAATACCAACAACTCAATTTTAATTCAAGCCATAAACCAACGAAAACTTTTCTTTTAAACCCTTTAGGAATGCACTGTGCAGTGGTGTTTTCCTGAACTCCAGTGAAAAGTTGATGTTTATAAGGCTTTGACTGCGTTCAGGGCTGTCGTTAGCAAGTGTGGGGCCCGATTTGAAACACTTTTGGGTTGCCCCACTCAGTGGTGTATAGAAATTTTTGAGGGGATGCATCAAGGCGTAGGCTAATGACAATGATAGAAATCAGTGATATTACAAAGGCGAGGCCCGAAAAGGTGATGCCAAGACCTCTGCAGGAGAGAATTCAATGGACAGCGCCATAAAACCCAATAAATCGAAGAATTACAACCCTCGTTTAATACTTTCTCTCTGATCAGGTACCTCCGTGACCAGAAGGGAGATACGAGTGTGGTACCTGCAAAGAGGAGAGGTATTAAATGCTGTGCTACAGTGCATATTCAGAGCTGAAGATTTACAGTAATAGTAAAAGATTCTATTTTTCCGGGCCGGGAATAATAGCCATGGATAACCTACCACTTCACCATTTGATGGTAATCTTTTCCAGTGAAACTTAGATAACCGTGTCCTATCACTCTCGTTTCGAAAACATCTATTGTGATTGCAGGTGGTTCCATTTGGGCTAAGTAGTTCAGGGTAGCCCTTAACATTCTGATTCATGACACTTGGCTAAGTAGCAGGATGATCCAAATCTTGATTTTTTTCTCGCATCAGATGCACATCCGATGAGGTTCCTTTTTTGTCAGAATCAAAACTTTCGAAACGACTTATATCACGTCCGGCACATAAACTTCTGTTTTAACTATCTGGTGTAACATGACTAGGCTGGCTACCTACGTTGTCGCCATCTTGAATGTGGTGTGGCATTGATGGTTTACCCTCAGTAGTTTAACTACTTGTCCAAAGCACCTTTTTTTCTGCTTCGGCCTATTTTTGCCCTAGCTTCAGGCCTCTTTTGGCTCCCACTTAATTTTTTCTGCCTATGTCTCTTGGTCTTTGACTCATAATATTTAGCTTAGTTACAGACAAAATATACTCTTAAATAAATAGCCCTAATGCGACTTTTTAAAGTCAAAAACACAATACCTGCCTATCACTATATACTTTACACGAGGAAAATGGTTACTGTGAAAACCACTTAACAGAGCACCGATTAGAAGAGTACAAACCGCTTATTACAGCAGGTATTAAATATCCCGGAGAAGGTAAAAAGTCTTTTCTCTATTAACACTAAAAAAATATATGAAATGATTATAGATCTCCCAATAAGTTTAAAATTACTTTTTAATTTTTCAAAACAAGCAAGTAGTGTAGTAGCCGCAAACCTTTACAAAGTTATTCCACTTTTCAGAATTTTTGCAAATTTCAATTTGTTAGGCTATATCTCAGAAATTACGACGCCAATCTCTAACATCGAGGCCATAATCTTTGTTTCGGTAGTATTTCATGAGGCAATTTTCACCACAAGAACATCATGAGGCTTACTTCACTTGAACCAAATTGCCACTTATGTTACTTTGCAAATGTTTTAACTGTTAGTAATTTTCTGTTACTTTTTAGGGAACCGTAATTTTTTGCGCACCTGAAATAGTCATTCATGATTAAAACTAGGTATATTTCAAACGTTTTCGCCAATAATCTCAGATGGTTGCCTCCGATGATAGGTTGCCTCATCAAATCTTTAGGAGAGGGAAAATAAACAACGCTATTAAAACACTGAGCAGCACACATTTGCAATTACGAACTAAATGTACCCTTCAGAAGAAAAGTAGTAGTAACTATTGAAATATCAACATTCAGCCGCCATCGAAACGTATTTTGTAGCAACTGTTGAAACCTGATCTGCCAAATACGAAACGCGTTTATAAATGAAACAAAGCAGCTTCAAAATTGGAGCCCTTTCTGCCTTCACGATCGAGGTGTTAGTGAAAAAAACTTGGCTACACACTCCTGAAGACAGCGACCATTCTGACTATCGAATTTTGATAAGGCCGTTAAAAACCGCGCAATTCACTTGGATTTTCGTTGGCAACGGATCCCACGCTTACAAAATACTGCTGGGCTTCTTCAGAATTTTCTTAAGGTTTGACCTAGCTGACCGCAAAGACATTTTGAGAGACTGCAACTGTTTCATCTGAATGCCGAGATGATGGTAAAGCAAGGGTTTGGTGTACTTTGATGGTAATAAAGCGAGTTTGTACTGTATTTTGAGAGACTGTCGGAAAAACGTGAGAACCGTTTTGGTCTCTCAAATTAACTTGAAAAACACTGGGCCCCGCGCGGGAAATATACACAAGCTGTTGTTTGGCAAAGGCCAGATATACAATGACGCCTTTTCATCCTGGGCTATATCAGAAAATGTTGAAATAAGCCGTGAGAGGTTTAAAGAACTATGATTGATGTTCTTGTAACACTTCGGGAGGGGAATGCTGGTTTAAAAATGAAAGTTTTTTGTTAGCAGAAAAATACTTGAATAATATAGAAAAGTCAGCCATCCTCTGCTTTCCTTTGGCTGCGTTGTACTGTCAGATTGTACATTCTGTACTCTTAATAAGTGTCATTTTTTAAATTCATCAGATGAATGGTACCTGCTTGTGTCGTTTTACTTGTTGAGAAAACATTTTGTTATTAAAATACTTCAAGTGATTTTTATCTCAATGAAGATATTTTGCATTCACGCGTCATTAATCGTCTTCAGAAAACATGAAAAAATCCCGTCCATTTATCATTTGCATGCAAATAAGGCTTGTTGATAAATCTCGGCGGCTTTTAAAAAAGTACATCCAAAAACATACAAACTTTTTTATCTCGAAAATCGCATTCAGGACTCCCGAAAATCTTGTTTCGGACCTCCAGGGGTCCGAAAACCCCTGGTTGGGAACCGCTGTTCTAGCTGAACAGGGTTTCAAGTTGCAAAATAAAAACATGGGAAGTCATGCTGTATAATAATTTTAGCCTTTTTGCCAGTTTTTGAGATTACAAAAAAACTTACCTGCTTATCACCCACCACCTGTTATCAGCTTCGCGTTGGTGGTAAATGATTGTTTAAAAGTGGTATAAAAGCTTCGGACTAGTGGTAAAATATCGTGGGCTTTCCGCGCATTTGCAATTTCATAGCACGTTACATGCATTTGCAATTTTATAGCCCATTACATCGACTGAATAACCTGTTTACTTTATTTGGTAATTTTTATTCTTATTTTTCTAATGTTCAAACGCAAGTTTTTGGAAGAGTTTGAATTAAGGTTAGGCTAAATCAAAAAAATAAATACAAAGTTGCATTAAGAAGATTCACAGAAAGAAATCTGATTGTCCAATTCTAGCAGAGTTCACAGTCATGTGATTTTTACCGTATTTTTAAAAATGTTTTATAAATTGTGATAAAAAGAAAATGTGAAGAGAAAAAACAGATTGAGAATCAACTGTACCGAAACATGCGAAGCACTGCCAAGAATTTGAAACATGAAAAAAAATTGTAACGCTACCAACAGCAATCCATATGGTCACTTCTCAATTACCACGACTGTAAGAACGTAGCAGGCTTACTGTCTGTAGGTTAACTATAACGTTTGCTTGATTTTGGTTATTTAACGGATTTTTAAGCAGAAATCTGCATGGATGCAAACGTTTTTACTTGAAAATTTTATTGAATTTATTCCACCCTTTTGTAGTCACCCATCATGATCGTACGCATTTCGTTCTTTTCAGAGTTACTTGGCGGAAAGTTTTTCCAACGTGATCAATAAGATAACATTAAATGAGCGAAGCAGTGAGGAGGGAAACGAAGATTTAATGACTTTTGTTAAGGAAGTTACTCGATCGTACGTATGAACCTTTAGTAACTTCAGTAAATACCGTATGAGTTATTTGTCCAGATGAGACAATTTCGGTGTCTTGATGCTTCGTGCTCCAGTGACGAAACATCCTGCACAACTTCATTCGGCTGAGTTTCCACTTATCGTTGCTGCATATGATCAGTTGCAAATAGACACGTTCAACCGCACAAATCAAAAAATTGCGTACTCTGCCAGTAGCCTTATTTTATATAAATCGTCCAAGGTGTTGGAATATCGCGCACATAGAAAAAATGGAAATGTTGGTGAGATTGTTGTTTTTCTTGCTTTTCTGACAGGTCACTCATTCACACTCACACGCTGCAGAAACAAGGCGTTCATGTACCTTTCCACAGCAAACAGTGCAACAACCTCACAGTAACCAGCAAATTATTGTTACCGGAAGCCAGACGTGGCGACTGTCGCTAAAATTCAAAGCTGCGATGACTGTTTTCACAGATTAAGAATGCCCGGAACATGCATGCACCAAAGTCATGCGCAGGTTAATTTTTTGTCCGCTCCCCGCCCCGCACCAGCAGACTTCTAACCCGCACCAGACCG
>Ga0210059_1011305_pt1 | contig 13673 bp, 9 predicted proteins | sample Ectturendosymbi2_FD_188042 | JGI IMG/M metagenome (GOLD analysis project Ga0210059, IMG submission 188042) | Ecteinascidia turbinata endosymbiont from Florida, USA - Sample 2 (SPAdes) (version 2) | ecosystem: Host-associated > Tunicates > Ascidians > Unclassified | place: Key West, Florida...
CGAGGTTAGATGGTACCCGGGGTATGAAGTAAGTTTGGCGCCCCCATGTTCGAACTTGAGCTCTTTCGGAAGCAAATGGACGTATTGAAGAAAGTGCTTGTGACATTTTTGGACTTTTCGGCGCCCAACAGTGATTCGGCGCCCGGGGGATTGTGCCCCTCGTTACGCCCCTGATATGCAGTACTATTATATTCTCATGTTGTGTTTTTTGTCAGAACAATCCAGGGCATATCACATTTGCATGATTTTATGGGAGTAACCGGACCTCGAAAAATTTTGACATTGGTAAATGGGCCCTTTCCTGAAATAATTGAGTAGCCCTGATATACTGCTTTATCTACAGGTCACGTCTTGTCGAAAGACTTCTGGCTTTTATATTTGCTAAGAATCTCAAATTTTTGTAAAGGTCAATGTTTGTTTCTTGTGAAATTGCTGACCCTTGACCGTAAGAAAGTTTTAACCAGTTTTAATTTTGAAAAACATTTCCGAAGGTAATATCCTACTGTTCTTATGTAGTCTTCATGGTATCCAAAACACTCGATAGCACTGTCATATCACTATGCACGAAATATATGCAAATATCCGCGGAGTACGATAAACGATTTCTGAACCAGCAGATTACTCGCCAACCATTGTTTGGTCTTCGGAGATGCACAATATTGTCTCATGCCATTTACATGAAAATCCGCCCATTCTGTTTCGTTTCTTTTCACACACTAAAATTATGGTGTTACAGCATATATCCGAAAAACAATGATGTTTACGTGACGAAAGCAGAGCCTTTACACAATACGAAAGGAGCGCAAGTGCCGCACTTATAAAAAATGAATGTGTTTTCACCATAGAATAACAGACTAACTCTTTGCTACCCTTTTGAAGACAAACTTTTAGTACTTGATAGAAATGACTTGACGGCGATTTTCTCTTAACATTGTATGCTGAATAAGTAATAATTTGTGGATGAAGAAATTCTTCATTTAACGTTTCAATTGGAGGTTTATTCGTCTTATAATATAGAAAATTTTTCAAAAGGCAACTCCGCAGCTGGTGCGTGGTGCTCTAACTTTGGTACAAGGCCAATTCAATAAAATTTAGGTAAATGGGCTTAAAAACGGCTCTGTTGTAGATGCTAGTGAGGTGAAAACAAACCATTTGCCCATAAATCCAAACGTAATTATTCAACCATGATCTCACCATAGCGTAGGGTGCAAGGTAGTCTAGTGCAGTTATTTGCAATCGGAACTTGTGCGTCTTTGTAAACTTTCCGAAACAAACTCCCAGACTGATAAGATTTTCGCGGCACACATTCGCTGCTCTCTTCATGATGTCCTCAGCTACATAGTACACGCGATCTTTGTGAAAGCGAAAACAGTACACGCCATCTGGTCTGTCGATGAGCAGCTTTATGTTGTCTCCAATGCTGTCAAAGCAACATCGCAACTGGTCAGCAAGTAAAAATGTTGATTGTTTTTGCAAGTACACAGTAACTCCGCACTGTCAATTGTGAATACACTTTTAACATATGTAAGTGTGTCCTTGATATGTATCAGCTGTAGCTCTTAAGTTTAAAACAAAAAAATAAATAAATGAATCATTAAGAATAAAATGAAGGATTAATATTGTACTTTCAATCTTTTCACATTTTGCTAAAATTCTACAGCAACCTGTTCTGAATAAGGCTCATATGTGGTCACAAAAATCATGCTGAAAGGTGGTGGAGAAAAGCAAAATTTTTGGAGCATTCTGCCATGTGTGTCTATGAGTTGTAATCTGCTTTAATCAAATCTGCTCTACTGTGGCCATCTTCGTACAAAAGCATTAACCTCAACCAACCAAAGAGAAAGCTTTGAAGTGTTAGCTTACCACCAACCACCAGAGTTAAATGAGTAGGCCTACTACAAACTTAACAATTTTAATGACATATCTTATGCAGATAGTTTTTTGTGTGTATCCACAGGTAAAAATTTTTGCCTGTAATGTAAAAATACAATGTAAAAGCTTTTGCCTGGTTCTTTTCCAGAAGAAATATTAACTGCCAGCCAGCAGCTAAAAATGACAAATTAATGTTGATTGATCCTTTCTAGCACAGTGATGTTAGAACCATAGTCAAGGTATATGCAAGATGGGTACAACGTTTTTGTGAAACTAAACGTACATCTTGCTAGATAATCATTATGAAGACGATTTCTTTCAAACAAATAACCCATTGTGTTCTAACTGTTGAAAAATTAACTATAATTCCACATCTACAAATACTTCACCAATTTTCTCTTCACATTGCACGATAAACTTCTTGGCCTATGTTTGTAGCTGTGAAACAGAGTATGGAAAGCCAGCCATCACTAGAATGCATCGTATTCAATGAACAGGTCATGTAGTACTGTATATCACAACTATTTGTTCTTTCGGCATTACAAATATTTGTTCTCTTCTATCACAAGTGTTTTCGTTTTCAAGCTTTGGCTTTATTTCAAGCTGCATTCCTTTCACATTTCCATTCAAATTTTCTCAAGCAGTGGTAACCTGTACAGTATAAAATGCTCCTTTTGTCAGGATCATTATACACACACAGTATGTCCATTTATGTAAAAATGACACAAATATTTAACTTTTTTTACGATAGTGTCAGACCAGGCCATGCTGTAGTCTTGTACAGTGAATTGCTTTCCATAAATAAAGGGAGATTGATATGGTTCAAACTGTTGTTGTGAGAAAGCTTTGTCAGTGAAAAAAGGCTTGTTCTGCAAGCTGAGTCTTTTCTACATCCAGAATCTGTCTTACAGCAGATCATGTTGTGTCTTAATTTAAATTTAAATATCTGGGCCATGTATCTGCCAATCAACCCCACTGATGTTACATTTAAGACAGACAAAATTTTGGTTGATGAATGTGATTAGCATCTGACCATTATCAATGTTGCCAAATTATGCCAATGACATAACGCTCATCCTGTACCATAATTTTGTAGTCACTCTGAAACAATTTACATCAATGTAGTTCATTCTCTTAAGCAAACAAAAATTAACTTAATCTAATATCTTGGTAAGATTTACTGCTTTATATTGGGTGCCATTACACCAGTGGAATGCAGAGTGGGCAGACCTCACAAGACTCCGCATTTTCATCCCCGACACCTGTACCCAACACCTCGGAATGACCCTCCCAAGAACAGCTTGGATCCGGCTTAACCGCCTCCGCACCAGTGTCAGACGTTTCCGCTCCTGCTTGTACAAATGGGGTATAGCCTCCTCTGCGGTCTGTGAATGTGGCGCAGAAGAACGAACTGTTGACCATGTTGTCCTCCAATGTCCAATCCATTGACCCCCTCATGGACTGCACGGCCTGACGGTTCTGGACGATGAGACAATTGAATGGCTGCTCAACACCTGCCCCAAGATCTAGTGCGGCCAAGCAGTGGTTAGAAGAACTGGCTCAAAAGATGAAGATTGGCTAGTCATTTTAGAAAATGGTAATCATTGTTCTTATTGGACTGGACTGCTATGTTTTCAGATGTCCAAACTTTCTTGTTGGTGTGGTTTTAGTAATATATGATACCCTTTTCAATTACTACGTCATTGTTATTTTGGCTTTGATGCAGTAAACATTATCACATGACTTTATGGTTTGCAACAAGAACCAGCTGAGTGATACAGTGAGTTGAGCTTACGCTAACAGTGCTGGTAAGCTAGGTTTGATTCCTAGTTGGGTGATACTGAAGATTTGAAAAACAGTGCTTACAACTTATCTAGCCCCTTGTTCGGCATTGGGTGGATGCAATGGAAAGGGCAATGTGCACAGATGCCTTTGACCTAACATTAATGCTGCATTCAGTAGATACATCACCCTTGGTACAGAGCAAGTGGAGATGAGCATTGAAGTGCACTCATGACTTTCCAAAAGAAGTGCAATGAAATTGAAATAAACATGGATCTTTTGCAAGTTTGTGTGGAGCTAAGTTTTCTCTATAAAGTACATTGTTTTGCTTATGGTTGGGACTTTATTTCAGGCTACATTTTCTGCAATGCAATGGAATGCCTTGAAAAATTGCCTTAACCTTTGAAAAAAATACCTTACCCTTTGAATTTATAAGCATAAACAAAACAATGCACTTAAGTTTGAGTAAAATTTGAGCTGTTCAGGCAGCCAAAATTTGAGTTCATAAAAAAGTTTAGAAGTGGCTGTAGGTCTGCTACGCATGATGCAGTTCGAATAAAATGCTGAGTTTATGACTTTAGCGGCACCGTCATGGTAGCATAGTGGATGCATTTACGTCCGCTGTGCGAATGGTTTTCGTTTTGGCTCTTGCCTTGGTGACTTTCGTTTTCGTAGTAGTGGTTGCACACTTCAATTCATGAGACCAGTTTCTATTTACTTTTTTCAAAAGTTTTTAAACTTTTGTGTTCAGATTTACAGTATAGATTTTGGGTTTCTGTTCGGGGTTTAGGTTTAGGGACCAGGTTTAGGGATTAGGTTTAGGGTTTAGTTTTACGGGGTTAGGTTTAAAAGTTAAGGTTTAGAGGCTAGGTTTAGCACATTTCTACCAAGCCTACTGTAGTCCACTGCAGACTTATCGTGCATTACTGTCACGTTACAAGTGGCAGACGATTAAGTTTTCAAATATGGAGGTCCACTGGCAGACCTGTAGCCACTGCCAAAAAGTTTATCTGAAATCTTAAATTTTTGCTCTAAACAGTTTACATAAATTTTAGGACATAATTTCTCAATTATATGTAGGATATGGTTATGGTAGTGCTAGTTTTTAAATAGGTTATTTATCTGCTTTTTAAGTGCTGGCTGTATTTTGAACTATAATAATAATTACATAATAATCCAAAGATTACGTTCTTTGTAAATAGTTTGATATGCTACAGTAATTGCAAAACAAAGAATTTTTGCCTATTAGACATGGTCTTAGGCATTATTATGGCCTGTGGAACATACGTGCGACTGTAGTACTCCATAATGGTCCATGCAATGATGCATGACCATGGGTGACTGTGTTGCGTTTTCATTAACTGTGTTGAAAAAAATTGTTTTTGGCTTTTGCTATATAATGTCGTGACTACTACATGGATTTTTGCAACATTGAACAGAATTTCCATTGTCACCTACTTCTCATCACATGCTAATTATGTGTATGACTCGCTTGGTCATCTGTGTAGCCTATCCCTCAACTCTTCCAAGCATTGCTTGCCCACCATCACCTGTGTTACAAAAATGAATGTGGTGTGCATGATTTAATGCTTGTGTATCCGTGCTAATGCCTATTTTTTCTATTGTCATATTCACTGTTCTTTTTGTTTTGCTGATTGTTTGCTATTGTACAGTATATGTTTGATACATTTTCCTCTGACTATTCACATGTTGTTTGCAATGCTTCTGATAAAATGATGCACACAATAGTCTAGTCCAGCACTCTTCAACTGGTGTGCACCATGCACCCTAGAATGCACCAAAATATGCATGAGGTGCACCACTACGAAAGGGTTCACAAGGATGCATTACAAACTTGTCACACTAAACAGATACTTTTTACAAGAACTCAGTTAGCAAAAATGAACCATTACCATTAAACAACCAATGACTTTCATGTTTTAAACTAGATGTTGCACATTCTTGAGTGTGGTGCGTAAGCATCAGACTATGTGAAGCTAATTGCTGTATTTAGTTAATTATTTGTAATTCATAAGCGGCAGACAATGAGCCATTATCAAGTGAATTACGTACCTGAGTTACTGAATTGGGGTACTTGCTTATTTAGGCCAGGGTACTTACAGACATGGGCGCAATTATGTGGGGGACATGGGGGACGTTTCAGTAAATACTGTGCATGAGTGTAAATAGGGTGCATGAGTTCGTCAAAACATCTTCAAGGGTGCACCATAACAAAAAAGGTTGAAGAGCACTGGTCTAGACTGCTTGGATTTACTAAGTGTAAAAATGCCCCTTATGGTATGGGCAAGGCAGCATCACATAAAACAAAGTTTCTGGAATACTGAAGCAAGTACAGTGTTCTGTAGTTGCTGTACACATCCATGCACACCAAATCCGATACATACAACAGATGTACACATCATCCAGAATCCACCATCCATGCATTGCATACAATAGAACAGTTAACATCAGACACATGTAAATTAGCACATACATCAATAAATGTACACCTACTATTTAGAAAGCTTTTCAAACAGAAGCTTCGTTTCTTCGTCTGTCAATGGTCTCATGTTTTATGGACAATCAGATCACCGTCAAATTCACCGGAATCCAACAACAACTTCGAGATCACTTGCACAAGACAACGTAACGAGTAGCAGAGATGAGCACGGCAGGGTTGCCACATGGAAATAAAAAACTGTCGCCGAACGCTCTTCCAAAAAAATGGCCGAACTCAGCAAAAATTCGCCAAACTTCTGGAACTGGTTGCATTTTAGCAAAACATTATTTTTTTTCACTGGAAATCAGTCGTTAAAAGCTCTTTTATTTTTCGTCTTGCATTTTACCAGAAAGCATATAGGTTTTCAACATTTTGCAAATACAGTAGAATTCGTCTAATTCATCATTGTTTTAATTCATCAAGAATTCGCTCAATTCGTTACTTTTTCGTCGGTCCCGGCAGAATTCCTATCTATTGTGTACATTTCTGTTCATCCAATTCGCCATCGATAATTCGCTCAATTCGTCACCTCTTTCTGTTTCTATCCCTGAGAAGCGCATTTTTCGGCTAATACGTTGTTTGCTGTTTCACTTTTGATTTAAGCAGTTAACCAGGTTTTTCTTTAAGGAAAATGTTAGGTACCCGGTGTTGTATTTTTCGTTAAATACAGCACAATCACGAACGGTACCGAGGAGCAAGTAGCAATCAAACAGTAGAAGGTTCGAACTCAATCATAGAATGGCGTAAGAGAGGCAGGGCACTAACTAATGTACGGTGTAGGATTGCCAATCAGCGGACTCGAAAAACGTAGATTAGGTAAGGCACGCTCATTCCACAACGAAGTACGTCGATTAGATGATTACCTTGAATGAATTACATGATTACAGTAACTGGATTACACGATCACAACACCTCCCCAACTAGATTTGAAACATTTAAAGAACACTTAGCGACATACACTCAACAACAATATAGCTTCCGAGGTTGACGTACTCTTTTGCAGAGTGTGTGTGCGTTCTGCAGAGTGTGTGTGTTCATACTATGGACTTCGTGTCTGCTCACAAACAAATAAATTAATTAAATTTTTGAACGTCGCGGATTTTCAGGCCCATACTCAGAGTGAGCCAGACCAATGGTCGTGTCACTGGTGCGGTGACCCGAACTTGACACGGAATTGTCTGTAGCCGCCATCTTCGGAGGAGGTTTTGGTTCATGATGCGGTAAAGCCGATGCTTGATCGTTGTTGGGATCATCGCCGGGAAACGTGTCATCCTCAGTTGCATAACGTGGTCGAAGTTAGTCCACGTGACGTCTCTAGGTAGGTCCCCGTGGCAATACCCGAACTTTGACATTTCGTGTTCCATGCCTTTTCGTTACGATGGTCGGCACCCATCGAGGCTGGTAACTGTGGCATGGCTCATAATACAAAGCGTAGCATGGATCTCCGACTTCATAGGAGGTTACCGAGCGCAGCACTTCATTTGACTGCGCCTTGGTGGCAATCCGTGCCTGCTTCCCTTGTGCGCAGTGAGCAGGAGAGGGGAGTAGAAAATCTAACTTCGTGCGAATTTGACGACCGGTCAGGAGTTCGCTCGGTGAATATCCACTTGCTGTAGGTGTTCGCCGGTATTGTATCAAGAACTCGAAAAGCGCATCTCTTGGTGCTTTGTCTGACTTACGGAGACTCTGCCTGAAGGTTTGGACCAACCTCTCCATGGCTCCGTTTGTAGCGGGATGATATGGGGCACCTGTCAGATGAACAATCCCTCTTGCTTGGCAGTAGTCTTGAAACTCATCCGACATGAACATAGGAGCATTATCCGTCATCAAAGTATGTGGGTAACCGAAATGGCCAAAATCCTGCTCCAAAAGGTTCATCGTGGTCTTTGCCAATACCGACTGGGTTGGATCGATACAGGGGTACTTCGAGAATCCGTCAACCATCGCCAACCAATTGTGGCCCGTGAAATTGATGGCATGATCCAGATGAAAACGACTCCAGGGCTTCTTTGGTAGCATCCACGGATGAAGTGCTGCTTTCGGTGGAGCATTTTGATGAATAGCACATGTGGTGCACTTACGACAGAGATCAGCAATGTCATAGTCAATGTTGGGCCAATAAAAGGCGGTGTGAGCCAGCTGTTTCATCTTTTGAACTCCAAAGTGCCCTTGGTGTAACAAGGAGAGGACGCTACTTTGAAGTTTGGCAGGGATCACAGCTCGTAATCTGTAGAAGAGGCACCCATGGTAAGTGGACAAGGAAACGGCAATCTTCCAAAACTTTTCTGTGGGATCATCAACGTTGGTTTTATCCTTGGCGGGCCATCCCTCTCTGTAAAATGCATTACTTTTCTTAGGTCTGGATCCTTTGCAGTTTTCGTCTCGAGTGAGGCCGGATCCAACGGTCAGACTTGAACACGTAAACTCTTCACCATACAAACTGTGTCGACTTCGTCAGCATCCTCTTCTGCATCGAAAACAGTGTCCACTCCAGCAGGTAAGCGGCTCAGAACATCAGCATTTTGGTGTTCTGAAGTCTTGCAGTAGACGATCCAGTAGGAAAACTGGTTCAAAAATAACGCCCAACGCGCTAAACAGTTCGCGGCAAGGGAGGGCGTGGCCTTTTCCGGTCCAAAAAGCCTAAGAAGGGGCTTGTAGTCCGTCACAATGATAAACCTCTGGCCCAACAAATAATGCTAGAATTTCTTCAAGGCGTAAACAATCGCCATAGCTTCTTTCTGTATTTGACTGTAGTTACGCTGGCTTCGAGTCAGGGTTTTCAACGCATTGGCTATGGGCCGCTCACTGCCATCTGGGAAACAGTGGAACAAAACGGCTCCGATCCCGACGTTAGACGCATCACAAGAGACACCGACTGGAAGGGTTTGGTCAAAGTGAAACAGAACCTTCTCTGATGATAACAAAGTCTTCAACCTTTGAAACGCCTGGTTTTCTTCACTTTCCCAGCACCACGAAACGCCTTTGCGCGTGAGCCTATGCAACGCCTCCGCCACAGTTGATGCATGCGGCGGTAGGTATTTCCCATAAAACTGCACAGAGCCAAGAAGCGAACGAGGAAAAGAAACATCGTGAGGCGGTGGCATCAGTAAGACATCATTAACCTTATTGCCTTTCTCTATTCCATTCTGAGAGAGAACGTGGCCAAATACTCCAGCTTTGCTTGGGCAAACTGGCACTTCTGCAATCGACAACGCAAACCTTTCTCATGGAGGTGTTGTAACAACCGCTTCAGATTCTGTAGATGCTCATCTGCTGAAGCTCCGCTCACCAGAATGTCATCAAGATAAACTGCTACTCCAGGTAGGTTGTTGGTCAGGCTATCCACAATGCTTTGGAAGTAATCTGGGGCCGAGGAAATTCCGAACGGCAAAACGTTTTGTAACAGCACACAACGGTGTGTACTGAGAGCCAACCTCTTTCGACTTTCCGGGCACAGCTTGATTTGATTGTAGGCATCGGCGAGATCAATTTTGGTGAACCGGTTCCCGCCTCATAACTTACACATCAACTCCTCCGGCAGTGGCAATGGATGGCGATGAGTCTCCAATTGCGATTTTACCGAAACGGAATAATCACCACACACTCTGATTCTGGCCTTGGTTTTGTTGAGTTCGTTTTGGCTCCTCAACATGAAACGTCTTGTGATCCTGAAACGACAACGAAAGAAGACTTCGATTGTTGAAGAAAGCTAACTGAAGAAAGACTCAGATGTTTACCGACGGATTCACGACAAGCCAAACGAAGCTGAACATTAAACAAACAATTAAATTAACTCTTTAAGATATTGTTATGAGCGTCTATTCGATGTATTTGTACTTTGCACATTTATTATGAGTCACCTTCTGAAGAGAATAACTTATAGAAACTATTGCATTGAAAAATAAATTCAAATTGAAAATAGAATTGATAATGAAAACGCATACAAATATTGTATTCAAATAACAATTCGAAATTTACACAAATTGCGATTGACCACCGAAGTCGCTATTGCACTGTGTACTGTTCGAGATTTGTCACGTGACCTTGGTGTCGAACCTCGCGTGTATACAAAGAGCGGAATTGCTATGTTCAAGTCAGTTCAAAGTACCTTCCTACATGTAGTGTGATAGGTTAGGTCCTTACCAAACTGGCTTAGTTAAAAAAGACCTATCAATGGAATAGTTTACCTAAAAGAGAGTTACGATTTAGTAGCTATAATGCTACTGACAATTTGGGCTTATCTCTCTCTCTTCCTCCATGTAAGAATTGAATTTGTAGTTAACCCCTATTGTTAACCCCTGATATTTACAGTAACTTATGTTACGTGCTTTATTTGACGATTGTGGATATAAATCCCTGTTGTGTTGCATATCGCAGTGCTACGTTATACTAATAAAACCATGAGTGAATACAATTTTGTTGTGATAAACTGAGCTGTGTCGAGCGAAACCGGCGGGTCTAAGTTTCTTAAATGTTAATTTGGGCATGCCATGGTCACTTCCACTAACCAGTGCTCTCACGGAATTGTCCTAAATGTGTAGTGGTTCTCTTCTTTTAGAAATGGACTGTCACAGTTTTCCCCGAGAGTGAAGCTTTGCGCACAGGCACCACTGGTGTTCCCCAAGAGCTGAAAGTGACTGGTGTCCAGACTCCGTTTGCAATGCCGGCGTCACAAGCGAGACTGAGATCCTCCTGCAACGCGATGGGGACTGCTCTCGGCTTGCAGAACGACTTGGCCTCTGGCTTAAATTCAACTTCCAATTCGAAGTCTTAGAGACATCCCATCTCTGGCTGGAACAACTCTGGAAATTCTTCACAAAGTTGTTGACATGCTCTTTGTAACGGAACATCCTGTTCTAGAGTAATCGCCCGCACTGGAGAGTGGCCAATACTTTCAGGATATAACATGCGATCCAGTGAAATCTCTATCTGCTTTCTCGCGCTACGACCAAGAAGGTTGAGTCCAGGGATAGCGGTAACCATGAAGGTGACGTCAGAAATTTGTACGGACTTCGGGAACAACGTTTTTGCCGTAAAACATGCTAGAACAGGCATAGAGTGCGATGATGCAGACTGGTAGGTGAAGCCGGGCTGTTGTAACTTAGGCCTTCCCAACTGCTCCCACGTAGAAACAGACAGAAAACTCCGGCCAGCCGCTGTGTCCAGTTCGAGAGTGCACGTCTGGTCGTTGATCTTCACCGGATTCTCTAGTTTCGGAACTGCAGCTGTGGCTTCGTCGAAAATGCTGTTGATGGCATCGCATTTAACTTCCGACTCAAGCTGCTTTTTCTTTCGGCAGACCGACTGCAAATGACCTTTTCGCTTACAGAAATTGCAGACTGGATTCTTGAACCTACAATCCTCAGAAAGGTGACCTTTTTTTCCACATCGATAACAGACCGGCATCTCGTGCTTCTCGGCATCTTTAGATGTAGATTTTCCTGGCAATTTCCGGGATCGACCCACCTTGTGCAATAACTCCGATTTGGTTCGGAATACGGTTTCCTTCGCCACTCGGGCAGCATATTCGGTTTCTATGGCAATCTGGATCGCCTGGGCAAATGTAAGCTCGTCATACTTCACTTTGAACAGAGCTTTTAGGACCGCTTTGTTGCTGACTGAACAAATAAAACGTGTTCGAAGAGCTTCGTCGAGAGAGTCCTTAATAGACGGAAAATCGCACGTACCAGTGTCCTGACGGATACGTGCTGCCAACTCTTGAATTGTCTTGCCGGGTCTGCGTTTCATCTCACTCCAGAATTTGAACTGTTCACGAACTACAAAACGATTTGGGTCGAACTGGTCTGTCATGAAAGCCTCGATTTCCTCCATCGTCAAATCGTTGACTCGCCTTGGGGGAGAGCTCTGAGCTGCCAAGTTTGCCAAAAGCTTGTAGACCGTAGCCGTTTGGTTCGTCAGAAACACTTGCGGTTTTCTGGACTCCGGTACATCGTGGGCTTTCAGGAACGTTGAAAACCTGGATAAGTAATCTTATCAAAGCTCTGACGTAGAATCAAAGGCCCTGAAGTTGGGAGTAGCAGGGGAGTTGACTCTGATGGTCGCGGTACTTCCAGTGGAAGACTTCTCAACCAATGCGGTTATTGCGCGCATTTGTTCCTGATGCCGGCGGTCTTGGAAGTCCAATTGTTCCAGGTGCCGACGATCCTGCAGTTCTAAATGGCTCCACATGAGATCAAAGAACTTCTCCATATCCATCGTCCCTTTGTTTAGTGGAGATTCCGACTGCAACGACTCGGTCAGTGGAATCCCATCCTCATCGCCAATGTTGTATTTTTCGTAAATACAGCACAAACACCAACAGTACCGAGGAGCAAGTAGCAATCAAACAGTAGAAGGTTCGAACTCAATCATAGAATGGCGTAAGAGAGGCAGCGCACTAACTAATGTACGGTGTAGGATTGCCAATCAGCGGACTCGAAAGCACGTAGATTAGGTAAGGCACGCTCATTCCACAATGAAGTACGCCGATTAGATGATTACCTTGAATGAATTACATGATTACAGTAATTGGATTACACGATCACAACACCCGGTATGAGCCTGTAGGGACCCGATTTCTCTGATTCTAGGGACCCGATTTCTCTGATTCTAGGGACCCAATTTTCTCTGATTCTAGGAACCCGATGATAATTTTCGCTGATTCTAGGGACCCAATTTTCAATTCTAGGGACCCGAATCGGGTCCCTAAAACACCTCAAAAAAATCCTGAGTTAACCCAAGTGGAAATTCAAACAAATAAGGATTTTTATATGAGAATTGTTGCGCCTCGCAATTTCTTTACCGAATTTATGCACGAGGTACGAAGCACGACACGACTCCCCATTTAGAGAATGCAGAAAGTCTTTAAAGTTTATTAAAGATTTTAAAGGTGCTAGGTTAAATGGAAGAGTCTAGATAGAGTGGAGGAAATAAAGAGTTTATCAACACTGAAAAAAACATCAAAAAACTATACATGTTTTGTTTTGAGACGTTTCGGATTATTCTTAATCCATCTTCAGTCAAAAAATAAAGCAACAAAGCAACACATGGCAATTCTCGCATTTCAAAACCAAAGTCTCTGTGACGCAAGAAATAACAGTGTGACATAAAAGACGTCAAAAGCAAAACCAAGACTGCCAACCCTGTCAAAATCGCTACAAGCAAAAGCAGCATCTTGATTAAAACTGAATAATTCTCATTTTTGGAAATGTTGCGAAGAGAACTTTATCTGTGACCGTTTGTGAAAAAGTTGTACCAGGTTGAATAAGGGCGATGGTGTAATCGAATGAAAGTTCATTAAAATCCCCCCCGCCCCGAAATGGAGAACAAGTTGCGCCCTTGAGATGTGCACAGCTACAGCTGTTTCTAGTAAGGTTCACGTACCGCCATTGCTGCGTCAGCGTCGTAATGCGGCCTTCGGGTAGTAATACTGTGGCCCTCATGTTGCTGTACAAGCCTTCATTTGGCCCTCAGAGCAATTTGAGTTTGAGACCTCTGTACCGATGACACTAAACGGAGG
>Ga0210059_1011306_pt1 | contig 13673 bp, 9 predicted proteins | sample Ectturendosymbi2_FD_188042 | JGI IMG/M metagenome (GOLD analysis project Ga0210059, IMG submission 188042) | Ecteinascidia turbinata endosymbiont from Florida, USA - Sample 2 (SPAdes) (version 2) | ecosystem: Host-associated > Tunicates > Ascidians > Unclassified | place: Key West, Florida...
ACGTGCTTTGATGCAGTCAGGTTGTTTGTACTCGTCACTATTCTTTGAACACTATAATCGCATTTTACTCTGTGATTGAGTGATCGAACTTTGCAGTGTCCGTTTGATCAATGGCGTGTCAAGCCACAATGCTTTCGCATTTTACCTAGACCAGTCCAATTTAGGAATTAGCGCCTTACTCCGCAGCAGTTCTGTAACAAGTGTTACGTGTTAGCTAACAATAGTGTTAAGAATATGTCTGTAATCCTATGGTTCTGTCTTCAATGCAGTTACAAACAGTGTCTGCAACCCTGTGATTCCGCCGGCTACAATGCCTTGTACTACGTTCTGTTTTGTCTGTTTTTATCAACCTGCATTCTGCAGAGTGTGTGTGTTCATACTATCGAGTTGGTGTCTGTTTATAAACAAATAAATTAAATTAAATATGCATGTATGTATGGCTAAATAACTAGCATAGCTGGCACATGCTAGGCTATGGTTCAGTGAGAAAGTTTTATTTTTTGTCATTACTTGTGAATCAGTTGGCACCGTGGATTCGATGTGTTTTCCATGGCAACAACAAAGTGCACAGGGCTAATGAAGCCCTGAAGAAACTTGGGTTTGCTTTTTTGTCTTACTTAGAGCAAGGTGCTCGTAGTTTGTCAGTTTTTTACAACTGAGGCAGATCTTTTGCAGGTAGCCATTGCCTTCGCATTGAAGATTTTTTCTTTCTCTGATAAAAACAAAGTATCAGATGTTTTCGACAGGCATTGTTGGAATGTAGCATGCTATAACACAGTGGTTTTCAACCTGGGGTCGCGACGCCCGTGGGGGTCGTTTCCCATTTTTCGGTGGGTCGCGAAAGTTGATAAAAATGTTCATAGTTAATTCTAGATTTTATATTTCGCATATCGAAGCACATTTTGTCGTAACCAAAATAATAGAATCACCTGGCAAAATGGTAGCACAGTTTTTCATTCAAAATTATTTTAAGTGAAATCATGACCATTACAAAGTTGTGAGTGTGATTATGACCATTAGAGTACTGTTGCGATTGGCAACGCACGAATAACTTTGTGACGTAAGAATGTGCTCTGTTTGTAAATTAGATATCTGAAAGCGGTAGCTAACTTGGGAGTTATTCTAGTTTTCTATGAGTTGTGCTGTGGAATGATTTGTATACGGCACGGGTCTCTCTCATTGATATTGTCATGGGCATGAATTTAGCTAAATAGGTCGATATCGCACGTTATTGTTAGTAGTTGTGATTTTCCATTGTCCAAACATTACTGCATTTCATATGTCTGTCTGGAAATTTTCGAAAGGGGGTCGTTAGGTTAAATTGGGATGCAAAATGGGTTGCTGCATAAAAAAGGTTGAAAACCACTGCTGTAGCAGAATGAGCGAAGTTCGGGATTACCGGTGTAGCTGACCAGCAGTGAAATGGTGTAGCGCCTTCCCGCAGATTTTATGGCTCTATGTATAATTCCAGATTTGATGTTTTTTGTTATCAAGTTTTTATGTTTTTAAGTTTTTCATAATTTCCATATTTTTACGTTTAACTGATATTCACAACTGTTCGAAATTTCCGTGTTTGCTACCACACTTTAGAGTTTTGGCAACACCGCATGTTAGAAAACGCAGAAACGCCGAAAAGCCTAAAGCAGTACGTCAAAGTAATTATTTGCTCTCTGTATCAAACTCTTATGAGCAAAACTGTTCCTCAAGAGAGTTCCGAGGCATTTTTGAACGTAAAAAAGTCTGCATTACCCAGAACAAAAAAACTTCACCAGCGTGTTTTAACAGAGTGCTTTGAAAAGCACTTCGAAAAAAAGACATGGTTTTGTGTGGCTTCTCAAAAAAGAAACTTTTTGGCACTCTCCCACCTCTTTTGAATAAGCCTCTGGGTTTCATAACAAAATTCCTGGAAAAACAGTTCAAAGATAGTCTTCAGCAAAGTACTTCCAACCTCTCGTTGCAGAAATTACGCGCTGCGGTTTCATTGGTACATGCACATTTTTTATTGAATTCAGTATAAATTTCAAACGGGGTTGAGGGCAAACTGTTTTCCCATCTCGCAATTAACATAACAACAAAGAAAGACAGCTTAGCCACTGACCTCTTTGAACGGCAAAATTTTGAGCAATCATTTTTTAAAACCGGAACTCCTTGCAAAACTTCATAAAAAATAAACTTTGCAAAGTCTCGAGTCGAAGAGCTCGAGACCGAGACCGAGACCGAAATCCTTCGACACCGAGACCGAGACGAGACCTGAGACCTTCGAGACCGAGACTTCAAAAAACGGGTCTCGAGGAGTCGAGACACGTCTCGAGACCGAGACCAAGTCTCGAGACTCCATCACTGATAGACCAATATCAATTTTATCACACTTTTCCAAAATATTTGAAAAACTGATGCATAAAAACTTGGTCAGCTTCCTAGATGCTAACAACATAATTACAAAACACCAGTTTGGCTTTCGTTCTGGACTTTCTACATTTCTGGCTATAAGCCAACTTCATAACTTTATATTACATCTAAATGAGTCTGGACAATACACATGTGGTATTTTTCTTGATACTGTAAATCACAAAATATTACTAGACAAACTCAACCATTATGGAATTCGTGGTTTGGCTTTAGACTTTTCCACATCATATTTAAAGAATAGACAGCAGTTTGTTTTTGCGAATGGAGTTCAGTCTGATACAATGCAAATCACTTTTGGTGTCCTGCAAAGTTCGACTCTTGGTCCTGTGCTATTTTTATTGCATATTAATGATCTCCCCTGTCTTCCAATTTTTTTGTAATATTTTTGCTGATGATACACCATTACTTATATCTGATACCAATCCTACCAATTTGGAGAAGAAAACTAATATCGAATTAAACAGTGTATTCAATTGGTTGCAAAAGAATAAACTTACCTTAAATCTGTCTAAAACAAAAACTATTTTATTCAATAATCATAACCGACCTGTAACTCTAAACATAAATTGCAACAATGTTCCATTAGAACAAGTTAACTCTACTGAATATCTAGGCACCATAATTGATTCCAATCTAACCTGGAAAGAACAGATTGCTTCAGTTGAAAAGAAAGTAGCTCAAGGATGCCACGTCATCTTCAAACTTTAGCCAATTTCTGATATCAAAATATTACGGAAAGTCTATATCTCTTTAATTTATCCTCATCTCCAATATGCAATTCTGACCTGGGGTTAAGTCCCTGCAACGTATTTAACTCATCTGAAGCTACTTCATAACCGTTAGATACGCTGTATTTGTAAAATATCTGGAGCTGCTCACATCGCAATGCTAGATCTATATCACTCATGCAAAATATTTCAAATTAATCAAATATATGAATACGAATTAGGAAAGTTATGTACAAAATAGTTCACAATTGTTTTCCAAGTTTCATCTCCAGTTGTTATTCTCATATTAATGAAAGACATAATTATCCCACTAACAATCTCACTACAACTTCATCAAAAAAATCTTTAACACGAAGATCTATACAATCAGGCCCGTAACTAGCTTGGGACACTAAGTGGGGTGAGGAGTTTTCTGAGAGGGGCCCAAATATTTTGAACTGTGTCCAATAGTTTTTAACTACGTCCAACACATTTTATCAGGGGGACGAAAAAATGTTTAGCGGGGTCTTCGCCCCCCCTGGTTACGGGCCTATATACAATACACAAGGCAAAGACTCTGGAACAGTATTCCCAAAGACTTAAAAAATAAATCATTTCTGGTATTTTGCCCAATATACAAAAAATATTTACTGGATCAAGTTATGTTTAATATATCTATCTATAGGAAATAATTGTTTTAATTTTTGCTTGTGTGCTCCAGTTCTGTTGAATGTTAACGATTCTTTTGATTTTCCTAGTCGACGCAGCTAATTTTTCACTGAAGTAAAACTTAACAAAAACGTGCTCCACTTGTCTCAATGTCCAGTGTTACAAATATTTATCGGTGACTCCCCTTTGATCTGCTTAATGTGCTAAATTAGATTGCTGTCTGTTGTCGTTTTTTTACCCCTTGTGTGTCTTTTACGCGTTGCCTTTTGTTGACGTTTTGTTTACTTTTGCTTATGTGCCTTTTGTTTTGTTGATGTGTTGCGTTATTAGGGGCTTGATTCGATGACCTTGCGATCCCTCGCCTCCATAACAATAAACTTCACTTTATTCCAAATTGGGCAAAATCATGTTGAATAAAGGTATTTACATAGGTTGTAGCTTGGAACATCATCAGGGGTGGGGTCGGTGAGTTTTCTGAGGGGGGCTCAGACTATGTCCAAAACATATTTTCTTCGCCAGCCCTGCGCCCACCTTAGTTACGGGTCTGTTAGGTGCAAGCAATTTGGGGGAACAAAGGATGTTTCGCCCGAAAAACTTCTCTGCGACAAAATTTCCCTCTACAAATCTTCTGTAGCTGTTGATATATTGTATTTTACATTAATCCAATCATCACGAAAGGACCTAATCAAGTACGTGAACAATGCATAAACTTCAAGCTAAGGATACTTAAGATCCAATTAAGTTGTAAGCATGTTGGATATGTAGTACATGTACTTAGCAATTCACCTAATCATCCAACACAGATAATACACGTATTCTAAGGAACACACGATAAAGTATTTAAACACAAGTCAGTGATGACAGCAACCTAAAATATAGCTGTACATAGCTACAACTACATGTCTACCTAGTTAATAAGGACCAAGCAAGGGCTTCGATTCAACATGAAACTTCCACTTGCTTCACAAACCTCAAAGTTTCCAAATTAGCATTAAAACTCGGGTTAGTTCGGATATCAATAATTTTTACCATCCAGATAACGGATATATCCATATATTTGTGTTTTTCTAACCGGACAATAACCGCTAATTAGACAATTGGTTTCACGAGATTTGCCTGATGATTTGATTGAAAAATCATGAGAGTTTTATGGTAAATATACACACATCCACTCCACCAGCAGTGTTGTGTTTGAGGGGAGATGAGCGAGGCACCTACCTCGGGGCCTACGAGGTGTTTCGCGCGTAAATTTTCTTAATGTTTGGTGAAAAATTTACTAGCCCCTCATTTAACATTTTCTGAAGCACGTCATAATTATGTGCTCTGCTTTCAAAGGGGTCCCCAACAGCAAGTACAAAATCAGGCAGCGTTATATCCAGAGCAGGGATATCAAGAAACCCCTTATCCCTGTTTCCACAGATACCCTGATCCAGGGCTGTGGAGCCGGAACCGAAGAAATTTCAGATGGTGGAGCCGGAGCTGGAGCCTGAAATTTGGGTTCCATTTCCACAGCCCTAGTTTATATCAGCTCTGTGTCTGAGTCATATTTGTGGAGTCACGAGTCGAGTCACAAGTCCCTAGAGTCAGAGTCGAGTTATCAAAAAATTTTTCGAGTAGAGTCATGACTTAGTCGAGTCGAAGTAGAATCGAGTCACAAGAACTGTCTAGTCTCTTCGAGTCATTGGTTTGTAAAATCGAGTCAATATCGAGTTCAACTGAGTCAAAGTGAAGTCAATGTTAAATTTCAATTAACTACATTGGTTCCAACACGTCGCCATCTTGCTTTCACAGTCGGTAGGATTTTGGTTCCTCATAGAGGCAAGCGCATGCTTTCAAGTAGAGTGTCCTTCTCAGGCATGCTGCCAAACAAGGCTGAGGAACATGTCAACCCCAAGCAGTTGCTCAGATATACCGCTGAGTATTCGGGCACGTCACGTCACATAGCAACTTTCGTTCAAAAAACAGGGGCACTTGCCGAAGTATCAGAAGAGGCTCCGCAGCGATCACTACACCTGAAAAGGAGAGGCTGTAGGCAGTGCCGTATCAACCCAACTCTGCCCCCAAAAAAAATTCTTACAGGGTCCCCCTAATGGTGATTTGCAAAAACATTATGCTATCCTACATCTCGAGGCCGAATGGCCTTCAGAACAAAATATCCTAATTGCAGGCACAATTTCGGCAGAACCAGGCACGTAACCAGGTTATAAGGTTTGGGGGAACAAAATACATTTTTAGGGAGGAAATATTTTTGTTTTTATCGTACGTTTAAAACAAATTTTTCTGAGCACAACAAAATGTGTAGGGGCACAAAAAAGATTTGGAGATATATGCCACCCAGTGTCTGCGGGCCTGGGCAGAACCGTCTCTAGAAAGTCTTCAATTCGGGGCCTTCATGTTTGTGCAAGGGGGCTTGACATTCTGAAAATTCATACTTAATTCGCAACATGAACAGCATTTGCACGTTGTGCAAATTAATTATAAATGTTTTCCCGCAAATACCCCATAGGCTCGTAGTTTCCAACTAAAATTTTTTTAACGAGTTTAACAAAAGGAATTGGGTTGTAAATCATTGTCATTTCATTGACGGCGATTAGAGATATCGTAATGAAATGCAAATGTAAAAAAATTTGCAGGAAATCAGAATCAATCCTATCGTTCAATTATGAAAACATTATTACCGAAGGAGTAAACATGAGACCGGTCAAAGCATGTGTGCTGCGATGAACCTTTTCTTTCATTAGCGCAAATTTATAAACTTTACCATGAGTTTAAGTGAATTATGCTTGAGCTTAAGCGAAATAATAAAGTGAAATAATATCCATGAGCTTAAGTGAAATAATAAAGGCATGCGCATTGGGCTTTCTACTGGCCGAAATACGCATGCATAAACCTTGCTGATGTCTGGACTTGTTAATCTCCTGGTGCATGGCACATGCTTAGATTAATAACATTTTGTATCTCAAATCGTCTATAAATGTTAACAAATATAGAATAAGGTCTACGTGGACGCTACACTTAACATCCATAATCCACTAATTGCACTACTCTGTTTTGGGACAACTTAGCAGTGATTGCTAAATAGACAATAGACTCTTCCAGCTACGCACAATTAACTCCATCTCTGTCCGAACAGCAGGCTGCGTAAATGTATAACTTTGGTCGTAAGCACCAAAGGTATCTTGCTGCTATGCAGTACAAAATAAGAGAAGACTGCCTGGGGTAGACATAGTACATTTGTTTACAACAATCACTACACAAAACTTGTTGATAAAGTGGAAGTCTGCCTTCTGGACGTATACAACTAGGCATGTAGGCAGGGCCGAATAAATGAACGCGAGACCCATCAGGGCAAAGTTGTGACCGAAAGGCCCCCGAAACACTTAGCGCAACTGCGCAGTTCGCTCATTTCCGATCCTTTGCCTGCAGAGGCAGGTTGCGAAACTTGCTAGCGGATTGTTGTACTCTTGGTTTTTATGCGTAACAATAACACGGCAATAAATCTTCAGATGTTCACTTCAAGTTACGGTAGTAGGCGTTTTGTGACCAGGGCTCCCACTGAGGGTTTTTTCCACCTCGATCTGTTTTTTTAGTCAACCTGGGTGTCTACGTTTAAATATAAAAAATCGCGTTAAATCTGTGGTTTTTGAAGTGACAAATTTATTAGCAACTTCATAAAGATAACTTTACATTACAATGTTTGCATGCGCACATCAGGTGAGAAAGTACGCATATCAGATGAAGCAGAACGTGTTCAATCGGTTTCATATTCTCATATAAGATCATGATTATATACAGTGTGTTTAAGGGAAAGCAAGGCTCTTCCCTCGCGCCCCCTTTTGTAGAGCTCCTCGCAAGGTACTTCGCGAGTAAATATTCCTCATTGTTGGTGAGAAATTTATTATCCGCTCATATATTTTCCGAACCATATCATAATTCAGTACTCTGCCTTCAAACGTCAAATGGGCCCCCAAGAGCAACTGCAATGTGTACGTAGGCTACTCTGCTTTCAAACGGCCTCCCAACAGCTGTAAATATGTGCAGGTTCTCTGCTTTACAAGGGAGTCCAATAGCAACTGCATTGTGTAAGTACAGTACCTTGCTTTCAAAGGGACAATAGCAACACAATAGCAACTGTAATGTGTAAGTCCTACACTTTCAAAGAGGCCCACAATAGCAAATGCTCACCACGCTTTCAAAGGGGCCCAACAGCGACTGTAATGTAGAAATAGGCTACTTTGCTTTCAAAGGGGCCCCCGACAGCAGTTGTCATGTGTGAATGCCTTGCTTTCAAAGGAGTCAAAAGTAACTGTAATGCCTAAGCACTTTTCTTTCAAAGGGCCCCGAAACTTTACTGATTTCTAGTGCTTCATATATCAATTTGGGGGTCGAAGGTTTCTTTGGGGAGCTAAGTGGTGACGGAACTGATTTTTGGGCCCATGTGACAGCGTGGGCCCTCCAGTTGGGGGTATGGAGTGCGGCTGATACGGCTCGGGTTGTAGTGAGAATAAGGACGAATATAAACAATCGCACTGCATCAAAGCACGCAAAAATATGTTTTAGACTTTCTGCATCTTTCGAGAAACAAGTAGGGGAGGGTGGGGTACAGTCAACACTTTTTTGCATTTTCAACCACTGCTACTTTATTTCAAGTCCAAACAAGCGTAAAATTTGTCACACAATAAAGCAACTCTAAATACACAATATCATGCCAAAACATGAAAACAAGGCCCTTCAGAAAAAAATTTAGAATCAATTTAAAAAGGGTACTTTTTCTGTCGGGGCACACTCGACATGAGCATGGGGTACACCTGACTGGCCAAAAGAAGTTGGGTTGCTACTGTGACCCACCTTCCCTTACTTGTATTTTCGTATTAATGCTTCAAATGTAGGAATGTTACATTGAACCTGATGACTACTAACATTCGCTCTCCAGGGCAGGTTATATAGAGCTCTGCATCCAAAATGGTAAGCCACCCGTAATCTTTGCATGCATGACTTTCTGAAATTACAATATCTGAAATCTCCTGATAAAGTGACTGCGTGTGGAGGGTGAGGTAAAGTTTGAAATTTTGCTTTTGGTAGTTTGTACATGATAATTGTAAGTTTATTTTCAACTGATGTAACGATCCAGTAGAATCTCATTCCCCACTCGGTAGGGCAGCGGTGGGCAATTAGCGGCCCGCGGGCCACATGTGGCCCGCCACAGCGTTTTCGACGGCCCGTGAAAGCGTTCAGGAAAAATCATCAAGTCTGAGATTTCCTCCAAATTCTCTTCAATTTCAACTAGAGAAGCGTTTCTCAACCTGAGATCGCGAAGTTTTTTAGAGTAGGGGAAGGTGGGGCACAGTAGGTCTAGGGGTACAGTCGTCTTTTTTGATTTATTCAAAAAGTTGAAAACGTTGAACTTTAAAATGTCCATGGTGATTTAGTCTCATACCAGCCGTAGTACTAAAGTTAAATTTTCGTTGATAGGCAGCCGTTGCTACGAGTTACAGAGAAAGTTGTGTATTTGCTACCCAAAAGTAATTTATAAAATCGCATTTAGATCTGAGTTTTGCCCACGTTGATCAACATCTTCTGTTCTGAGTTTTTGTGACGTTTTAGTCAGGGCAATGCAACATTATTTGATAATATACCAGATTTGAAATTTTTTTGAGTTGAGTTGGTACTTCTTCATTTTATTTTTTGGGTATGCATGGGGCACATCTGACAGAAAAAAAATTGGCACACTCGACATATTGTTACTAGGTCAGTCTAAACTAGGTGAAGCTTGAGGGGTTATATTGGAATGCAGTACAGAATAATTCTAATCTTTGAGCATTTTTAGGTTTGTTATGTGCTTAGAGGCAGATTATATGTGTGTGGTAAAGCATGAATTTCAGCATGCTGCGTTGGTTTCATTGAATATTTGGTAATCATCAAATTTGTTTTGCTATGCAGTGATAGTGGGTAATTAGAATGTGAAAAGAGTGGAGAGGCAGTTAGCAAGTGCCTACTTTACATGGGATATAACATGAACATTATGCAGTGCATGCAACCCAACTTTTTTTGATCGGTCAGGTATACCCATGGCCACACTCGACAGAAAAAGCAGCCTCTTTAAATTGATTGTAATTTTTTTTCTGAAGGGCGTTGGTTTCATGTTTTGGCATGATATTGTGTATATAGAGTTGCTACATTGTGTGACAAATTTTGAGCTTGTTTGGACTTGAAATAAAGTAGTAGTGGTTGAAAATGCAAAAAAGTATCGACTGTACCCCATCTTCCCCTACGCAAAGATTTCAATGCAACGATATGTTCAACTTGTCATTTTGTTTTAAGATTTTACGTTCAAATCGTAAAATCTGATCATCGCAATAAATTTGCCTCTCGGAGCAGCTTCTTTGTTGCGTATATCGTATACTACGCAATTTATGGCATCGGAGTTACCCATTCAAATATCAAAATACAGTATGATTGGCAATGTATGATTCCGAAGTCGCACCCAGACGAGCAGATACGTCTTTCCATCGTCAGACCACCCTTGTACAGTCCAACTTGTTAGTTTGATCATCCACAATCTTGCACGTCTACTGTCGAAATCCGAAGTGAAGTAAACCACAAGCGGTATATTGCTCGTGTCAATTGACGCATTTGTTCGTTCTTGTTTTAAACAGTTGTAGTCTTTGATACCAACAGGTTATTATTGTGAAGTTGTAGCCAGCAGTCAGGTAGAGACATATTTTAACTGTAATAGTATTATGATACTTTTTCTATTCTTACCCTGGAAAGAAACACAAATATTTTGAAGAGTATTTGAAATTTGGTTTTAACTCCGTAGTTGGAAAAAGCATAGTAAAGCCACAGTGTGTTTTGTGCAACATTGTTCTCGGTGCTGATGCTGACTTTATGAAACTTTCATACAGCAGTTATAGAGCCAAAGCCTTCCAACACGTCACAAAGAATTAATCTAGTTTTAAACCATTGCTGTCTAAGATAGCCTACCAGCAGCTTATTGTGGTGAAGTTCATTGGCGCAGCCAAGGGGGCCACCCCCCCGAGAAATTTCTGTCAAATTTTGTCATTTTGTGCTTTGAGAGGCAGTGTCCCAAACAAAATACTGTTGCTAGCTTAATCTCTTAGTATTTGGCCACCTCAAAAGTTTTGGGCTGGCCACTCCACTGGTGAAGTTGCCGTCAACATGCAGGAAGGAACTTATTGCAGTGGTATATAAATGAAAAACGGCAAAACCGTCAGTGCTAAGTCTATGAAACCTTCGAAATTAACACGGCATCTAATTTAGAGACAAAGCATCCCAATCACCACAAGTGTTTAAAATTCTACCGACGCCACGAAGCGAGTTTAAAACATCAGAGACTTATCTTGCCGGAAGTTTTCACCAAGAACATGGGCATCATATGAAGTCGCTCTTGAAATTGCCAAGCAAAAAAAACTCACCCAATGGAGAAACGCTTGTTTGTTGAAAACAGTAAATACGACTTTTTGAAGAAGCTAGTGAAGCAAAAATGAGATGAATCTCTTTCCAGTGATACTATTCAGATTCGAATTTAAGATATGCCGCAAGATGTGAAAGACCAGGTGTTAAATGAAAGCATTTCCACGTCCAATGTTTATTTCAAGTGGATGTGTGAACAGATGCTACTTCATGTGCTCAGTTGCTTGTTTTCGTGAGATATATTCTTTCAGGTGACATTAAAATAGAGTTCCTGTTTTGTAAGGAACTGCAAACTACTCCTGCAATCATGGAATCACAATCAGGCTTTCAAAAAAGTTCAAAAACTTGCTCCTGAAGCAAAAAGTAACCTGTGTCATTCACAGATATGCGCTTGATAGCAGAACTTCACCTACTCCTTTGAAAAATGTGCTGGATTACACATAAATTTAGTCGATTACATCAAATCTGGAAGCCTTAACACCTGCCTGTTTAAAAACTGTTCAAGGACATGAATTCGACGCACAAATTTCTTCTATTCCACACTCCTGTACGCTGGCTATCGAAAGAAAAAAATGCGTTTTTGAGATGAAGGTCGAAATAAAGTTATTCTCAAAACTGGAAGCAAACGAGTTCTCATCTTACATTAATGACAAGATTTGGTTGAAAAGTGTTGCTTATTTGGCATCAGTTTTTGAAAATTGAATAACATAATCTAAAGCTACAAAAAAATATTACAATCGTCATTCAGCTTTGCGACGAATCTGCAATCATTTCATTCAAAGTTGTAAAACTGACGCCGTGACGTAAAGTAATGCAAGGAAACGTTACTATGTTTGAGGAATTGTCAAGTGTTGTTGAAAAAACTTAAGAACCTGATGAGAGTTTGAAGATATCTACAACAGAACACCTTCAATCTCTTGAAATTGACTTCCAACGATTTTTCTCTGCGCTTAGCCCTTTAACGACCGCGCGATCCACAATTTTTTGGCCATGAATCGCCAGTCCCTAGAGTTAGAGAGCTGTTCAAACCCTCTACGGATTCAGCAAGTCTTCTAGTCGAAATCGAAAAAAAATTTTTCGTTTTCGGTTTGGGGTTCTCTGTGGGGACCGCCACAAGTAGGGTGTTTTTGCTTTTTTTGGGCCACCTTTGGCCGGTCCTGGGCTCCAACCCATTGGGCCATTCTTTTGGCTCAATGCTTTTTGGAAACTGGGCCAAAATCCGTGTCTTTAGAGCCGTTGAATGACTTTCTAGCATATCTGTAGCCGAAATTGTGGACAAAACACCAAAAATTGGTAAAAATTTCAGGACCCACAAACCCCAATCTGGAGTGGAAAACACTTTTCTATATGGCCAACACTCGCCAGCGGATCGAGCTAAAGAGCTGTTCAAATCCGCTCTGAATCGGGAAAGACTTGTAGTTTAGGCTGAAAAAAACAATTTCCACCGTGCGATTTCCGCCCTTCTGGCCATGTTTACAAAACCACAGGATGTTTTGACTGGTTTGTCAAAACAATCCATGACGTCAACGTCCCGTGGGAGTTCGAAAATCGAGCCGAATCACTGGCGCGAAACCGCGCGAATTTTAAATGCACTCTAGGCTATAGTACGAGTTTTTTAGAGGATTTGATGGACATTCTAGTGTTTCTAGTTGATAAGTTATAGCAAAAATGGTAGAATATTAATTAGGGAAATCCCCACTAACCCCTGAGAGATTCCTGACATATTTGGAATATTTTTGGCATAACTTTTGAACCAGAAACGGTAGAAACTTGAGCAAGGGCTCTAAAGACGCGTATTTTAGCCTAGAATCCAAAAATACTGCGAGCCAAAATATTGGCGCGTGGGAGCGGATGATGACGTCATATAATTATCCAAAAATCATACCCCCATCATAATCTAATTGGCCCGAAACCAAGGCTGTGGCGTCGAGGAGTCGGAAGGATTTTCAACCTGAGGAGTCGGAGTCTAAGAAAACTTTAACGACTCCGACTCCGGGCAGACCTTTTGCTCAACAGTTGTTACTGTTTGTGCCACAAACGTCACACTTGGCAATTTAAGCAGCTTGACGCTTCAACAAGAGATGACCATGGCTATTCAGACAGGCGGCAGCGCACTAACTTGCATACCTTCACTCAGGGGCCATTCCAGATCAGCAGCGTCCTTGGGCTCATCACACAACCTACACTTTGTGAATGCAACCGTTCGGGGCTTGTATCACTGAAATTTCCATTTGCTCATTCTGGTTGGCACTATCGTTGCTCCGTGACGTTGGCTACGCAACAGTGAATGAGAGTTCTCATGGGAGCTCGTCCATTGTTACGTAACGCACGTCACAGAACAATGATAACGCCAGTGAATCCTCCACGTCTTAGGCTCATTCACATTAGCCCGAGTTACCAGACAGTTTATCGTTCGTTTGAAATTATTCTGGAATGGGTACTGTCTATTGGATT
>Ga0210059_1011307_pt1 | contig 13672 bp, 13 predicted proteins | sample Ectturendosymbi2_FD_188042 | JGI IMG/M metagenome (GOLD analysis project Ga0210059, IMG submission 188042) | Ecteinascidia turbinata endosymbiont from Florida, USA - Sample 2 (SPAdes) (version 2) | ecosystem: Host-associated > Tunicates > Ascidians > Unclassified | place: Key West, Florida...
TTTTTACATAAGTCTGGTAATGTCGCGATCACATTTTTACTGCTTTCTACAAAATTACTTGCGGAACTAGGGTCGGATCCAGTGGGGGCGATTGCCCCCCTTAAACATACAAAAGTTACTTTATTCGCCGTGATTTTATACAATTCGGAAAACAACGTATCAAAACCGATTCTGAATAAGTCTTTGGTCATGTTCGAATTGTCTCATTGTTTGCGATTTAAGGCCATTCTGTCGTCCATTGTTTTTTCACAAGTAAGTGTTGTGAAGTATACTTCATCTCTCTTACAACAGCGAAACCGATATGAGACTTGACCACCAAATATTACTGAGATTGCCCACCCTAACGTTACCAGCTGGATCCGCCCCTGTGCAGAGTGAGCGCAGAACAGTGTAAAGCCTGTCTTTCTTGGTCATCACGAAGAACAAAACCTTACGCATAGTTAAACAATGGTCACTCCAAATGTGTTGTTCAACTTAAACGAGCAAAATTAGCTATAGAATAAATATCAACCACACTAGACGACATATCATCGAGGTTTTAAAAAACGCGTAACATACTCGTTAATGGTGCCGAATGTTTGCGTTTACTGCTTTCAATCAGGGAAGCACAAAACAACAACTGCATCTTTTTTAAATCAAGTTGCTTGAGGGTGCGCGAAGCTTTTCGCGAAGCGAAGGAAGGATCTAAAAACTCATCCTGTTCACACATTATGTGTTACGATGTCATATGCAGAAAGAAATGCCAATACAAACATGCAGTACGGCTTGGCTTACGTACATACCTGTCACATGCTAGTTGCTATTCACTCGGGAATGTTTTCAAGCCTACCTGTAAAACAGCCTCGTCTTTCGGCGCGCAGCTCGAGCTCGTCACTGCACACTTTTATCAAATCGACTTTTATGTCGCGCAGGTACTTGAGCCTGGGGAGGTCAGCAGGCTGGATGAGGTTGCGCAGGGGAGGGTCTGAGTGGAGCATGACACGAAGCCAAAAATCGTCGCACAGCGGTGGATTGTCTGCAATGGAAATGAAACCAGTGCAAAAATCAGACAGTTCGGCTTCATTCGCATGCGCTTTTTGTTCTCCTTTCAGAGTGTCACGAGTGGTCTGAGGCGCCCATGTCCGCTTACCAGAGGTTTGCAGGAGCCGGAGTGTGGGAGTGGACTCCGGTCGGAGTCTTAATGAATCTCCGAAACAGGAGTGGAGCCGGAATCATTTTTTGGGGAACTTATAGCAGTCAATTTGAAGTTCAAGCAGGAGTCGGAGTGGAAAACTTAAAATCTTGCGGAGTCGGAGCGGATTGTTCCAAAGCAGGAGTGGAGTCGGAGTCAAAAAGTTTGGACTTCGTACGCCACTGCCGCTTACTCTGCGCCGTGGGCCACGCGGCTACTTCCAAAGTGAATACTGCACTGGTGGCGGGTCGCTCCCCCTTGCACCCATGCATTAATGCCGAGCACGAGGCTGAACAGGACGCAAGTACTGTTTTTGAAGTCTTCGGTATGACCCAGCCCGGAATCGAACTCATATTACTAGCTTTAGTGTCACGTGCTCAACCAAGCGTACCGGCAAAAAGCTAACAGCGCTTGCTTGAAACTGTTCGGTTAATCTTTTGTTTGTTTCGGTTACAAAAAGTTAACATGACCAAAAGGTTAATGGAGATGATATTGGCTGCACAAAATTCCTACGTACTGCTACACGAGATCAATCTTCAATATTTTCGGTCAAAGGAGATATTATATTTCACGGGCTTCTGATGTATTACAGTATTATGCTGCCTTCTTATCTTCACCGTCAAATTAGATCCCGTACAGTCTAAATTCCATGGGAAGCTTAGTTTCACAGCTGTGTGAATTAGCCAGAGGTATGTTTCTGAATTATACTACACAATCAATATTTTGTATGCGAGGTGGCATCATTCTCCAAACGATGTTGAACAATTGTTTACATGAGCATCCGTAAAGTGTCTGTATGAGTGTGGGAGTTATTGTCCTGTTGGCATTTCGTCGTAAAACAGAAAAATTGTTTAGTTATAGACTAAGAGCTCGAACATATGATAGCGGGTAAAAAAAACTTGCAACACATTTGAATTTCAAATCGTCAATCAAATCACTGAAGTACTGATCCTTAAAACGGGTTGACGGTCCTCACCTCCGTAGAGGAATTTGCGAACGGAGCAAGTCAGTTCCGTTCCTTGGCGAGAAGCGTAAGATGAACACGCCAGGCAGGGTTTTACGAGTGACTGTATATAGCTTTCGGTGACGTGAACACTGAAATGAAAACATCAAAAGTGTTGATCCAAGCTGAAGAAGGCTCTAAGCACTTTTGTCTAAGGACTCTAACGTACAGACTTCAGTTGTCTTTATAAAAATATGCTGTTTTAAAATGTGCTCAAAGTTTGAAAAATAGACAATTTTGTTTGATATTTTCGCCAATTTTCAATGAAAGGCATTTTTACACAAGCATACAGCAAAACAGCGTGGATGTGTTTTATAGTACTTTCATTATCTGGTTTCGTTCATAAAAGCCTTTACAGACTAGAGTTCGTCAATATTGCAATTAACTCACCGGGTAATTCTTTAGTGCACCACTAAATAATTTGTTGGCAGAAACACCCATAACCAATGTAAGCAGTGATTCGAGGCAACATATAGCTACGTCTAAGCTTGTTTGTATCCTAGTTTTCATCTTTGGAAGGACTTAATTAACTCAGCAGAGTAAGAAAACTGCAGTTAGAAGTGCAAAAAAAGTCGCATGAAAGTTTGACGCATGGCAAATATACTCAAGCTGGGCCATACATACATCTAAAAACTGAAATTTAAGAGCAAATGAACTTATAATAGGCTGATTCGAAAGTAACAACGAAAATATTTACTTCACTTGGTAATTTTCAACATCTTTCAGGGAATGCCAAAGCACGTTCCAATTAATCAGTGTTCAGCACTTTAAAAAGCACATAAATATTTTCAGGCGGCTGCTTTTCTATTTTTCTTTGTTTAAACTGAAAATCACGATCTCTTTTTCCCCTTTTCGAAAAAAGAGGAAGCGATGTACATTACGTACATTAGGCAATACTAGGTACAGCAATATTTGAATTAAAAATTATGTTAAATAATATCCTAAAAACAACTACGTTATGCTCTCTTACGCATTTGCTGACAACAAAGGACTTGGTAACATTATCAGTTCATGTAGCTAAGTTTTTTTGTGAAAACCAATGCACATTTTCGTCCACTATCTCTTGAAAGTAATGCAACCCTGCTCAGGAAACCTTAAAACACTACACGAGTTGCGAGATGAAGGGCGTAAGGCAACCCAAAATTTGATTACGTTTTCCTGGGACATGTGACATCCGTTATTTCCGGACCAAATTATTTTTGACTTCCCGACGTTCATTTCTAATCACTTTCGCAACAAAATTGCATCTGCGCAGCGAAACACACATAGCATACAAATTTTATACACTGTGTCCCCAAACAACTGCTGTTCCAGACGGGAATTTTTGTTTGTGTGTAGAAAAGTTCATGTGCGTTTTAGATCCGTTTTTTCTTCATATCAAGTCATGGTGTAGACTGTAGGTCTACTCTTCATATTGAAAGGTTTACGATGTCGCATCTGGTCAAAATCGTTTTGCACTTCAAAATCACATTGAAATTTTGAGGCAGTCGGGAGAACAAAATTTGATGCACATCAGGTAACCCAGGGTAGTAGAGTGCCCCAATTTTCTGTTTATAGGCTTTTAATGACATTTTTGTAAAGTAATTGTGCCACCATTTCATTTGCCTCTGAAAATCAGGAAAAGTCATGGAAACACAGGTTTCTAAATAAAACGTTTTTTGTATATGGAACCCACAAAAACCAAGGCCCTTAGTAGTGGACTACTAGTTATCCTGAGCAGGGTTACAACAAAAATTCTAGACACTATAATCTTATCAAAGCATATATTTCGCCTACGGAGCAGGCTTCTTCAATTCTTATTCAATCAAACAGTATCGTCGGCAATGCTCTGTGGTTGGGATAAAACAAAGTCTTGAGTTACTTCTGAAAACTTAGCTCAAAAAAATTTAAAAATTAATCAGGAAGTTGCCGGAGCGCTTTTCTGTCAAAGTCACAACACAGTAGAATCTTCAAAGTTATTTAAACATTAAGTCTACAAGAACTTGACGTTGACAAAATCGCAAAGAAAAGTTATAAAGAGCGATTGGACGTTATTGCAGCGCACGGATAATGCCTTTTTTCTGAAGCAGTACAATCTTTTTCAGTCAACTCGATCATCGCAAACTAATGCATAAAATCACATTGTTGCCTAATGGGTAAAGAAATCTCATTCATTATACTCTGCATGTTTTTTGACACGCTTATGACAAAACAGAGCATGTAGTTGCGTACTTCGCAGAGCTTTTGACAAATCCAAGAAGCGTTTCCCGTAAGTTTAGTAGCGGCTTGTATAAGGTAGTCATATAGCGGCACTCCAAATCAAATACATCTCGCTGAAATTGTACTTCAAGGTCTGCCATACGATTGTGGATCATTCCCAGTGCTCGTAGTCCACACCACGAAGTTTTCTGAGCATAATAAAGTTTAAAAAATTACTTTATAAAAAAGCATATTTTGAATAAAATCATGCAACAAACACGAAATCCCGATGCAAATTTACTTCAAAATGTGCCATTGGTAGAATATTTCAATTTACATAAGCAATGTATGATGAAAATGCAGATTGCTCATTAATTGAAGAGAAATGTCTTGAATACAATTAAGTTACTGCGGTGATGATCCCCCTTTATTTGGCCCATTTCAAGCAGGGTCGTGGCCAGTGCATGGGAGCCAGTGTTTGCCCACTAACTGATTAACTTTATTTTATCTCTCGCTTATAGTGAAGCCCCATCCTTTTGTTGTACCCTAACCAAACAACCCCCGCGACGCGCCTGATCATAAATACAAGTCGTCCTTGGTGGCACATAATGTCAGTCTCTAAGGGCTTAGACTATCTGCACATGGCTCAGGGTGCTTTGTAGACCAAAATTCTTGTTCGGCTCGTGATGGCGTCTGTGAAAGTACGACAAAACTCCAAACGCTTTGTTTTTTCAACTTCAATAATTAACTTTCTCTTCACCCTCCTGAAAAATTTCAGTTCCACGTGATTTTTTTCGCACGGGCCCCACCTGCTGTTTAAACGTCTCCGTGTTCCGGTTCTTAACGCAATCCTGCATCTGGATCCAATCAGCGCAAGCTTTTTCCTCTTGAGTGTCCACAGATAGGGCTTCGCTTTCAGAAGAACCATCGCGGGAAATCGGGCCATCCGGGCTGAAAGGCAGATCTTCCGACATAAACTGTAATATGCAAACATTTGATAGAGACAAATGTCAAAGGGCAGTAGGAAACAGATCACGTGAAGCAATTTAAATTAGGTATATCTGAAGCAGCTGTTAACGTTCATGCTTTTGGCAAACTGCAAATTCAGTTACTTTTAAAATCGTCTCGGGAAATGAAGCATGGAGTTATGCGAACAAGCTTGCGTAATATTTGCGAAGTTTTCATGTAAAAATCTCAACGTGTTGAACGATTCAACGCGTCAGGCCCCCTAGCCACGGGCGGCATTCGGGGCAGTGGCCTCAAAATTGCTTTGTTACCCCTAAATTTTGCTGTGCCCAGAAAAATGCGATTTAAACATGTAATAAAAACATAAGTCTTACCCCCTACAAATGCATCTCTCTCCCCAAATCTCAAAACCTGGTTACAGGCCTGCACTGCGTACATTCAACAATGTAAATGCGCGCTATGGCGGTGGAAGAGCTGATGTTTCTGTTTCCACAAATCGTTATTTTGATCAGTCAATCAGTATAGCTTTACGACCCATCGCTACTGTGCCAGTTGCAATTTCAGGCTGCGGTCTGCTGGTGCAATCTGTAGTCAAACAAGTTTAATCTGTTGCAACCTGACTTCTTTATCTGCGATGGAGCCGCTGCACCTACTCTTACTAACCGTTTGATGTACGGAAATCTGACTTTCTGCTCCCAGTGGTTCTTCAGCCTGCAGCTGCTGCTGCTGTTGTTGCTGCTGCATTGCGAGGTCGTTCAGCTTGTCGTGTAGCTTTGAAAAAAAATCTGCTTTCTCCTCATCATCCCGGACATCCTAGGTTCAAACGTTTTGTGAGTTTTTAGGCGAAGTACAAAAGGGTTTCACATTTTCCTGCGATTCATCTCGTTGGATATTCTTTGTATTTAGTTCACACACTAATGAACTTACAATTCTTTTTAAATAACGCTAAGTAAACACGCAGAAAATAAATGGACGTTCGAAAAACTGAGTTTTTCAAACCCAATGTAATGATCCGTTATCATCATATTGTCAAATCCATCTGCTTTTTCGAAAACGTTAGTGACACCCGCCAAGCAGACGCGAACTGGTTAAATAGTTATCGCAAAAAAACGATTTGGAGGTGTAGAAAGCCTACGTCACGAGCACTTCTTCCCGTAGATTTTGTCGGAACCGATATAAACATGCTCCACGGCAACGTGCCTGCACAGAATCATGCGAATGACTGTTGGTGAAGGATATCGGATGGTTTGTAACAGATGGCAGCAAATCAATGAAAAAAATTACCATGGTAACCGGGATAATTACCGTTTTGGGGTCATGTGCTGGTCAGCTGGTACAGCTTGTTCCGGAAATTCGGATTGTCTGCAGGCACCGGGAAAAAGAAGGGGTACAACCAGACATGCGGAAATCGTAATCGATTACAGTTTTTTGAGTAATCGTAATCGATTGAACTGACCAAATATGACATGCAGTCGTAATCGATGACATTGCCTATTTAATCGTAATCGACGATTACTTTCGCGATTAAACTTGAAAATCTTCATCCTATATCACTGTGGTTTTGGTGGCTGGGTTTTCTCCTTTATCATCGTTTTTATAGTTATGTTTCAGGGGAGGCTATTTGCCCGTGTGGGTGCATTAAATCCAGATAGTAAAGTGTCAAGCACAGCGTTTGTAGCGAATTTTTGCTTCGTTCCAGCCAGACTTCCTATTGGCCACCTGAAGTAACGTAGCGAGTCTAGTGAGACGTAGCAACAAAAATAAGAGCTTTACTTAAAATCGGGTTGACACTTCGGCAACAGAAGAGATAGTGATACATTGCGAAGAGAGGTGTTGGTTTTATTTACATATATTCACAGTGAACCTATGAACGTAAGTGCTGGACTAGGCTATGTACATCATTAGTACAATAATTTATATAAATTAACTTTTTGAGAAATAAGATAATTAAATCAAGACGAAAGTACCTTTCCGCAACGCTGATAACTACTGTAGCAAGTCAGCAGAGATCATACACGGATACTAGTAAAAAAACTCAACGAAACCAGTGAGTGTCTATGGAAAGAAATCCTTTCTTAGCAAAGAATCAAACATTTTAAGATCTTACAGAGTATATATTTCGCCTACAATGTAGGCATTATCAACTCTGCGAAGTGCATGAAGTATAAATAGAATAAAATAACATAAAACCCACAAACAGTAAAGTTACCAATTGAGAAAATCTAATTGAAAAATTGCAACCCCAGCTGCCCACTTTACATTGGAAAGGAAAATGTCACAGTAGGAGCAACTAACCAAAACAAACGAAACCAGTGAGGTTTTGTTAACCACTGACTTTTGGTCCAATAGACAAATGCGCAGCTATACTGGCATCTTTGTTCATTTCATTTCAAATTGAAAGCAACGCAATGCTATACTGGCTTGCAGAAGATCCAAAGGCATCTGCTAAAATCATCGTAACACGCAGGTTGAAGAAATAGTCAGCAATTTTGAAATTACTAGCAAACGACTTTTCAGCGCTGCTGGACGAATGTTCAAGCCTGATAGATGTCGTTTGACTGATAAAAGATTTGAAGCGTTGATGTTTATCAACTGTAACAAAGATTTTAAACATTGTTTGTTTTTGTTTAATCAATATTTAAAGTGTTTATTGCAGTGGAGTAATTGTCAGTAGGACAGAGTGGCGATTTGGCCCCCCTGTCAAGCTAAATGTAAAAACTAGACCCCCACTTAGCTTATACCATATAATTATTATTTGATTGTATGCCGCGGCTCATAAAGTGTTTTTCATCATTTTGAGCGGCTTACATTTTTATTTTTTAGCTTATCGTAAGGTCTAGTCTAGATGACAGCGGACGCCCAGTCTTTACTTGACTATATTTTGCTGACCAAATGCTCTTCTCGCATTGCCTTTCCTCTCTTCAGCATCATGTGCTTGCTCCGTCACAGGATGAGTATGATGAACAGAAGGCAGTTGTAGCGGTATGATCATCACTACCAGGGTTGCCAAATAAACGCGAAATGTGCTATGTACACGAAAGCATCTTACAGGCTTAGGGTACCCATAAGGCAGTGCAGCTACAAAACTTAGACCGGCTACTGTACCGCTTTTGTCTTGCAAGAGCCTACTGCAAGACGGCAAACCTCGGTTCAACAGTTTTAAACTACCTACAGCAATTACAGGATGCTTTTACGCAAGCAAACATGGATTCCTTTTGTGACAAAGCTTGGTCCATTTCTAATTGGATTTTGCCTTGGACGCTTGGGCATACATTTTTAAAAAATAATCATTTCACGATAAATTCGTGGTGTGCTTTCAAAAGTAGCCACTGTATCACGCAAACAATGCCAACGGCAACCTACCTCTACTTTCTTGTTTTTATCTTCTTTTTTCTGTTTGCGCTTTGTGGTGGCTCCCCGTTTTTTACCTGTTCTAGGTTTGGGAGCCATCCTAAAAACCTTTAGCCGGTATGCATTTTCATTCTGGACATGCTCAGCACCACGGCAGAGACAGTTACGCGACAAGGGTCTCTCTCCAAGCACAAATTACCTAAGTGTGTATATGACGTAACAACAGCTTTTGCAGCGTAATTGCTAGGAATGCACAGCAAAAGCAGGTATCAGCACACACTGCTGTCCTAGTCCCAGTGTTGCCACGTCCTGGTGCTAACACCAAATTTAATGTTTTGAGAGATTGTTCTGATGTCCGATGTTTTGGCAACATATCGGATGTTGACTGGGCTGCAGAACCGTCGCCAGAAAGTCGTCCATAGGGTGGCTTTACGTTCGTGCGCGGGGGCTTTACGTTCGCGCAGGGGGGCTTGACATTCAAATTTGACAAAAATTCCACTAATTCATAGTGTTTCATATTTCAATTTGGGGGGCTTGGAGTTTTGTTTGGGGGGCTAAGCCCACCAAAGCCCCCCGTTGTTAAGGGACCTCTGGATTGTTGTTTTTGTTTTCCACCTTACCTCTCCTTTCTGATGAAAAGAAGTTAGATCTCATGCTCATGTGTGTTTGGTTAGCGTTCCAAACTGAAGAAGCTCCCTTCGCTGCGATGGGATTAACATTCTACCTTAGCAATAGAAGCATTTCGCTTATATAAAATTGTATAACCAACAAACAGATGTGATGTTATCTGATGTTGAAGAAGGCAACAATCTGAAGTTAATGAGACTGCCCCGGTGGCAACGCTGGCTACGAGTAGGTAGGCTGGCTACGAGTAGGTAGGCTACGGATTTCTCCCTACGGTAGGAGTTTTGTTTTTAGGGTGTAGGTAGGGCAGCAGCTCTCAAACTTTCATGCTCCGTGGCTCCACTACTGAAACTCTCTGTAATCGTGACCACCTTCCCTTCAATAAAAAATGTACATTTCGCTTTTCCATATTTATGTTATTCGCCAACGCTAAACGGTAAGCAAAAAAGTCTAAGCCAAACAAAAAAAACACAAACCCACAGTGAAGGCCTATGCTAGTGGTCCCCTGGCGAAAGCCTCATTGCCTCCTAGGGCAGGGGTCCTCAAACTTTTGGTGTTATGGAGCCCATGAAGAGATTGACCATAATTTACGGAGCCCCAGAAATTTTATTAATGCCGTTATTGCTTCTTTGGACAGTTGCAAAATTAGCCAAGTCAGTATTTTAATAAGTAAACGAATAGCTCGCAGAGCCCCGAGGTTTCTCTCGCGGAGCCCTGGGGCTCCGTACGGAGCACTTTGAGAACCTATGTCCTAGGGGCCTGCGGTTACGAAACTATGGTGCAGGGAATCCCTACTGGATTTCTTATGCTTCGTAGGGGATATTTGTGAGTCATAATGTATTTGTAGGGAAAAGTTAGATTGGCGTAATAGGTCATAAATTTTATCTTTACAACAAAACCAATGACATTTGCTTCTTGGTGAATATGTACCTACTGATGGTTGCGGGTAACCTCAACTTCAACGTTTTGGCGCGTCATCACAAACTTACCAGGTAGGCCCATTCATGCATGTTTACCTGATGCGCGAATGGGCCTATCTGGTCAAAGTTATAATTGAAGGTTGCCGGTTAAACAGTGTAGGTTTCATTTCAAAAAGTTATCAGAAATCCTGACTGATGACCTTCCTTCGCGGCACGTAGCTTGCCTAATTCGAAGAAGAAAAAACAATCTTAGACAGTTTCATTTTCGTTCTGATTGACCAATGCCCCAAAGCAAGCCTGTAACCAGCTTGGGACACCAGGTGGGGCGAAGAGTTTTCTGAGAGGGGCCCAAATTTTTTAAATTACTGTATGTCCAATATTTTTAAACTATGTCCAACACACTTTTCCAGGGGAGTCGAAAAAAATTTTAGGTTAGATTAGCCCCTGTTATATCTCTTTTTGTGTTGCCATATACTGTTTGGTCTGGATGCATACAAGACAAAAAGACAAAAGAGGATGCCAATAGCTTAAATTTGATTTTACAAAATAACTGCGAGCACAATTATAAAATAAAATTCAGTCTGCTTTTTTGCCAACTCGTCGATAACCATCTTAGAATCAAACTGTCACATCATGACTGATCATCAAAAGAGCCAATCTATTTTAAACGGTCTTGTGACTTGTTCCATCGTGCTGCGTGGAGGCTAGCAGCCGTCGAAATGTTGAAAAGGAACGTTTACATGTTGCTGCTGTGACTGGTAACGTTGGAAATAAGTAAAACAATGTGTGAATGTTTGAGAAAGAGCAAGGCTCACAAACGGCTATTGCCTACATAATCTTTGCCGGCATCTCAGACTTTGGGACTGTGGATCACTGAAACATACATCTGTCATATTCTGCTTTCAAGACTGACGAAGAAAAGTCAACGTCACGGCTGTACATGCCCAAATTTTCTTGAAGAGTAACAAAGCTGCCAAGTTTGAGGAAAGCAGGAATCAAATGCTGAAACTTCAGAGAGTTGTAGGAAGAGAAAGAAAACCGAGTCTCAATTTGATGAATCATATTCTCCATAAGAGAAATAAAACCGGTTATTTTGTAGAACTTACCCTCAGGACAAGATGTTTCATGATTTTCGCGAAATAGTTGGTGCCCAGCAGTGCGCTTTGGAAGTTTGATATTGACATCCAACTGATCGGCAAAGCCGAATTCAAAAGTCGTGATTGTAATGGCCAAGTGATTATGACAGTTTTCATCAGTATCACCATGGCTTATTGGCGAACAGTAATGGTTTGCCCGCTAATGATTTTTTTAATTTGCGCTCTGAAATTGTTAGAAGTGTGAAGTAATATTAACAAAGTTCGTTTGCTGAGTTGACAGTGACTTGCTGTACACTTCAAACTTGAAACCCTTATATCACTACCCGACATCGCATACCCACTAGCCAGAATGCCAACTATGCTGTGGGAAACATTGCGTTGTTGCATAACACTCCGTTGTGTGGCGCCAGGACCGGATTAACCATTGGCAAACCTGGCAATGCCTGGGGAGCCGCTCCTTTGGGCGCGAAAAGGCCTTTTGCGCTTGAATATCAAAATACTCCTTTACTGGTTTTTCATATTTTTAGGTTGTTTACCACGCGTCAAAATTGTAGAGTTTTTATATTACTGCCTGTAGCCTCTTCACGCTGCAAGGAAAATTCGGCCTGGCACTTCAAACAAACGCGCCACCTTCGACTACCTGAATGCTCTCGCTGTGTACAACCTTGAGTTTATTAAAGCACATGCTAACAGCGCATACTTAGAGCTTGTTCAAACATAGGAGCCCAGCGTACGGTTTAAAATTGTTCGTACTGGGCCAGATTCGCCAAAAATGAGAATGGCACAGCTAGTGAGCCTGAAATGGCTGTTACGGAACGCGGAACATGTCAAATTAATCTACGCGCCACGACACAGGTGATGAGCGCCCAAAAGGGGATTTTGCGATGTTACACTGCGTTTTGTATTTGTGTTAAGGAAACCGACAACTTTGGCAGTTATCATTTTAGAATGACTGAAAAGAATTGAACCAACCAGCACCACCCCTTATGACCTAAACATTAGATCGAAATCAGTGCATCCATTGGTGTCAGCAGAAACTTTTCCTGGGGGGCAACGTCGCAATTTTGCTTATCCCTTTCAGGTTGCTGACACTGCAATGCGAATGGAAGTTCACAAAACGCTTTACCTATTCTACCCCATTAGTCTGTGCTGGTTGAACCTCAATTGAGAAGTAGAACTATATGGTGACAAGACAATCGGACAACTTTTAAAGTTAGAACACCACACTAAGGCTTGAAAAATTGAGCAGATGAATTACGAACACTCGCTACAGAAAATATAGCTTTGCACTTAGTGCTCACTATGAAGTCACAATTAAACCTTAACAATAAAGACGTAACATGGAGCATGTTTCATAAATGAAAAAACATGTGCTTCAGCAAGAGCAATTGAAAGCCGTTTTTTTTAAAAGGTGGAAGTACTTTTTAGAGTGGTCCCATATAACCTTTAGATTTTCATCAAAAGGGAGAGGAAAACCATAAAAATTACCATTTAGACAGGTATGGAGCCCAGCTGTTCATTTGGGTATGGATGCTGGGGGCGAATTTTATGTTACTAAAAACAAGTTATAGCAGAAATTTCCAAGATGAGAAAATATATTTTGGGGATCCATAGGTGTTTGAACCGAGACAAGGTTAGATTCACTTAGTTGCCCAAGCTGGAGCTGTGTTTGTCGATCTCACAGCAGCCTACGACACTGTGTATGGCATCACGGCCTCAGCTGCAAGCTGCTGCGACTGCTACCTGATTGACACATGGTCCACATCATCATGGAGATGGTTGGCAATCGCAGCTTTACCCTTACCAACCCTAACGGCAAACGAAGCAGGTTACGGCGCCTCAAAAACGGCGTCCCAAAGGTATCCGTCCTGGCACCACTTCTCTTCAATATTTACATCTCTGACCTGCCAGCTACCGTCTCCAGAAAGTATGCATATGTTGACGACCTAGCTATCATGCATGCTGATGGAGACTGGCGGGCAGTGGAAGGGGTGCTGAGCAAGGACATGATAACCGTAGATGAATACCTCCAGACTTGGAAGCTAAAGCTCAGCACTACAAAAACGGTGTTGGCTGTCTTCCACCTCAACAACAAGGAAGCCAAACGTGAGCTAAAAGTCAGCCTCAACAACAAAACTCAGGTTTTCTGCCCCGAACCCAAATATCTCGAAGTACCATTGGACAGGTCGCTCACGTATCGCCGACACCTCGAGTCATTTCGCAAAAAGCTGACATCACGTGTCGCACTCCTGAAGCGGCTTGCTGGCTCGGGCCGGGGTTCTGGAGCAACAACGCTGCGAATAGCCACCTTTGCCCTGGTCCATTCAACCGCAGAGTACTGCGGTCCCGTCGTCACGGGGGG
>Ga0210059_1011308_pt1 | contig 13672 bp, 7 predicted proteins | sample Ectturendosymbi2_FD_188042 | JGI IMG/M metagenome (GOLD analysis project Ga0210059, IMG submission 188042) | Ecteinascidia turbinata endosymbiont from Florida, USA - Sample 2 (SPAdes) (version 2) | ecosystem: Host-associated > Tunicates > Ascidians > Unclassified | place: Key West, Florida...
TTTTAATTGGAAGCGTGGCGTTTGCTATCAGGCAGTTGTGTGAAGTATGAGTCGGCTCGGTCGCCAACGTTTTTGTTCGTTGCATGTAGTTCTGTTCTAAGACCGTTTAAACTTTGAATAAAGTCTTGTATACTGCAGTAGTGTCAGTTCAACCTGAACGCTTCAAAAGAAGAGATGGTGGCAACGCTGTACACGACAGCGATAAAGATACAAGTCAACTTTCTTCCCTCTGGGGGTCGAAAAGATTGTTTTTCACAAAAAAGTAAGGATCCAAACAAAAACGTCTGCAAAAATAAAAAATTTGCAAGTGTATGCACGTAGCAAAACATTGCTCTGTGCCCTGAAAGAGAAAGTATTACGCAATTCTGGATAGCTTTGTAACTTGTCCTGTGGACAAACTTATTTCACGGTTTTGGGGCAATTTATGTAAACAAGATATAATTTTGCACCAGTGCATTTCCCATATTGCTAGAATATATTGCATACTAGAAATCGTTACAGAGAAATGTTATTCATGTCTTGTCTTGGAAGTAGGTAACTTTTGACTTCTTTCCAATACCTCATTCCGTAATCACCAGATCCAAAACAAGTTTGCTGGTTCAACCCAAAATGTATTCCTGCAAAAATAGTAAAGTAAACCACGCATCAACTAGTAGATCCAAACTCGTTCCTTTAAGGTAGTTGTTAATGGTTTCGCAAACAACATTTACGCAGTACACACTAAGGCCCGCAAAAGCCACGATCGTGGCTTTTGAAGTTATGATCGGCTGTAACTCGCGAATGGATTGTGCTAGAGAGTCAGTGAAGACATCCTCGGATTCGGCAGACAGCAATCAGTCTGATGAGTTCAAAGAAAAGATACCTTTACATTTGAAATCTTTGAGAAAAACGCAAAAATTTGATTTTCCGAAAATGTTGCTTCAGGATTTTTTCAAAAATTTCAAAACCTCCTTTGACGCTTCCCTGTGAGCTTTTTTGAAACAGTTTTTCAACTTAAACTACGTATGAAGACCCCAACTAACAAAAAATTCCAATCAGAGAAAGTCATCACCGTTGTTGGGAGGGGATTTTAGGGTGAAAAAAGTGGGCGGGGTCCGGGTATTTCCGGCTTACGTCATCGGGGCTTGAAAAAACTACAGGGGTAGTTCGTTTTTTCCTTGTGAAGGAATATAGGCGAAAATCTGAATCTTTAGAGCCCTTGATTCACTTTGTAGAGTTAGTGGTTCGAACGTTATTGCCTAAAAACAACAAACTAATTAGCTAACCCTAAGGGAATTTAGCTAATTTGCATATATGCAAAATCTCCATAATTTTTTTCCTCTCAAGATTTTCTCTTGAAATTTGGTAGGATGTTGTAAGACATCAAAGAAAACCTGTTCTGCAATTTTCTGATGTTTCGCGGACATAGGAAGGGTAAGTTTACCCTTCAAATGTCCAAAGATGCCCTCCCACAAAAAGTTCATTTGTTTCAATTGCATTCGCAAAGTTATGGTCATAACTGACATTTTTATGTAAAAACTTCTTTTCCAACATGTTTACTTTGTGCTCCACCGCATTTTTAATCAAAACCGCTAATTTTTTTTGCATCGTAGAAAACGGGTTTCTCCCCGCAACACGTCACAATGATATTACAGGTACGCGCAACATTCTTCAAAAGATGCGGTTCTGTATTCCGAATCCGACGATGTCTTCACTGACTCTCTAGCGCGATCTGGTCACAAGTTATGGCTGATCATACATTTGAAAAGCACGATCGACGCCTGTGCGGGCCAGGGTTTTAAAAGATGTGAATAATTTGTAAGTCTCCTCTCATGTACACGTTGCCTCTTTCGTGGCAATCCCTTAGCTACCCATGCTACAAACTAGCACTCCACAAATTAAAAATTGCTATGAAGCACGAATCTGCTAATTTTAAACCATTCTTCTACGTCGTTTGAGCGAGTTGTTACAATCTACTGCTTGGCCGAACTGGATCTTGGGGCAGGTTTTGAGCAGCCAATCTGTTGTCTCATCATCCAGAAGCGTCAGGCCGTGCAGTCCATGAGGAGGTCGATGAATTGGACGTTGGAGGATAACGTGGTCTTCGGTTTCGTCTTCCGCGCCACACTCACAAGCCGCAAAAAAGGCCATGCCCTATTTGTGTAAGCAGGAACGGAAACGTCTGACACAGGTGCGGGCACAGGCTCTTCTTGGCAGGGCCATTCCAGGAGCGTGGGTGCCGGTGTCGGGGATGAAAGCACAGAGTCTCGTCGTGTTGTTTGAATCATTGACATTTTCTAACTTGAACACTTCATAAAAACAGTTTTAGAAATATCATTCGAAACAGTTCTTCTTCATCTTTTGAGCCAGTTCTTCTAATCACTGGTTGGCCGTACTAGATCTCGGGGAAGATGTTGAGCAGCCATTCGATAGTCTCATCGTCCAGAACCGTCAGGCCGTGCAGTCCATGAGAAGGTCGTGATCGACGGTTTGTTCTTCTGCGCCACACTCACAGGCCGCAGAGGAAGCCATACACCATTTGTACAAACAGGAGCGGAAACGCCCGACACCGCTGCGGAGGCGGTTAAGCCGGACCCAGGCTCCTCTTGGGAAGGTCGCTCCGGGGGGGTATTTGCCGGTGCTGGGGATGAAAATGCGGCTTGTGGAACTGTCCGCCCACTCCGCATTCCATTGGTGATCCGCCCACTGCGCCGTACGTATGCTGTTGTTGTCAGATAAACTAATGAGTTGTTGCGCGGTGGGTACGAATGGGTGTCTCGATTTGAGACGCCGTGCGTTTGCACTGGATGGACAAGTGAGTGCTGAGTGGAGCACGTGTCCAGTCTCCATGGCACGGCGTGCTGGACAGTGTGGTTCCTTTGCGACGAAGCTCAGCAGGTTGGATGCCTGCGAGAACTGGAAGGTTGTCCACTGGTGTAGGACGCAGGCATCCAGTCACGATTCGCAAGGTGTCGTTGATGGTGGGGTCGATAAAGCGAGTGTAAGCACTGCAGTACCAGACAGGAGCGCAGTACTCTGCGGTTGAATGCATCAGGGCCAGGGTGGCTCTTCGCAAAGTTGTTGCTCCAGCACCGCAACCGGAGGCAGCAAGCCGCCTCAGGGGCGCGACGCGTGATGTCAACTTCTTGCGAAGTGACTCAAGGTGTCGGCGGTACGTGAGCGACCTGTCCAACGTACTCCGAGGTATTTGGGCTCGGAGCAGAAGGGCAGGGTTTCGTTTTTGAGGTTGACTTTCAGCTCACATTTAGCTTCGTCGATGTCAAGATGGAAGACTGCCGACACCGTTTTTGTAGTGCTGAGCTTCAGTTTCCAAGTCTGGAGGTATTTAATCTACGGTTGCCATGCCCTTGCTCAACACCCCTTCCACTGCCTGCCAGTCTCCATCAGCATGTATGATTGCTAGATCGTCAGCATATACATACTTTCTGGAGACGATGTTTGGCAAGTCAGAGATGTAGATGTTGAAGAGAAGGGGTGCCAGGCAGATCCCTGTGGGACGCCGTTCTTGAGGCGTCGTAACCTGCTCCGCTTATCTTTTCCGGTGGTAAGGGTGAAGTTGCGATTGCCAACCATCTCCATGATCATGCAGACCATGTGTCTATCAGGCAGCAATTGCAGTAACTTGCAGGTGAGTCCGCGGTGCCATGTAGAATCATAGGCTGCTGTGAGATTGACTGTCGGATTGGGATAGTTCGGCGCCGCCGTTTTGGCGATGGACGTTTCGACGATGAAATGTGAAATGTATTTTCCTTTGGAATGTCATCAAAGTGCAAAAGTTCGCACTGCCATTGTGAAGCGTGTAGGCGCAAGATTCGGTCTAGAAAAGGGTTACCATATCTGATGAGGCGCAATTCCTGACAGATTTATGTTAGTCTCTGTAACCACTTTTTGCGACGAAAACACTTTTATTATGGTATAAATTCCGGATGCATCCAAAGCACATTGCCACCGTCGCTTTCCCGTGAGAATAGGATAAATACAGTACAAAACGAAAACAGCAAAAATTAACTTCATCATCTATTTTACATCCCGTTCTGACAAAATAATTTGTCACTTTACTTGATCAGGAAGCTCCACTTACTGCTTTGCAATGTTTATCAGAAATGAGATGTGATTTTAAATCCGCGATACCTTGTATGAAACCGAGATGCATGTTCCTGGTTTGCAAACTAAGCATTCTGCTTCCCATTCATTTCTTCCTTTCCGGAAACATGGATGTCTTGCCGTCATCTCGTCAGCAAATTTACATTTTCGCTTCGCCATTTTTAATAGTAAAAAATTACAAAGTTTAATCTTTAGCACTTAGCAATTCTTACTGTGAAAACATTGTGATTATATTTCATAAAAGGCATTATTCCAAAATCCCGGACATTGAGGCACTTTTTAACATTTCTCCCTGACTCATATTTGGCCACTAAAATCCCGGACATGTCCGGGAAAAACCTAACGTATGGTAACCCTAGTCTAGAACTTGTCCCAATCGTACAACAATGAGAGCTGTTTATCCAAACGTACATACACTTATAAAAATCAATGCTGACAACCAGCTGCACAACTGCGTCCCTGGAGCGCGCTGTCTATCAAGATGGCGGTGTTATAAATATACTTGCAAAATCACTGCGGAGAACAGCGATTGAATTGCAGTTGCTCTGATTACTTTGTATCGTAATGTAAAAATGAATTACTCGAAATCAATATGGGACTTCGTGAGCAGCAAGCAACATCGTCAACTGCTTAATTCTAAAAAGGCTATTTTCGAAATACGACGCTTCACTGATATTTTGTTCAGATAATGCGGACACAATTTTTGAGGCTACCTGTCGCACCTTTCAATATGAGAAGTTGCTTATAAAAATATAGTTTCAGTGGAAACGAACTCACGTTACTTGGCGTGACGTTGAGGAAGGCCTAAACTATTAATTTTGTCATAACCTAGTACAGTATGTGTAAACATTAGATAAAATTAGCCCGAAACTGCAAAACGAAACGATCGTGATTGGAGACTGTCCTCTCGCCATGAAGCGAAATTTTACAAAACAGCTCCTGCGTGTGTGTGGCAATGTATGAGATTCTGACAGCATTAGAGCCGGCACTGCCAGAGAAGGAAATTCAGAAACACGTGCGTTCGACGCATTATCAATTTCGAGTGTTCAAAAACGTGGATTGTTTCATGTCATTACGCAGGCGCCATTTAGACAAGGCGGTAACGTTGTTGTTTCGTAATAGTACTATGCAACATTAGAAGGGAAATGTAGGCTGTTGCCTGTTCTAAAACACCCGCATTTGAGACCTGCAGTGACAGCGTTTGATATTTTATCGGCTTTAATGCTGATTACCTGCGGTGCAAAGGAGTCTGTCATGACAGCCAAACAGACCCTCTAGATGCGCCCCTGTCCACGTGAAAGATCAAGCAAAAGATGCTGTCCAGGCTTAACTTTGTGCATAAACTCACAAACGCCTCACGCCAGCAAAAATAAACGTCACAAGCCATATTTCTTTACACACGTGGTCACGTCGCACTAAGTTCTTCCACATTCCTGACGGACGGGAAACTACACTGGCCAGTGACCACTGGCCATCAGGATGACAACAAAAACACTTATGAAGCAAACATCCGTTGTAGTCTAACCTTCAAAGTATCTCAAAAACACACATTTTTTCGCATAAAACATTTGGGACCACCATCGCCGAAACGTCCCGTCGCCGAAACGGCTCGTCGCCAAAACGGCTTGTCGCCGAACTGTTCTAGACCGCGACAAACACTGCTCCGGCCTTCTTAGCCGAAAAGCTATCCTCGATGTCCTATGTCAACAGGGTGACCTGGTCCACGGCCGACCTCCCGTGTCAAAAACCCGCCTGCTCCTGTGGCAGCAATGGGTCGATGATTGGTTCGACACGAGGGTGGATGAGTCTCTCGAGGATTTTAAAAGGGACAAACAAGAGAGATATGGGACGGTAGCTCTTTGGGTCCCCCAGTGGATTTTCTGGCTTAGGGATCGCAACTATTAGTGCTCTTCTCCAGATCTTTGGAATTTTGAGTTGGTGCACGCAGGAAGTGAGGAAATCGCAAAACCAAGATTTGAGACCCAAACCGGCGTGGAGTATAAACTCCGGGAAGATGGAATCCAATCTCGGAGAATTTCCTGGCTTCAGGTGTCTGAGGGCAGCAGCACTCTCCTCTGGTCTAAAGGGTTCAGGGATACTGTGACCCTAAGGTGTTGGAATCTTCCATAGGTCGGAGAGCTGTTTGTTGACGAACCTGATAGACTCGCGGTACCCGGTCCTGTGTGCCCCGTTTGTCACTAGTTGTGAGGCGATGGAGTTTGCCGACAGGGGAGAGGAACGTCCAGACCGGACAGTGAGCTTGTTGATGGTGCTACACGCCTTGCGGCTAGTGCGAGAAGTCGATGGAGTTGACCGCTTCCTCCCATCGCTCATGCTTCTTCTGTTCGAGCCGAGAAAGTAGAGAGAAAGCGGCTCTATCAGAGTCAGTCACCACTGGGGCTCAGATGAAGATCGATAGAGGGTCTCGCACTCTTTGTCCCAACATAGTTCTTCCGACGGCCACTTTGAATGCATTGTTTGGCCGCAAATAGTAGGCTCTCGCAAAAATCTTCGTATGCCCTCTTAATATTTGGTGTGTACCGAGCAGTGATGGAGTCTCGAGACTTGGTCTCGGTCTCGAGACTCGTTTCGAGACCCTTTTTTGCGAGTCTCGGTCTCGAAGGTTTCAGGTCTCGAGACTTTGAATATTGCAAAGAAATGGTTTACTAAAATTTATATAATACAACGATTTTTTGTTTATTGTATTTGCAGGTAAGAAACAACCAAAACACGTCGGAAAAATGCCAGAAATTTGAAAAAAATTCAAGTGAGAAGTGATGATGACATTTTTTACAAGAATTTCGACAAAATGCACAAATTTTGAAGTCTCGACGCTCGGTCTCGAACTTCAAGTCTCGAGTCTCGGTCTCGGAGTTTTTGATGGAGTCTCGGTCTCGTCTCGGAATTTTAACCAGGTCTCCGTCTCGGTCTCGAAGGTTACGGTCTCGACTACATCAGTGATGCGGAAGTGGCAATCTTTCAACGGATTCACCTGTGAGAAGGCAAAAGCGCTTCCAATCAGCCTCGCGAAAGTTCCAACGCTTCACCGGGTCGCTGTGGGAAGGAACCTTGAGCTTTGGTGGCGTTATGAGGGAGGGCCGATGTTGTGACCTCGGGAACTTTCCTAGAACACGTTTGTCCGGCAGTCGGCTGTCCTGGCCGAAACTCGCGAAGGCCAGATCCGGGTTGGTGCCGTCGTTCCATCGGTGAGCGGAGAAACTGGCTGCTTCTTTTTGGTCATGCAACAGTTCAAGGTTGTTGGTTGTAGCCCAGGAGTCCAGGCTCTCATCGCCAGGGAATGTTTTGTTATAACCCCAGTTGACATGTTGGCAGTTGAAGTCACCAACATACAGAGTGGGGTGTGGGAACGTCGGGATGGCCGCTGGTGTGAATCGCGAGCGTGTAGGTTTGTAGACGTTAATGATCTTATATCCTGCGACGTCTGAGCACACCCACTCAGTCTCTGATTGTTCTGGAGACTGATCGGCCAGTGACCATTCCAACCAGTCATGGACAAACGTGGAAAGGCCGTGATTCCTGCTCAGGACTGACCCAGCTAGTGTGAAGCTGGTAATCACTAGCTTGTCTGTAGTTGTGCAGTGGGTCTCCTGTAGGACGATGATGAGGGCATTGTTCTTATTCGCTAGCTGCTCGATGATGCTGATCTTGCTTGTCGTGAGCCCCTCGGTGTTCAGCTGGAGTATGGCGGGTCGTCTTCGGCAGCATTTCTACTACCGCGCCGTGAGAAGGGCGTTTTCAGACCCAGCCCACGCTGAACACATCCACCACGGGTAGCAGTGGTTGCTCTCGAAACGACAGATTTGTAAGCAATTCAATAAATGCCGCAACGGGGAGGGCCACGTGAGAGCATATGTCATCCTTCGAAACAGTGTTACTCCCACAATCCATACAAATAATTGTAATAAAGCCAGAGAGCAAAGCCAAGCTATGCTTCATAGTATAAAAAGACCACATTTGCAGTCAAAAATATAGACTGAAAATGTTTTATTTTACTTCACCTCAACACATTAGGCCAAAGTAAGCTTCCGATAGTGATTTCACTATCGAGGATGTTATGCTTTGGCCGTGTATGCGCTTCTCCTTGCGCTCTCAATGTAAGCGCTGCTCTGCAGGGCGCTTACAAATGTAGGCGGGGTAAAGGACGTACGCAAGGGGGGATTGGGGTTAAGCCTCCTTGAACTTGTGTTTTACAAACTCTGTATTACCTGCGCAAAGGAGATTAATTGATTTGTTAATTTGTCGACTTAATGCAAATACCAAGGAATAAATAATTTCAAGGAACATTTTAAATGGGCCAAAATGTAATAATTATGTTTTGGTGGGAATTCGGGCTATCGTCTACGTCCAGAGACCACCTCACCACTTTTTGCAGGCCCTCCGTCCACCGCCCATGTTTTAGATTGTGTTCCGCAATAGTTCACTTTATCCAAAACAATTGTCTTCATTTTGTCTGCTAAGGCTGATCATCGCAAGCGCTGACCGCAATGCAGAACCGTCGCCAGAAAGTTTTCAACAGGGGGCTTTGCGTTTGTGCGAGGGGGCTTGATATTATAAAAATTAACAAAACTCCACTGATTTATAGTGCTTCATATTTCAATTTGAGGGGACTTGGAGCTTTGTGGCGACGGGACTGCCGCAATGGTTACGCTAACAATTTCTGTAGAATGATAGAACAGTTGCACGAGCTGAAAAACAGCTTTTTTAATATAGAAGTATTAAAGGAATTTGATAATGTCTCAGCAGGGAAAAGGAAAACTAAAAGTTTGCTGGATTTCTATACATAACGAAAAATTGAAAGTTTTCTTGCGTACTTTATGCGCATTCTCAATTCTTGTGCAGTTTAGCAAGATTCGATCTTGCAAACCGGGATGCGCGCCAGCCAGTCCAGTCGCACGCTTTCTATGCTCCACGGCTCTTATTCGACAAAACATCAGCGCAGGCTCATTTTGCAGTTATAAATTGCTCTGACCCAGTGATGAGTGTGTTTTACTCCCCTGTTTTAACGCGCAGCCTAATATTTTTGCTGTCATGAATTGCTGTGTCGTAGCATTGATTGTCTTTTCCTCCGATATCCTAACTTGGAGCGCTGATAGTTTATATTCAGTGCAATGACACATAAAATAAGGGGAGTGCGTGTCGAAGAATATGCATATTATGTCAACAAACTTCGCCAAAACGTTAGTTTGGAAACATGAATATGACGTCAAATTGTGACGTCACAAACAGCGCACACCAAATATATATGACCACCATACGCCACTAAGTGAAACCCCCCATGAAAATTTTCCGCGTACGCCACTGGGCGGGGTTTACTGAAGGAAGCAAATCACCCAAGCAATTTTGTGCCACCTCGCCGGTAACGTCACTGGCGGTGCTGTCCACAGGCCCGCAAGCCCTCTTTTGAAATTTGCAGTTGAAAAGCTGTATTTTGCGGCTCGGTACTTGACAAGTTGCTGTACTTGGTATGAAAATAGAAGCATTCTGTTTCAGAAAATCAACGACGATCTGCTTTAACGCAAACTCACCCGCTCAACACTTCGAATAACCAAGACTTCTGCCGGCTCGACTCCGTTTTCACGAGCTAATCGCACAAAAACACCAGTCAGTCCATACATCACACCAGCCCCAACAACAGCCCGTATTATGCCCTTGGTAACATCAGATGTTGAAGATATTTTGGCCTCTTTTGATGATAGAGGTGATGGATTGTCAAAGTAGAACTGTTGCGTGTTGATGATTTTTGATGAAAACGATTGTTTTTTGGGAGAGCTCTGGTCATTCTATGAAACATTCTCTTCATATGAAAAACCTTGTTGACGCATTCCTTCACTAATTGGGTCGATGGGGCCTGTTTACAATACAATTCGGATGATTCTACCTTGGTGGAGATAGAGAACTTGCACTTTTTATCGCTGTATCTGATTTACTGAAAAGTGCAGATAGAATATTTTAGTAAACATGCTTACAATCTTGCACAAGTAAATCTACTTAAGTAATTTTTACACGTAAGTCGCAGTAGAACAAAGAGATTTTGTTTTTTCATTGTAGTAGGCTACTACTTAATGCTATCAATTACGAGATGAATGTAGATGCATACGAAACAATTAGTAGACATAACAGCTGCAGAATGATTTGTAGCAACGATAACTGAAAATTAGTCATCAGCTGGAGATGCATATGGACAGAGAGTGAAGCACGCACACTGCAGAATGTCCGAAAAACCCTCTGTCAACTAAGCTTTGCATTACCGAGCTTTTGAGTTTATCAAGGGAGTATGCAGAGGTATGGTGATGCCCGGGATAACTGCTTGAATATATCCCACCCTATTACATTCTGTGATTGAGGAATGTGAGAAATACAGGCATTTGAAATACGTAAAAACTATGGTGTTGATAAAAAATAAGCTTCCAAAAATTAAATCCATGCAGCATATGCTGGTAGCCGTGGTTACAGCATTTTAATCAGGGATGTAGAGCTAACAAAAGAGGTGTGGGAACGCACCCAAAAAAGAACCATTTTAAAAGTTTCAAACTCATTTCATAGCAAAACGTGAAAAAGATGAAGAAACGCCGTTCCATGCGTTCCCGCCCTACTATATCCCTGATTTTAATATAATGTAGTTTTTGTAATTTCACTCTTTGGATGCCCGGGGCCGTTGCCACGTTCGCCTCCCCTTTAAGTTGCGGCTGGCCACCAGTTTAGTTGCGGCTTTTCATGGGAGATTCGAATACGCAACGGAAAGAACGCCAATAGAGATTCCCCGCTCGGCCAGGTTCACTCTATTGTTGCTTGTGAATATAGTTGCCTTTTTGAAGCACTTCCTGACTGCGCGCTTTGGGCATGTGACGCGATGCGCCATCACACCCTTCGCATGCCCTTGACCCGGAGTGAACATAATTCCATCGTTTCATGTGCCTAAAAAATTAAACCCAGAGTAGGATATCTGGTGGTCCAAAAACAGCAGTGATCTTTTTTATTCTTACCCTTTTTCTGTAGAAATAACTCGAAAGTGGGGACAGTTAGACCTAAGATTAGCGTACGACCCCAGTCATCCTTAATTCGTCCCCCGAGATGCCCGTGGAAGTGGAACAACTTTTCTATTTGATCAGAGTAAACTTTACTATTTCAAGTGGTACTGATTTGCTGCTTATGCATTTTTAGCGTTCATCGTAACCAACAAAACGCTAAGTGACGCAACTTAACTAAACTGAGTGGTTACTAGCAACATTTTATGAGTCGTACTGAACAAACTGATTCAAAATACGTTTGAACAGAGCTGCCATTTTGGTGGGATGATCGCAGTGCGTAAGTATTGCTGTTAATATGAGCTTCAACGAAATATCTGGCAAACTATGTTACGAAAATTTCACGACCGTAAAATAAAAAAAACTAGTTACATCTGAATCGAGGACGGCGTGTTCATTAGAAAATATCAAAAGGCGCGGTCAAACGTTTGTGCACTTGTTGTAAGTTTCAAGAAAATTATTAAAGGTCAATCAAGCTGTTGTTACGTTATGGCAGTGTTTTTCAACCGTTTTGTTGCAGCGGAACCTTCCGCAAATGTTTGCGTTGCTCATGGAACCTTATGCAGTGATCCAGGTGTCTATATTGCTACAACCGTATAGAACGATGGTTACGAATTTCGTCCCAGCAAATTTCGGTCTGTTCCGGCGGAACCCCAGGCAGCCACTCGCGGAACCCTGAGGTTCCGCGGAGCTCCGGTTGAAAAACACTGCGTTATTGTTAACTGAGACAACTGCATCAAGAAACCACGACACACTCGATTTAGCGGTTGTTGAATAGTTGCAACAGTTGTACGCATGGGCGTCGGAAGGATTTTTTCCAGGGTGAGGGTATTTTTCCAATGGGTAACCAAAAGGATTTTTTCCAGGGGGGAACAGTGGTGAAATGTCAAACGAACAAGATTCACACCCTCTGCTGATACAAATCATGATGCAACAAAAGTACTCATAAGCAATAAACGAAAAAAACGAATGATAAAGGAAAAATATAGAAAAATATAAACTCATAAACGAAAAATAATTCAGAAGCTAGGTTGAAAACACCAATGTTTGTGTTAGCAGCAAGTTTCTCAACTTGCTGCTTCTCACCTTGCTGTTCTCTCAACTTGCTGTTCACGACATCATTCCCTTGTAGGCATATGCTAAAGTCATAGCAGTTTTTAAAAACGGCAATACAATCACATAATAAATCATTTGACTGGTCCTGACGTCGATTCGAACAAAATGCTTAAGCCCTCGCTGTAACAGATATTTTTCATCTAGATAACATTGCAAAGTACGTTGGCAACAACTAAGTATCCGGACGTTACGCTGGGAGACAAGTAACTATGTTTTCAAACAGCACACCTCTTCACAGTGAAAACTAAGATCCGAAGTGTGCAACGGCCATAGCCCTCCCTTGTTTTCTATACATGTGTTTTACACTGAGTTGGATTTCGATACAACAATGAATAAGTGTAAATAGCGTTGCGCAAAACAGAAAAATATGATAAAACTGAGCAGTGTGAGAAGGACAGAATTATATTCAAGCTACGGAAAGGTCAAACATGGTTTTTAAGCAATGTGATCGGTGGGTTTTCACATATTTTTACATTTTCTTTGTTTTATCAAAACAACAGTTTTCTGCCAAAACAAAATTGCACAACCACGTAATGAGGCTGTTCATTTTTCTTTTATTTTAGCACGCAACGCATGCATAAGAAAAATTTTTCTTTGCTATTTTGCACTCAGGTTTTACATGAAACATGGAATATTTTCTCCTTTCCACTGTACTTAACAATACCCCCTTCACGCCTCCTCTTTCCTTTCGGAGAGTCGCGGCGGCAGCATTCCTAGAAGGTCTTGAAACACTTGACGGTTGTCAAGAAGCCTCTAACATTTCTCCTGACTCCACATCAAGACGGAGCCAAGCCAGGCCGGAGATATAATCACGCCACCTGTTCCTTTGTCGACCTCCATAGGTCACTTTTTCATGGGTATATCCTACAGGACTCGCCTTGCCAATCTTCTTTGTAGTGTTCTGCTCACCAAGGCCGACCATCGTTGCTGGAATATCTCTATTTAGATGAGCGTGGCTGGGCATTCAAAAGTGGCTAGACATTCAGAGCTTTACGGATATCACAACTGCGCACTCTGCCTCAGTGTCACACCGTGAACTGTTCCTAAAAATCCCTTATCTGCCGCTTGTTCTTGAGAAAGCACTTTCACTACATGATTCATGACTGTCTGTAGGTGAGGATCGGTACAAAAAACGATCTAAAAATTGAAAGCTCTACGGCAGTGATTCTTAACCTTTTCTCCATCACGCCCCCTAAAGTAATTTTCCTTTTGGCTCACGCCCCCTTTACAGTGGCGAAACTGACGGGGGGTCAGGGGGGGGCGGCCGCACCCCTTGGCCGGTCATTTCGAAGTTTTTGGGCCCCCTGTTACCACATTGTTAATTTTATTAAGTGATCTTTAATCGACATTGCCGCAAGACAGTGTGTTGTTTTGATGATATTTGGCACTTTAAACTATAAAAACAC
>Ga0210059_1011309_pt1 | contig 13672 bp, 7 predicted proteins | sample Ectturendosymbi2_FD_188042 | JGI IMG/M metagenome (GOLD analysis project Ga0210059, IMG submission 188042) | Ecteinascidia turbinata endosymbiont from Florida, USA - Sample 2 (SPAdes) (version 2) | ecosystem: Host-associated > Tunicates > Ascidians > Unclassified | place: Key West, Florida...
AAGACATCAGCGTTCAGCAGCAGAGAAACAAACTGATTATCCTATGCGTGGGAGGATCATGTTTTCAATGTCAATTAGTGCGTTAAGTTTGTGATACCACTTATTTTCACAGAAATCCAAAGAAAGGGAATTTGGTCCTTCAGCAAAAGTAACGATGTAAGCCTCATGTACTGCGTGGCGCAAATTATATTTACCTTTTGAAGAGTGCCGCAAGCCTAAAAAGATGGGAAACACCGCTGTATATGATCAGTTCGATAAATAAACATTCGTCAACAATTTATGTTTCAAATCTAATTCATTTAATCAGATTTTGTGTCGATAACGCCAGGGTCTTCCAACGAGTTTTTATGAATCTCCACATGACCGTTGGTCAAGCCGCATGCTGGCTGTAATGTCGACATACTCAAAGCCCTTTGAATGCGTCCTGCGTTTGGTGAATCGTATCGATTGTTATGTATGATTTTGGCAAAAGATTCGATACGCGTCTGATCAAAGCATAGTCACAATTAGTGGGTTGCGAGGCAAAAACGAGACCATTTGTTTCCAAATGCCACAAAGGCAAAATTACTCGGAAATACTACTGTTTTCTGAACACCTCACAGCGCTTTATGTCGTTTCTTGCTGTTTTGAAACAATCACAAAGAGTGAACTCACGTTGATGACAGATGAAGTTCGTATCTAACAATTGTTGCGGAACAATGTCCGACCTGACTTTCAGGAATGGCATCGGCTTGTTTTTGAGATTTTGGAAATTTATTATTTTCAGTTTCAATTAGTTTATAGTTTTTGACTGATTTCTTCATGGAGCTTCTTTCAAAAAATATTGATTCAGACGTAGCATCAACACCTTGAAAAACTGCGTAATATTATTCATTAACCACATTTCCAGACAATAATTTCAGACAATGATTGATTTCCCAGCTGTGCTGAGATAAAGTACACATATCTGATGTTTGGACGATATTCGTCTTCATACATTTCAGTTTTTTGTTTTTGTCTGCACATCTGTGTGGATTCAAAGTTTGAACATAAACACACAGTTAGAGCGCTTTTGGTTTACGTTTCACAGGGCATTCCAAACAGCATTTCGAAGAATATAACCTTGAATCGTTTGTCTCTATTGCATGCCACTGCCTCTCTTATTGTTGGCGACAAGCGCATGCGCACCAGTGCATAACCTCGCGCTGAAAACTCTGTTGTCCCAGTGAATGCGTGACACTACATGATAGGAAGCTCCAAATCACACACCCTCCGTATATTTGGTGCAACATCAGAAAAATTATCTATCGCAACTGAATCATGAAAAGCAATACTTTGACATGTCATACGATCTGCTGAAAATATTTTTGGGAATTATTGTTGAAAAAATGAAAGGCGTGAGCTTTTGGGAATCGTGAAGCTGTCAGTAAGTGCAACTTTTATACGTATAGTTTTTTAGTCAACTATCGCCCAGTCCGACACAAATCCAATTACTAGAAAGTAGAACGTGTACAGCCCTGTGGCTACCAATGTCATGCCAAAGTCTACTAAATTAGAGCCTGAGAATCACACGCCATGCTTGTTTAGTTGATGTGAACCTTTTTCTGTGAGACATTTTTCTGCGTGAAGATGTCCGCGTTAAGCTGCACTGTTATCGCAGAAATCGGACCTTGATGGTCTTTGATTTATCGTGCCTTTTCAGTAAATAGCTGGTTTTCTTGCAAAACGTTGTTGATTTTGATCGCATGGATAGGTTTCAACATTACCTTGCTATGAATCACATCAAACGTGAACCTGAACTGATCCTAGAAATGAAAGGTTCATCGGTGTGACTAGTTTCCACAAAGCGATAAAGTTGTATCAACTTGCCAATTTTTCATTTGGATTTAAAGTTGCGTTATGGTTTTCACTGCACTGCACTGATTGCTTAAAATTACAGAAGATAATTGTCGTAAAAGTAGGTTTAAACAAAAACCTCAATTTCTACAACTGCTTATAATTTCGTTTTCGACGTCGTCCATCAGTGCGAACCGGCTGCACGAAGCTGCACGCTTTACCCAGTCCAAAGTAGTGATTTTCAATCTAGAATAGAAGCTATTTGGGTCACGAAAAGAAGGATTTTGCCCAAGAGGTGTTTCAGATTGAAATTAACTTTTTTTTGTTTTGCCACTTCTGAAAAAATTTTTAGCAAACCTGCTGCTTTTCCCTTTCTTAATGTGCGTGTTTGCAGTTAGAACTGCTAGAATGCAATGAAAGCACAGCTGCAAGTTCTTTTCAACTGAGGGTTATTCCGCGGTCCCAGTGGTACATGAAGCCATCAAAACGCCTTGTATTTAAAGTCTTAGCGTTTGGTTTGTTTGTTCAGATGTGTGCTCTGTGGCGATACGATTCACTGCACACAGCACTGTACAGACTTCGCATGCAGAGAAGCGACCAAGCCTAATCAAGTCGAAAACGAAGGGTTCACCAGCGGTTTAGGGTTTAACGAAACGATCTGTAGGGATATTGGGTGCAGTAAAATAGGTTCGCGGCCACAAAAGTGAGAAAAACTTTTCCACATTTTGTTGCATCTCATGAATTTCTGATCTAGTCGGTTAGAATTGTAAGGGCAATCAATTAAATCTTTTGATAGAAAAGTACTGACGTTGTAGAGTTGAGAAACTTGCAGGAGTGCTGTACTAAAGATTGTAATTTCAGCCTTCTCCTTAAGAGCTTCTTGATTAGTTTGAGAGAATGAATTGTTTATTAGTTTGAGAGAATAAAATAAATCAAGAAATTAATCGCGTTTCATTAACAGTGGTTTTGTGGTATATATATACGTGAGATTTTATTTGCTCTTCACTTTACCTTCGTCCTTTAGCAGACGAAAAATGGTAATGTAGCAATGCTATGACTGCAATTAAATCAAAAGCATTGCAATTTCAGATGTTGCTCTTGAAGGTTGAGCTGCTGTAAATCGTTGGTCTCAGCAATAAATGGATCCTGAATCTTTTTGTGAAAGGTTCAAATGTTGGAAAGTGATCTTCCATATGTTATCATCATTTTGAAAGATTAGAAGATTTATGATTGCTGCAAGCTTTCGAGGAATCACCCGTCTGGGCTCTGCTTTCATCACTTGGAAATGACTCAAACTTGCATATTTCTGTATTCAAGTAACTTCACGGCGCAGCTGAAACAAGCAAGGAATCTTTCGCAAATTTTTATTAGAACATCAACTCACGGAACACAACGTATTTTCAAAGATTACATCTGCAAGCAATGTTAACAGGAGAAATATTGAAAGGCCAAAGCAAGAGCAAAGAAAACAAACAACCTCAAGTCTGTAGCGAAAAATCACAATCAATTGGTATGAAAGGAAGAATGTGAAAAAAATACATAGGAACTGTACCACTGTACTGATACTTTTTCGTATTTATTTTGAGATCTTTGGTCTGCCTAACACTTTCAACACTGATTTTGAACACATCGATTTGAAATCTGATTTTCGGCATGAGAGCATTGCTTTGTGGACAAACAAACAAGGTAATTAGAGTTTTTGTTATTTCTTTGATAAAGATACGAACAGACATGGGACACTTTTGTCCGTACAGTATTGTACCGACATATAAATATGTCCGAAAAGCTTTGAAGACACAGAAGCGCAATTGATGTCAAAAATCACGTTTTGCAACAAACAGCATTTTTTGGCAAATGTTGCTTTGTTTCATCTTTTTAATTGTGATGTGATTTGAAACAAACAAAAAATCTCAGGCAGGTTGCATTTTAAAGTTGGGATATTTGGGATTTCACTTTTTTTGTGCACATTGGTCGCAGTGCCTTCTTAGTTTTCTTTTCACTGAAACGTGTTCATCCTCATATTATAGCAGTTTTGCAGCACTAAAATGCTTTCTAACTTGTCTATTTCATCGTTGAAAATGGCAGGTCCATGATCAATCAGACTTTCAGCTGAACGTGCAGGGTACTGAATGTGTGGTAGATTTGTTAGTCTCATTTGCAGGAAATGGCATTGCGGTTATCAGTTTCGTGGGTGTAAAGATTCAATCAAAAATCAAAAAAGCACGATGATTATTTCTGATTGATTGGGAAAGTTTGGAGCCACTCTTTCACCCTAAATTTCCTTCTAGGAAAGAACCACGTTATTCAGGGTAACTTTTTGTGTCATACAGATAGCCAGTTTTTCCATTACATTTTGGTCATAGATTTATTCAACGATTTGCAGCCTTTATTTCGCGTTTTAGAAATTTAATTCAATGTTTCAAAGACTTCACCTCAGGAAAGATATCTTTTACTATCACATCAAATGAAAATTTTATACTAGCCATGGTTCAAAAGTGTGGCATAACCAACACTGTTGGGACAAATATAGCCAAGCGTCAAATACTGTAGGGACACACATGTCCTACTACAAGACAAACTAACAAAAACACAGTGTAATCTTCAACAAAAAAAAAATAAATCTGCTTATTAGATCTCAATAGGAAATAGCAATTATACATCTTCAACAAGAATATTTCGTTACCTTTTTTACACAAAATCATCTCAATTCTTAGATAAATTTCAATTACATGCTCTCAAAAACCTTCACAGTGCAGTACTCAGTCAACCGTGACAAGTATAACGAGATCAATACAAGTTAAATTCAACACAACCTACACCATTAATACTGATTTGACCCATCCCTACTCGATTTTTTCTACTGAATTGGCAAACCCACAAGGCAGTGCTTACATTTTGAGACAAAAACAACCCTACAGTATTGAAAGGGCTAAATCAGTGGTCTTTAATGTGGACGAAATTGCCACCTCAGGAGGCGATTTAATGCGTTGTCGGGGTGATTTTGCGATTTTCGAGATTTTGGGGGCGATTTCTGTAATTGAAACATACTCCGACGTTGAATTGATTCCAATAAAACTATATTTGTGCTTTGAAATCAAAGCATTTGATGCACTTTCGTCTCCATGTTTCGTAATAAAGTTTATTAAACGCGCATCGGACTGGTCACGCATCAGTCAAACTAGCATCGTTCTGTGTAACGCCCCACTCCAACAACTATCCAAGACCTCTGAGATTGTCACTGGTTAGGAATCAAGCATTGTGGTTCTCCCGATGATTATGAATGTATGGATTGTGTGATATTTTGTTGTGTATAAATATTTAAAATGAGATGAAAGTGTCGAGAAATCGTTGTACTGAGTAGTTTGCTGGGTTGGTTAACCCAATCGTTGCATGACCAACGTCACTAAAAGCACAGCAAGCAATAATATTTGTCAGCATATATACATCTGCACGCGGGGTTTTAGATGTTTCTTGTATCGTATCCATTTATTAGCTCAATTATACTGATATTGATATTGGTTGAAAGCAACCAATACTGATGCAGCTATCGGAAAATACCCAAGCGGCCAAACTTCAATTTTTAAAGAGAACAAATTTCAGCTTCTTTGAAGACACCGAAAATTGCCCAAAAATCACAACATTGTTACCCCTAAATCATCGCATCGACTTTCGTGGTAATACCGAATATTACGTGCAAGTTGCTGTCAAGTTTAGCTGCATTATTTTTCGTCGTGAGTTGTCACAAATCCCTCCAAAATATGTGTTATTATTTGCAAAATTTCCTTGAAATAAGTCCTCATGATTTTCGGTGTTTCATATTCTTTGATGAGTACCTTGAGTAAAACAATGTACCTAAGAAGGTTTTGTTGTAAAAACACTGCAAATATGACTGTTGCGAGATACAGCTAGCCGTAAGTTATAAAATGTGCTTATCGTGTTTTTAGTCAGTTCGAGTCTTTTGCTGTACGTTACTTTGGATAAAGCTGTACTGTGTTCATCTGACTTATGAAAATGTATAACAGAACCGTATACTAGGAAAGGAGTAGCTTAGACTGGTCAGTAAATCCACGCACCCTATCTTGGTTAATCGAAGGAGTTCAACAAATCCTTTTCGCTACCTGTTGGTTGAAGCTTGCTATGAAATCATTGTGTTGTGGAGATCACGCCGTACGTTAAACTGTGAAGAACGCTACTGGGTGAAATACTTTTTCGCTAGTTGGCTAGCATAAGCAAATGGATTCCACCACCCAGGAACATCTCATTGACATTCAAAGTGACGATGAAACCCGTGTTGTATTTCATACACACAGTTGGAAAATTTTGGAATCATTGCAGTGAGAGTTATCCAGAGCTTTGGGAATAAGTGTAGCTACTATTACTGCCGTTTCCAATGACGTATTTTGCTGAGCAAGGTTTCTGTCAAGCAGCTTACTGCGTATACGCAACAAATACTGCAATCGCTTTGACATGAAGAAGACCAGGAAACACAACGCGACTTAAATTGAGAAACTTGCAAACTGCTTTGAAAACGTTTGCAAATATAAACACCAACCGTATTAGTTGGATTTGCATTAGTTGGAACCAGCTGGTATTTTGGAAATGATAGCATTCAATCTACAAATGCATTTGCATTCGTTTTGTGCTAACTTCATTGCACATTTATATTTCATTGGCAGTGAATTATTTCTAAAACAAAATACAGTAGAACTCGTCTAATTCGGCAATTTGCTTAATTCGTCACTTTTTCGTCGGTCCTGACAAAATCCCTATCTTTTGTGTAAATTTCTGTTCGTCTAATTCGCCATCGTCTAATTCGTCAATTTGCTTAATCCATCACCTCGCTACTCCTGAGAAGCGTTTTGTTCGTCTAATTCGTCATTTGCAGTTTCGCTTTAAACGTGCAAGCAGCTATTACGTGTGGGAATTCAAACGGATCTTTGTCTGAGAATTGTTTCACCTCGCAATTTGTTTATCGAATTTATACACGAGGTGCGAAGCGCGACTCGACTCCCCGTTGAGAGAACTCGGAAAAGTTTATTAAAGATTTCAAAGGTGCTTGATCAAATGGAGGAGTCCAGATAGAGCAGAGGAATTAATTGTTGCATTTAACCATAACGTCAAAAACTTGTATTTTACTGGAAATAGGAGCATTATGTATGTATACCAGTTACTATTATAAAGTATACGAGCTTCTATAATAGAGTTTTCTCCTGTTTGTGTAATTCGTCACTTCACCTAATTCGTCACTATTTTTTTAATCACCTTGAGGTGATGAATTAGGCAAAATCTACTGTAATATTTTCAGACAGCGCAAAAGCATCGGTAGGTGGGCGATTTCCAAGTAAAGTTTCTGTTAGGTGGCGATTTTACAAAAAACGTTGAAGATCACTGGGCTAAATGGTAATCGAGCGAACTGTGCGATTTCACTACAAACAGAAAAAGTATCACGAGCAAAAAACTTCAATGTTGCAGTTCATGTTAAGTGAGCTTAACTGCACAGAGTGCACCCTTTGGCCATTTCCCATCGCAAGGTACATCATTTATCCCGAAACTGCCTCTATATTCCAGAAGTTCAGCACAGTTTTCACCGCCGCTAGGTTGGTTGGGATACCACGGAACATCATTAGCTGGACTGCCGTCAGCCCATATCCAACTTCCGTTTATCAAAGTTAAGCCAATATAAATGCGATCAACACTTATGGCCTTCATGCTGGCTATCATAGATCTGCAAATAAAAAACGTAATTTTTTTTCACATCATCACTGCTCAGCGTTTGTCATCCGGTTGATGATGATTGTGTTTCCGGGTAAATCTGGAGTCAACAGCGTTGCCAAAGCATGAAACAAGGAGATATTTTCATACGAAAGAATATTGCCTGAAGAACAGTGTCATGCTTGTGAGTTTAAATTGATATTTTGCTAACGTTGATGCTTTAATTTGCACATTCCACTTCAGAGTCATGTTCCATGCAACTTTACTATCTTGATGTAAAATGAGATATAGCCCTACTTCTACCAAACTAGTCACAGACTCTATAGGTATTACTGCGTGTCGTGGCAGCAAGACTTCGTTTTTTGGATTTAGACCTTTTGGCTGAATTCTTTGAAACTTGAAGTCTTCTGCAGACTGTCACAATTTCAACGCATTTTTTTCAGAACTGGCATTCACCTCATAAGATTCGTTTTTGTGAGCCTTTTTTCCGCCAAATGGCCTCCCAATGTTTGGCAATAACTTTTCGATTCATTGTATGTCATATTCGCCAACCTGATGTGGTATTTGTAGCCGTTGCCAGGAAAGAGCCATTTACCTGATATAAGAAAAAAATAATTGCTAGTCGTCACAGGAAATTTTCATGTTTATTAAGGATTTGTATGCAACATGCAGCTGTCTACCACGTTGTCGTGTGTGGACAAACGCAAGACATGACACAGGCAGTAATTAGAAAACATGTCAAACGGTAGTCATACATAAGTTGATCGCATTCAAGGTTGATACAAGGCAAATTTTTAGAGCGATCTTCATGATAAGCGTTAACAGATAAGATTGTCAACACTTCGGCTAGTTCCAAAGGGCTCAATGCTGTTGAATTTAGAAAGCATAGAACGCTTGCGATGAGTCTTCATTGCATACGATTATATAACTAAAAACTACACAACATGTACCAGAGTTAGTTAAACTACTTTCAACATGCTACAATTAACAACGACCAACCACAGACGGTACTCAACACGAAAAAGAAAATAGCTGATGATGCAACAAACGGAACACCCGAGCGTCACCTGCTAAAATCAAGGTGCTGTTTGGAAAAACGAATACGTCCAATATTTCACAAAATTATGAATTACCAACCAAAGACGGTAAAAACGTGAAAACATACATTTTCAAAGGACCCCAACGCGTCCTTACACTGGATATAACGTGTGTTTCAAAACTGGTTGCTAGTCCTGCTGCGGATGGAAATATGTCTGTATTTTAACAACTACTTGACAACACCTCTTTCACAGCAGCAACGTTATTTCATTAGTGTGCGCCGAGTGGTACGTTTTACACGAGAACACTGGGTGAAATGAGAAATGTCCCTAATGTGTCAAGAGTTTATACAAATTAGAAAAAATTTCATGTGAAAACGTTGCAACTGTTGAAAACCTTTTCGAAAAAAAAAACTTGTTTGAAAAATTCGTTTGAAATACTGTGGAGGATGCTCTTTTGCAATGTTTGGTTGCACTTTATCTGTTTTTTGAGCAAACACTCTGCAATTGCGTTTGGTAAAATATTCAGAGACTACTTGATGCGAAAATGGAACGATTTTATGGGAGGTCGTAGTAGTTTTCAAGACACAGAAATTGTTCATTACAAAACGCGTCCACTATGCATAGACGTGCCCTTGCTCAAGACTGATATCAAAATAAATTTTTAATGTTTTTGTTTAGCTTTTACTTTTTATAAATAAACTTCATGTCTATTCTTAGAATCAGTATATTCGTTTCATTGCTAAGCAAAGCGAATTAATATTATTTATGTGATCGTTTTGTGTTTGGGGATATTTGCTGGTGCCATTATACCGAATTCAACAGATTTTTTTGCTAACCAGGCTGAAGATACCTGCATAGAAATGCCTTTGTCACATTCGTTATCGCACTGTACTCAGAGCGAATGCTTGATTTATTTGCGTAATATGTAGACTCATGTCCGAATACGGCAGTGTAAGTGAATGCGTTTAAGACGCCATCACGCATTTCAAGCGTTCTTCAATCGTTTAATTGGACAAAATTTAACAATACAAAGACAGCAAAACACCTCGGATTTGTCATGGACCTAACTTTAGTTACATCTTAACACAAAATGCTGATGTGCAGTTAGCAGTCTGTTGTAACGGTAAAGTAATTAGTAAGTTGACGCAATGTTGGCTTCATCACTAAATATTTCCGAATAATTTTTTTGTAATTAAGATATATATCACCCACGCCGATTCATTATAGACAGTTGGTGTGTCCAGCGCATGCAAACATCTGCAAATCAAATCGATTTCGATAATTTAACTCAGGGTCTTACATTTTTCTGTTGGATTGTTTCAGACCCAAAAAGGAGTGTTTCATGCGTTTTCATAAACGAAGGTTATTTTAATTTTGTGCTTGTATGTTTTTCTAGCTGAAACAAATTTTCGGTCTTAAAAACAAGCTTGACACTTGACAGTTTTGACAGCAAATTTCAGCATGAAGCACATTACTCCTCGTTTGTTTTTGTTTTGAATGCATACCTTGGCAGAACACTGGAAAAATTGAAATTTAAGTCATTGAATGATCATTAAGCTATCAATGTCTGCAATAAAAGTATCACCTAAATTTATTTTCTCAAGGCAGCACCGACGCTTTTCAATAGAAGAGCAGCAACCGCAAATGATTCCTAGAAAACCACTAAACTGTTGACTTTATTGATTACTTGTGTCACGCTTAAAGTTCACATTGTCAGACCATGATCAGCTTCTGTAAGGTTATCAGCTTTGCTTTGGTGAAACTTGTTTCAAAACATGGTTAGTGTCCGCAATAAGAGAAATCGCAATTCCTTACATTGTTGGCAAAGAAGATCGATCGATTGTTATATTCGCTACCATTTCAAGATGATCATTATGTTTAGACTTTGAGTAACGTTTCTATTCGCTACTAACACGCTTCTTAAGAAAACATCACAACACCCTGCTCTTTTTGCACATTCCTGTAAAAAAGAACAGGAACGTTTGCACTTGATGGTTAGTAATGGACAATAATGGCATCACGGTGATGCGCCACTGCAAAGAAGATTCTGAAATTCACATTTCAAACACCTCTATCAAAATGCATTTGTTTTATTTTGAGCTGATTTGCATATTTAGACATTTTGAAACAAACTACCATTTGCGACTATTCATGGTTTGATTTCATTTAATATGTTTCAAAATATATAAAGCTGTATAAAATAGACGTGATTGGCAATTCATATTTGCAATGATGACGTATCACTCTTGTGCAGGGGATGTGCTTGTTCCTACCAAGAGACTGTCTATACACAAAAAGCATGCTTCACTCTCCTTTGATTACATATCTTCCTTAGTTATTGACCAACCGACAATAAATTATGTACAGTAAACTTCGAAAGCGATGTTTGGTCATGTGGTTTCATTTCATGTTGAACGAGAACGTTTCACTTGTTTTGCAACATCCAACTGTGCGGAAAATAAAAAGGAAAAAATTATTTTGCATTGCAATAGTCAGATTCAAGCTGATTATGATGCAAGCAGACTTCATCAAACTGTATTTTGCTTGGATTGAAAATAGGAATTGTCTGCGTTGAATTAGTCACACATAAACTTACTCTCGCAACGTTTCCCAAAAAAAACATTGATACATCTGCAGCCGTATCCGATGATCAGATTAACGCAAGTGCCGCCATTGATGCATGGATTGCTTGCGCATTCATCCATTTCTAAAATAAAACCAACCCTTTTATCTTGTTGGAACATTGAAAATTATTTCAAATGCAATTTTTATTTTGCTGTTCAAACAATTTCATAAATGTAAACAAAACGAAAGTGAATAACAGATTTACGTGAACTTACTTTTAAAATTAAAGGAGCGCTTTGCGTATCCACTTGCTCGTGACCTGATGCCATTCGAAGTTACATTTTTGTACGAAGAGCTTCCAGCTCTTGTATAAATTGTTACTAAGCCTCCCTGCAAACCTGCGAAATGCCACCAGTTCACAAAGAATTGCAAACAAATAGACGTTTAAAAAAGCTAGAAGCAACAAAGCGAATAGTGTTGGAAATTGTTTGGAAATATAATAAACGGTTTCTATACAAACGGTGGTCAAGATAAAAATGAAAATGATTCAATTTGATTAAAATTAGGGTTTTAATTTACTTGCGCTGTCAACACACTGTTCTTATTGTATCTACGTTCATTGATCGATTATTTCATTCCTTTTGAATAACATAATAAAATATTATCTGAGGGGTGCAAGTGAGCGGCAAATGTACGTAGCATTCAAAATCAAATACTAAATATACTCATGCAAGCAAAATGCTAAATGTCAATCATTTCAACGTAACATTCTTTACCGAATTATGCAAGAAAATGATACAGATGTAATCGGTGATAAAATTGAAATACATTACAATTAAACGAAAAAGGGAAGTTTGGATGATATTTTGCAACTAAATAAAGCCTCAATGTTTGCTATAGTGTTTGAGAGAAATTCAATGCTATTGTTTCGCATTTGTTGCAGTGAAGTACCAGTACCTATGTTTCGTAAGCATATATTCAGTGAAGTAACGTGTGCATTTACTTTTTATATGGTTGGAAGAAACCACTTCTAAAAGTTCGAGCTCATTAGAAAAGTTCCTCGAGTAATATTTGTTAGAACCACGATCGAATAATGCATCAGTTCCAAATAAACGCCATCAGGCATTACTTCCAGTTGTTATAGACGCAACCCCTTTTTTGTGGTAGAAACTCAAGCCAGTGTTCTCACTAACATGTCTTTATACTGTACTAGTGAAACAAATGAAGACGGCATTGCCCTGCAAACAAAATGTCTTGAACTGTCCCAAGCATCGTCGTACTTAAGGAATCAGTCTGTCATGCTCGATCAAGATACAAAAGTACGTACTTCCCCAACAAAGTTTATTTTGTAATCCTCTGTAATCTACATTACATCAAAAACTCTTTAACCAGACGAAGAAACGCTGAGATCATTGTTGGCAGCATCAGGAGGGAGGGCGGTGATGATGATGCGTTAAATGCCCATCACACCAGGCTGTTTCAGTGCTTAAAAAATTTTGTGAAAAAACTGAGCGCAATCAAAAAAATTTGCTACGAAAAGGAAACACAACCTCAGACAGTTTTCAGTATATTTTAGTTTTTCTTTGAAACTGTGAAGAGACCACTACATTTTGCAAAATTTGAAAACTTTTATATTGATAATAAAAGCGTAGTCAGCACTGGCGAAAATGTGAACTGAGTGATTTTCAAGCAAACAGCCATGATCGTTCTTGAAATGTACTGCATATAAATAAACGATGCAACATTTTAAGATAACTTGAGAATAATAAAAGTCTAAGTAGTTGTGGAGTTGAGGTAGAAAACATTCCCAATCCTCGAAAATATTTGAATGTAAATTAGTAAATGTCTTTTTGTGAAATGAAAAACAAACAATATTTATAATAAATATCACGGCCAAAGCAAACGATACAACTGACATCTTTCAAACGTTTCGATAACTACTGTTATCAAAACAATATTTAGTTCCTTAAAGTAACAAGTTGCTTCTATTTGGAAGTGTCAAAGAATAAGAATAATCTTAATAAAACAGCATGTCACTCACATACCTATGGCTCCTGCGTGTATTGCAGAAGCACAAACGGATGAGTTGTCGGAGTAAAGCTCATTTCCGTAAACGTTGTATGACTGGCAGTTTGGTGGACAAACTACTTCGTTTACATCAAACTCGGTGTTGCCCTTCGTGCTACAAGTCACTGTTAACAACAGAAAGCACCGTATGAATCTAATCTTTGCTTCCTTGTTTAATGATTTGGCTAAAGAGCACCTAACTTTGGTTAATTCGAAACGACTCGTGTTTTCATGTGTTAGTTTTATTATCCATAAATATCACAAAAATCTTGTATCCCACAATGATAAAAGTATTTTTGAAAATGGAATGTTTCTCTTCATCAAATATTCACATATAACTGTTTCCCTTACAGTTTTGACTTGCCACTGGACTTAGTTTTATATTCATTCTAAATAGCCACAAGATTCAAACAATATCTCCAACTGAATGGACGAAGGAAACAGCTTACAAGAATGTATGAACCAAACCATCT
>Ga0210059_1011311_pt1 | contig 13671 bp, 13 predicted proteins | sample Ectturendosymbi2_FD_188042 | JGI IMG/M metagenome (GOLD analysis project Ga0210059, IMG submission 188042) | Ecteinascidia turbinata endosymbiont from Florida, USA - Sample 2 (SPAdes) (version 2) | ecosystem: Host-associated > Tunicates > Ascidians > Unclassified | place: Key West, Florida...
CGGAGCCAGACATTTTCATTTGGGGGGCCACTGGGGGGACCAGGCAAAATTTTTGGGGGGCAGTGGCCCCCCTGACACCCCCCTAGCTCCGCCCCTGGTTCCGATTCAAAATAACGGGCCAACATTTTTCAACGATTTTTCAAATCTTCAAGCCTGTTCAAAGCTATTTCGTGCTGACGTGGTGTACGTGAGGCAATTTAATCGGCTTGGAACTATTTTCATAAAAATTTGTAGACTTTGAAGCTGCTTTGCATGGTTTCGATACTTTGTATCAGTAACAATTATGGTACCTACCACAAAATCAGATACAGATATTTAAAGCAACACCTTCTTCAAAGTTTTGTATGAACGGTGTTACAAGCCAGCACAAAATTTAGGAATCACGAACACGTTTCTTTTGGCGCAACGGAAGATTTTCATCAGGGCACAGGGCATACGGACAACTGTCAGTTGACAGTTATTGCTTGTGAACACAACCTGCCTTTGGTGCAAGGTAGGTCAGGCAAAATACAACAACCAAAAAGCAAATAGACTGGTAGTATGTCGTCAGGAACCCCACAGAACACAAAACTCGGATTGCAAAGATTGATAAAGACCCATGCGCACCTGACATTGGAGAGCAGCTGCATCCAGTTGATAGAGGAGGTCACCCGTGTACTTGACTGCAATCAGCAAACACTGAAATTGTATCACGCGGCCAAAGGCCTCTTGACTTTTACTCGTATGTCTAAAAGACAAATGCTTGGTAAACTCTGAAGTGAAGATTTACGGCGGAGTCGATCTATAAGAACCTCAGGTCGAACAGCACGTTCATCCATTCACCGAACCAGAAGCCAGAAAGCAACAAGATGAGACTTTTCGTTGTACTCCTACTGATCAGCGCAGCTTCTGCTGCATCGATCTCAAAGCCAGGTATGTTTACTTCGCGTGCATCGCAGTTCGAAAATTAATACAAGTTGTTGCTTTACAGCAGATGTGGCCACTCACACAACGCACTCCACAAGCCTCTTGGGAGGTGCGTCATATCTATAGGGAAGTCGCTTTTTCTGTAGCTTTTGCGCGTGTCCTGTTAGTTGAGTATCAAAACTCCGGAACACTTCCAGATACTTCTGCGAAAACGTTCGCGTCCAAACTCTGTTATATGTTTTATATCAGTTCGGAAAACATTTTTACGAGGATTTTTCCGGATGGGATTTTTAAACAAGAATAACAACCATCTGAATAAATTTTATTATTTCTTTATCAAACGAGATCAAGGTTTTGCTCAAGTGCCTGTTTTTCAAGTTTACCATTTTCAAGGCATGCAGTTTTTATACAGACCTTACACTACTGCGCAGACTTTTAGCTACTGACTTCGCGTTATGCCGCGATTTTAAGAGAATACTATGATGTGATTTTTCCACAGAAAATGATAACTTGTCGAAGGTGTGCCTGATTGTCTCATCATGAGTCATAAAAAGTCTCTCGCAATGTGCAGGTCACACCTAAGGTCACCATATTCCAAAACGCTCCTCATTTTAGAAATTAACAAAAAAACTGAATGTGTTCTAAAGCCTGGGGTTATGGGAAGAGACATATGAGCCTTTCAAGGTTTATGGCTACCGTCCTGGACAAAGGCCGAATTTTCACACCACGTCTCAATAAGTGAGACCTTCCGCTGCTGCATTCACTTCAAACACTCAGTTGGTATTTCTTTATGTATTTATTTACTGACGTGATGGGCAGGGTCTGAGGACTCGTTAAAGTTTCTTTGCCGACTCAAATGAATCTCAACACGAATAAGACCTTATCACGTGAATGAAGGTTTAAGCCAACGTGTTAACCCTTTTCAACAATAGACAACAAAAACGTTTAACTTTCACTTCGCAAATTAATATATTTTGCAAATCACAACCGCAAGTTGCAAAAATAAAGTTTTTGATATTCAAATAAAAAAAGTTTTGGTTTTTCTGGGCTCAAAGTTTGGGATGTTTACAGAAAACGAAAATTGTGCGAGTCCAAAAAAACAAAAACGTACGACAAGTAAGTTGCCAGAAAATCAGCCGCTCAAGAATTGGTGCTTTAGCTCTGTAGCTTTGGTGATAACAACATATGATCATAGCACATGTTTCTTTAAGTCTAGTGGTATTACCTCATGTTTGAAATTACAGTTCAGGTGATTTCTCCATTTCTTGTTTTGGCTTTTCATCATGTTACCCGCATGCTTTTGCGTGCAATTTACAGGACCGAAGATGCGTAATTAACGCGAAATCGACCTAGTAAAATACTTCACTATCAGATTCAGCTGCTTTGGCCTTGTGGTGAATTGTCACCGAAATGTAGATACGCGCAGCAGAATCATCGTAAAATTATGAAAGTTGAGGATGGCAGGCAGATTCTTCAAAAGTTCAACACCAACAAATAATTTGATGTTTCTTTGGGAATTAGTTAAAGAAACAGATAACACTGTTTCAATATTTGCTGATCATTGTCTCCTACATTATGTGTATAAGCTAGCAACGGTGTCAGAATTGACTTAAATGATGGTCTTATCTTACAGATGATTCAAAGCCAAGTGATGCGGATACCACAGACGATTCAAACACCAGTCCAACCGATCCATCATCCATCGCGGACTCCCTCAAGGACTCCATCAAAGAATCCCTCAAGGACTGCTTTGATTTCAAGTGGGGTTTAAAACCTTGTAAACCTTGCAAACCTTGCAAACCTTGCCCACCACCTTGTCCACCACCTTGTCCACCACCTTGTCCACCACCTTGTCCACCACCTTGTCCACCACCTTGCAAAATCGTCTGTCGCAAGTGTTGTCCAAGACCGTGCTGTGTCAGAAAATGTATCCGAAGATGCTGTCGTCCCTGTCGACCAAAGTGTCGTATCTGCTGCAAACCCTGCCCACAACCATGTTGCTGCAAGGTGATTCGTCGTCGCTGTTGTCGACCTTGCTGCCAGCCATGCATCAGACGTTGCCGTTTCAGTGAGTACAAAAGCTTTTATACGTTGTGCGTTCAAAACATCGTGCTTTCATCTGTGCATGCAAGCTGTGAAGAATTGCACAATTACTAAGGAAATTTGCTTTATCTAACAAAATTAGAAGTCAACTTGACCCCCCAACGGGTAACTGCAGTAAAAACCTTGAATTTGATGCAGTTCCTGATATTTTTCAGGCTATCACTGGAAAGGTTTAGATCAGAGGAAAATTTGGCAATTTCCATCGGGACGTTTTTCTACTCCCACTGCTGCCTTTACCAAACTTCCGTTTCCAAAAATGTCATGATGTTTGGAGCTAACATATTTTTTCTAATCTAAACCTCCTTCACTTCAACAGGACTTAGATAAACACAGGTTTTTCAAAATTGTATAAATGAATTGGATGAACAAAGCTTGGCATTTCAGCTCTATTCTAGAAGCTTGTATAGGGATGTTTAAAAGATGTATTTTCAACAAAAAAAGCTTTACCAAAGGTCAAAGGTAGACACACACCTCTTTGACAAATAATGTAACTTTTAGTTTTTAAATGAATGTACCCACAAAGGATCTCACCACCGCAGACCTGCGAAAAAAATTACTTGGCTTGTTGAAGGAAAACTGCCACGGAAGAGCGTTCGACGCTTGTCAGTAAGGTTCAAAATATTTGTTAGAATCAGGCTTCTCTTTGGGAAGCTCTAAGTTTTCGCATACATTCTCATCAGACACCAACTTCTTGGGCAAAGAAAAATTGCTAGGAGTAGCTTTTACAGCAAAAATATTACTGCACTACAAAGAAACTTGTAATTTTTTCATAAAACTTGACCCAAAACCACACTTACTACTACTAAATATCAGTGAAGCTTCAGTTGATCAATAAGTTAAACAATGTTATGACAAGAACTTACTTTTACTCTTGTCTAAAGCAAAACCGAATGATAAAGGTATCTGATGCCTTGCTCCATCGTAGGGCAGCTATTGGGTAATGCATGCCTCGAAGTTTGTGTGTTTTGTTTTCTGTGCAAATGGTATTTCGCCAACTTTGTAAAATATTTCATTTATATAGCCTTAATATGCATCAATCTTACCAAGTACTGTCAGCTTTCAGCTCAAGCAACTAGTTATTTTCAATACTGAAGAAGAAAACAGTTTTTGTTACCGATCTGTAGCTGTTTTAAATTTCGTTGTTACTACAGGATAGCCTCGTTTTATGCACATATCACTTCCTTTTGTAGTCTTGCCTCTCACTACTTTCTTTTGCAGTAGATGTTTCTAGGTTATTGGGAAATGTAATGTAACATACAATCTATTGTCAAATGTTTGATCTGATGGGACGCGACATCTAGACAAGGTCTAGTTTTTTGTTTTTTACTTCGTTTCTGTGTACTATATACACTGTTGTTTGATATTATTCAATGGATTTCTCTGCAAATGCTACAAAAAATTCCAATGTAAAATTTTACAAACACTTACTGTAGGATGCTGTTGCCCACGTCCATGCTCATGTCCAGACGAGGACTCCGCCGATGCCTTGGACGCAGGTGAAGTAGATGACGCGGAAGCAGATGGAGCCGAGCCCGAAGATGCGGCGCCAGAGGAAGAAGTGGTAAAAATTTGAATTAGCGAAGAAGTGGTAAAAATTTGAGTTAGTGAAACCAACCGGTAAGCTACGTCACGAATCGAACATCGGAAACCGGTCACTATCCTCGTATTTTAATGAATGCGCAGTTTATTTGTGACTTCTCACAAAAATCAATCCGCTGAAACGAATTATCGCCAACTGCCGTCACCAAAATAAAAAACCGAATTATCGATGGGCGGATTTTAACAGAAAATATTTCCTATCCGTTGATTCAGTGCAATACCCAATAAATTTAACAGCGCTTTTCCACATGTTAAAGCGTATTGTGTTGCATGCCATTAACAAGTGGTTGGTACCATTCCAAGCATACGGTGATAATCTCTATTGTGGGGAGGTAATCACGCAAAAGTTGTGAATCGTGAAAAACTCTACATGTCAACATCAGATTTCAGAAAAAATCCACTATGATATTTGACTCTGCTTTCAGCAGACAGGTAATTTTAACTAACCAATGCCAGACAGTATTAATGCAAATCACTTTTTGCAGGCAACAGAAGAAGAATACATATAGGTGGCAGTCACCCTGGCACAAAGAGCTTGAATGTAGAAGGTTTGTGCATTGCTTTCATAAAAATGTATTGGTTTTTCTTTGTTCTTTTTTTAATCTTGACTGATGTCATACAGGGATGACACTGCGTATACCTTTTTCAACAACAACAAAAAACGTTTCAACAGCAAAAGATCTTTCAACAAATATCACTGCATGCAATAGTCATACAACAGAAATCGCAAATAAGTTTAAGCCGAGATGTATTTATTGACAACGACAGTTTTGGCGTTATTTATTTTTTTACGTAAATGTTGGTTCATGCTTTCGTTTTCAGAATGCGACCTTTATCATACGAGAGTAGTAATGTAGTCAAGAAGGCGATTGTGGTCATCATTTAAGAAGGCTACGCATTACTTCTGTGGAAAGGTTGTACACAGATAGATAGATAGATGGATAGATAGATAGATAGATAGATAGATAGATAGATAGATAGATAGATAGATAGATAGCTTTATTTGGCGGTACTGAATTAATTGCGATAAATGTACTCGCTAAAACAGAAGAAAACGCCGGGGCACCGAAAAACACAGAGGTTATCTAGTCAGGTGCCCCATAAATTACGTGAGATTGATGTGAGATTGACACAGGCAACGTTTATACGTGTATGGCTTTTGTAATGTTAATAGCAAGGACTATGTTCGCACTCTTGATCTAAAGACTTGTTCGCTGCGCCGTTGGCATTGATCTGAAAGCTGTTGAACACACAACAGCAGGCATTCTACAGTTAGTTTCTGCAATGGTACGTGTCAACCGCTTTCAGCAAATTTTACCTGTCGCCATGCTACTACAACAATCGGAATTTTCTCACTAAACAAATGCATGTTCATCAAAACAGCACTTTAAACTGTTGGTTTTAATTGAGAACAGATGCAGTTCGCTTGGTAAAGTTCAAAAAATAAGTGAAACGCCGTCTTGGATCGATTCGAATGCGATATTTTCTGCATAGATATCAGCTTCAATGACAACTTAATGACGAGTGTGTAGATTCCGTTTTAAGCGGCACCATGTGGATTGATTTGTGTCCGTGATTCCTTTCACCAGTGGGGAAAACCAGAACTTGCAAATGTAAATGGACATAAAAGCAATCGGTGTGGTTCGCTCACGTACGTAGAGAAGAATTTCTCCGAGTACTTCCGATTTCAACATCTTTTATTGGTTAAGGAAACACTGTACGTTCTCAGGTTGTTTATGAGTTTGCTGTTTTTTTGTGTTTAAAGATAGTGAAACAAGCTCACACGCTCACCGGAAGAATAGTAGAATAGAAGTGGTTCTTCAATTCTCAACGAGCAACGCATCGACGTCCTCTCAGCATCTCCAGGCGTTCCCTTTTGTTCGTCAGCGACCGGAGCAATAATTTCGCTCAGCACGTTGCGCAGTCCTTTCACAGTAGGATATATGTTGTTTTGCTGTTGTCTCTCCCGGCAGCTCTTCTCGTCGTTCTGCGTTTCGTCTAATAAAGAACTACTCTTAGAATCGTATGTTTATTAAGATTTTCAAAAACTCGATGTCAGAAATTTTAACCACGAGCGTGGAAATTCAAGATTTTTAGAAGGTAAAACACTGAAGAAGATTGATCGATTATACAGACTTAACCACAAAAATACCTATGATTTAAGATGATGCCAGGGCGAAAAAATCCTGCAGTTTCTTTGCCTTAACTCTGCGAGGAAAACAATAAAAAGTCAAAAATATTTAGGGATCGATTGAAGCTACAGCCAGAGTGTCTGAATCTCAGACTCAGTGCAAATTGACATCATTGAGGATTTAATTCTTAGATGCTAGTGGAAGTTAAAAATCTTTGTCGTCTTGTAAAAAGCATTGAACTCTTGAGGTGGATATTTCAGTTGCTTTTTTGTACGTGGCAAAAAGTCATGCTAAGGGAACAGCGGGTCTAGTTAGCGTGAAAGTGTTTGAAACAATAACGAAGTTGCTTAGGGCTTTTTCATCAATCGTGGAGAAGCGCTGTGTGCTACAGCTAACCCTTTTCCCGTGCGTGAAAGTCGAATGCTTTAAAGTGACTGGTTACATTGAACATAAGTGGTAAATTCATGAAAAATCTGGTGCACATTTTTTATTTTCTGCGCAGTATTCCAGTCTCTGTTTCCTTTCAAGTATTTTATGTTTCTTTTCGAAATTTTTCGTTTGAACTCACTGAATTAATCAGTCACCACAGGCTGTTTGCTGCTGTTACTGACATAAAGTGACAGAAAGCGTTATTTCTGATTTATTCACAACAAACTGACAAAAGTCGGGCCAGCCACCTGTTAGGGCTGGTAGGAGACATGCAAAAAACACAACCACAAAAATTTACATAAAATCCGGATTTTCCCAATCCCGGGCGGATGCACACGCGGTCGTGCTGCGCTTACCACAAATGACAAACCGTTCATCTATTACAAAGAGTTGGTTCTGCCGCCATGGTCGTTGTCTGCGCAAACATTCAGAAGCCATCCGCTTGCCTGGATGCAAATGACTCATTTTTTTGGCAAAAAGAAGCGTGAGATTTTGTGGAGAATCCCCATGGGTTACTTGTGTCGAGACTTCAAAAAATAGCATTGATAAAGTATCTTTCAGCGGAGGCACAGCCGCTGCACCAATTGTAAGTTGTATTGATGACTTCCTGACAAACCAGTTAGACAGCGGACACTTTTTCAATGGTCTAAAGCAGGGGCCACCAATCTTTTTGAAACTGCGAGCTACGTCTTGTGTACCAATTAATGCGAAGGGCTACTTGGTTGGTACACACTTCTGAAGTAAAAATTTTGCTCAATTTACCCTCAGTTATTTTAGTATTGATATTCTTTAATGTGAAGACATTGATCATGCTAATATTATTTTTAGAACAGGCCCGCGGGCGACCTATGTGTTCCTTGTGGTCGACCTGGTGCCCGCGGGCACCACGTTGGTGACCCCTGGTCTAAAGAAATCTTAGAAAAAAAATCCTTTTCTGAAAGCCGCCAGTTTCATAGTAACACTACTGACACAAAATCGGAAATGCTACGTCAAAGAAGGCCACTGTATAGATACTCAAATTCACATATTTTACTTACTGTAATTATTGCAAAATTCACTTGATCCGAAAATCGAATATATTTTCACAAGGGTTACACAGCAGAATCTGATTGCACATTTTTTGCAGGGAAATCGATTTGGCGTCAGTGACGTTTCTTCAGTCCAGGAAATTTGTAAGCAAAAGCTTGCAGGTGAAATGACGAGAAACACTAAAGCAAGATCAGGGAAAATGTCTTTATTTCTTTTCAGACTTTTTCAAATTTATCTTGCATATCAAAGCAAAAATGGCTTTCGCTTGATATCAACTTTTAAGCCCAAATTGAGCTGCAGCTTGCAGCGTGTCATTCACAAGCGTTCCCTAACGACAGGCCAAGCTGGAATTTTTGACTTTCTGGGGTCTCAAAGAAATACCTCCTGGAATTTCTCACTATCACTTCCGATAGTGGTGTCGAGATCCTCTGGTCCTCCTTCCTCTTTGAACTTGATGTACCATTTCCAAAACTCCACTTGAACTGATGCTTTTTTAGGGAATGCTCTGACAAATCCAGGTAGACTTGTTCTACTACCCCGAGCAAACTCGTTACAAACAGAGCGCTTTTTTATTGAAGTGAAATTTTCTCTATCTCAAAATACGAAATGTAAAACAAATTTTTGAGTTGTTTCTACACACACTGTCAGGCCCGTAGCCACGCGGGCATTCGGGTGCAGTTCCCTCTACATGTTTTTGTGCCCCCAAATTGTGTTGTGCCCAGAAACGTTTGCTTCAAACATTTAATAAAAACAAAATTCTTGCCCCCATTAAATGTATTTATACCCCCAAATCTTAAAGCCTGGCTGCGGGCCTGCATGCTGCAAAAATTTGAGATCATTGCAAAAAATTGATCAATATAGGTTGCGCGACGATAAAATTCTATCGTGGCACCACGCATTGCAAAAGCCACTGTGACAAAACAAAGACACGATTTCAAATCGTGGAGCTGGATCACGAGGGTGGTTCCCCTGCGCAGAACACACGTAGTTTGTTTGATCCGCGGTACTCCGCAGACTGTTGGAATGCGCTCCAACCGCATGGATGACAGTGATCGAACGCCACTTGACCGTTTTGATTGAAAGACAGAGCGGAGTCGTGAATTTGGAAGGTCGGTGCCGAGAATGGAGATCTTGTTAACTGTTATAAAAATTGTTTTCTGTCTAGCGTTTTGTTTAATTTGAAATCACCTCTGTCTGCTGTTGAACAGCAAACAAACCTCAACCGTTGCTAAATGTTTGTGGTTCTGTAAACCAATATTGATGTCGTAAATGTCTTAGCTGAAGGATCTTTTGGCTTTTTATCTTATGATCTTTCCTCAAAATCATTGTCACCGATGGACGGAGTGGTATTGAATCTTTTAGAACCTACCAAGAACCAAGTTCACGCGATATTGGAATAGCTCACAAGTAGCAAAAACATTTAGTTAAATTCCTCGCTTCCAAAATTCGGTCCCAAATGTTGATTTAAAATCCTGCAAATAGGCCCAAATAAATTGCGTATTTGTTATAAATGCATGTATGAGACCAATTACAATGTTCGAAACATAGGAGAAAAGCAAAGGCACGATCATAACTAACAACACTACTGGGAGATGCCTCACACAGTGAAGTGGATAGCAGTAAAGCTGCAAGCGACTGGTCGATCGAGTGGGTTTTCTGCTTGACCAGAAATTAATAGAGAAGTGGGAGAGCTACTAAAATGTAAACGTTTTTAAAGGCGACGACACATGATAAAAAATGCAATTAAAGCGGACCACACATGCTAACAATACAGCAATTTTTCCTTGTCACTGAAAACGTTACGTTACGCTGTATCCAAATTCATAGAGTTCATTGGAGTTGAGCGCGTTTGTGGTATCGCACTGCTGTGGATCGACGGGTCAGCGGTTCTTCTCCCAGCTTATGACTGTTGTCGGCTGAGCATGTTGGCGACGAGGACACATTTTCTGTTGGTAGCAGAAGAGACACCGTAGCTTATCACAGTGCTTATCGTCGGATGTCGGTGATACAAAACGTGACAAGTTGGATATGGTGACGAGTGTTTTAGTTAAACGAACCAAACCTTTTAGCGAGACAGTCTTTTCTAGCTTGTCAGGTTGTTTGACATGCGCATACGTCACCTTTGCTTCAATAAGCTCGACCTCATGACGTAGCGAGTCACTTGTCGCTGTTTTAACATGTCCTCTCAAAAACAGAGAGACGTCTTCACTGGCGGCGTTGCAAGCCACGCAGGAAGTAATCTGCTAGACGCGAATCTCCGAGAAAATGAAAAAAGATCATTTGTAGCGTTGCATTGGCTGATGTACAAAGAACGGATAGAATGCACCACATCCACGAGCACACCTTCCCACTGTTCTTCGGGTACAAGTTTACCTTTCAAGCAATACCGGATAGTTTTCAATGTTGTTTGGTTATACGGATACCACTCGCACTGGGATACGGATACCACTCGCACTGGGATACGGATACCACTCGCACTGGGATACGGATACCACTCGCACTGGGAAATTCCACTCGGATGATACGATGTTGCTCAGCTGGCCACAGCGCCTCGTGAATATAGAAAATTCTTTTGATCTCGCGACATGGAAGCTAAGCCTCAGTTACTATGAACAAAAGCAGGTAATACACGCATATAGAAAACAAACCGGAGAGACAAGCGATGACGGTTGTAGCGGATGCATCGCGACATGGAAAAACAAACGGAAATTTGCGGTACTCACCAAGTATTAGCAGCAAGAAAGGATCTCGCGTCGACTTCATAGGCCCCTTAAAATCTATGCTGATCCTGTCACAATGCTCGATACAGAGAACACGTCGGTTTTACAACTGAAATATAAAATGCGAAATATTTCGAAAGGACAAACAGCATCAATCGCCTCACGTCTGGATGGCAAAGATAATCATCAACATAAGTGCGGTTCGACTGCAAATGAACACTCACGCATACCCTATAGCAGGGCTACTCAATTATTTTACGAAAGGGTCCAGTTACAAATGTCAAAATTTTTCTAGGTCCGGTCACTCCCATAAAATCATGCAGATGTGACATGTCTTGGATTTTTCTAACAAAAAACGTAATATGAGAATTTAATACGATTATACTGTATATAGATATACAAAATACGGTAAATGGATACAGATATTAACAAACGCTGTCAGCGTTATTTATTGTTCTGCTGGTGGGAGCAATGGCATTTTGTGCTTCTTGGGAGTGACCTAAATTTTGTTCCAAGGTAGCGACAGTGAATGGAATGTCATGGTCAAGGTTTTATTCGTGATACAGATGCGATACTTGTTCTTTATGAGCTTCTTTTTTCACAGTGCGGACTGCAGTCAGTAGCGTAACTAGATGTTTAGGCCAGGAGCGAAAACGTAGCTGAAAAAGGTCCACTGCCCACTGTCGGAGGGTTGCTGGCAACACGAAAAAAAACCTGAGAAATGACCGTGAATCCGGTGTGGATGGCTATAAAACCCTAAATAACCAACAAATACTCCGAAGAACGCAACAAATCTGCTGAAAACCAAAATAATACTAAAACTGAAGTATAAGCCAAGTGGGGGCCCGAGTTTTACATTTACTGTAGCTGGCAGGAGGGGACAATTCGCTCCCCCAGCAGCAGCAGGTAGCCTCAAACACCGCAAAAATTTCCACTGACTATTTGCGAGGAGTGGAAAAATTTTGGAGATACCTTCCTTTGACAAGAAGTTCTCAGGCGTGCTTGCAAAAAAATATTTCTTTCACTGCTGCATTCTATTGGAACTCAGTTAATTCCAGTTGAGTTTTGGCTGCGTCCTGGTGTCAAGCTGCCGGAGCTCCGTTCCGCCACATTCATCAATGAATACAGTGAATGATGGGTCGTTGCCTACAAATATAAGCGAAGATGCCCAGCAGACCTCCGGTACCTATAAAAATTTCCACTTCACTTTCGGTGCACACATGTGCATGTGTCTTTTTGCTTCAGTTGAGAATCCGGTTATGTCTGTCACTGAAAAGGGTTTTGAGGAAAGAGCAGCAACTGTTTTCGAAAAGAAAGTCGTCAAACTGTTCGACAATGTTGGTAATCAACTTTTCAATACGTTGAATATATCTGATTTCTTCTTGCTTTTATTTTACCCAAATTCCTCGGAAAATGACTAAGTTCGTTTTGAATGACTTGTTTGAAGATATTAAACTTTTTCTGGAAAGGGCAAATAGTAGTGATCAAACCAAGAGTAGTAGGCTATGTTTTTCTCCTTGAAGTTTTACATTCAAGTCGTTGAGGTGTTACACTATGTCAGCCAAAAATTCAACAGTTTCCCTTTCTTTATCATTTCCTAAAAAAGGTGAAAATGTCTTAGCTTTTCTTCACATTTTGTTGACTTCCCGCAAAAAATATAAATTATGTCCTGAAGGACCAAAATCTCTGCAAAACTCTTCCCTTACTCAAGCATCTTTCATAACTGTGCACAAATAAATTTGTATAATTGTATTGTTTTCGAAAAGAAAAGGTTTCGTGGCTATATTCTAGCCTTGAATCCACTATTTTCATAAGGATAGACATTGTGGTGACGAGCTCTTGTTGAACAATTATGACGAAACAAATACTTCGAACCAAAAAATTATAGCTTGCCCAACTCAGGTGTGCACAGCAATTTAGCTGAACAACAGCTTGATCGACAATCACACAGTTGGCGAGAAGTAAATGCTTTAGAAGTACGGCCAAAAGCGCAAAATTTTGGGATGAAAACTTCTGTGTATAAAATACAGCTTTGAGAGGCTGACGAGGTCCGGCCGTCGCCATCCAAAGGTCCGGATTCGGACCGCAGCGCGACATTTGAGTAGCCCTGCCCTATAGAAATAGCGTCTGCAGCTGCGTTCTCTTTTCCTGACCTGCATTTACAGCCAATTTATCACGTAGCTGAACGCAGCCAGTTCGATTCTCCACATTAAAAAGTTTAACCTTGCTTTATCTTTTGCTGTTTCTCGATCTGTCACCAACGTGAACGTTTTGCCATGGAGATAGCGCGACCATTTTCTAGCAGCTTCAATAATGGACGACGCTTTTTTTGCACGGCAGAGTAGTTGCACACACTGAGTAATAATGTCCTAAACATGAAAGCGACAGGTGAAAATGAATAACGTTTTGTTTCAGTATTGTGGCGATAGGAAAATAGAAACGTCATATCCTGTTGTAAATAGGACGGTTGCATCAATGTTACCTGGGCATCCTTTCAACAGGTCTTGTTTTATGCTTTCGAAAGTCGAAACAACCTCGTACGATAGCGGAACGAGAGTAGCATGCATGACCGATCGTTATCTTCTGAGAAAAGTTTGGCAGCCATTTTGCACAGTAGGCAAACATGACAAACATGTCAACTACACGCCCCTCTTACGATTTATCGGTGCAGGTGAATCAGACAAAGGTTTCCAGTCTTTCTAGTTCAGGCTTGATACACTTGTTAAAAACATAGCGCCCAGGTACGTTGACTT
>Ga0210059_1011312_pt1 | contig 13670 bp, 12 predicted proteins | sample Ectturendosymbi2_FD_188042 | JGI IMG/M metagenome (GOLD analysis project Ga0210059, IMG submission 188042) | Ecteinascidia turbinata endosymbiont from Florida, USA - Sample 2 (SPAdes) (version 2) | ecosystem: Host-associated > Tunicates > Ascidians > Unclassified | place: Key West, Florida...
GTAACTGTTGAAACAGCAATAACTATCCAATCGTATTGAACCGTATTTTCCAGCAACTATTGAAACTTGACCTGCCAAACAACAAAAACAACTTCCAGCTTCAAAACTTAAGCCCTCTCTCTCTTAGTTAGCTGCTACTGAAAAAACTAGGCTATACATTACGGAAAAACAGAGATAAATGTGAAGATAAAAGAACGAATCGCGCAGTTCACTATGACATACGTTGGCAACAGGTCTCGCGCTTAAAAAACTGTGGGCCACGCCCAGCACTACAAAAGCGGCTTCAATAGAAAGTGTAAGTTTGCGTAGGCCAGTGTTTTTCAACCTTTTTTTGCATCACGTTTATGCAATAAAAAAATTTTGGGGAAGACCAAACAAAATTTTACAATCACAATTATGATGTTTAGTTCTGTTTTGGCTCTTTTAAATTATTACAATTAATTATTAAAATTAACAAGAAAGTCCTATTCGTTTGCTCCTAAAACTAATTACTTTCACGAAAGAAAACATATTTACGCTCATTGCGTTAAACTAGTGATTTTCGACCGGTGTTCGATGGAACACTAGTCAAACTTATCAAATTTCCTGCTGAACACCTGACGATCTTTCACGGAACACTAGTTTTCCGCGGAACACCGGTTGAAAATCACTGGCGTAGGCTAGTGGTAGGCGTATCACGGGGCCCCCTTTAGCGCGGGGCCCGATTAGAAGCAATCGGCTAAGGGCCGGCCCTGTCATTTAGCCTCATTTCTTGTAATGTCACGACAATGGTGACCAACCAATTCAAAATATATTTATTCCCTGACTCTTCCGCTTTGCGACTTTGTGCCTATGCTGAATGCATGGGTTCGCAAATCATTTGATTTGCCTGAGTTTAACCAAACCTAAGAACGTGGATCAATGTTTCATCCAAGTGCAAAACATTTGCTTTACAGGTACGTATCACCTAGTTTAGCTAGATATTCTTTTCGCGTTAATGCAGGTTAAACTTGGTACTTTTTTGCCAATTCACAGTTGTGCAGTTTGATTTCTGTTTAATCTCAAATATATTTTCGTGTCCTTATGCAAACATAACTCTTAAAATGGAAATTTTGGCATTAATTTCATCTATTCAAATCTGAGGTTAAACCTATTAAAATTTGATGTTAAAACGATAAAGCAAAGCGTAATTAGCGCTGCTTTCAAAACACCTCTAAAAACAAGATTGGGAATCTGTATTGATAAAACTTCACATCAGCATCGCCCGGATGAATATATTGGTTTCACACCAAGCTGTCCCCCCCACATTTTGCAACAAAATTACGCCCATGGTGGAAAGTACAGATGTACGTTAGCGACCAACTTGTCGATATCTGGCAAAAAAGCATTGTAGCAACGCGGCGGGCTGCTACATGCATCGCGCTGGCGAACACAGTTCGCACAGAAGCAGAGAGAATAACATCCCCAATGACACGAATGCCACCGGAACGTTCCTTTGGTTAAGTGCTAAGGCCGAGGGAATACTTAAAAGCGGGGCCCTCTGATGACGTCTTAATACTCAGCCAACCGCGATAAGACCTGATTCAGTCTAGATATGGAATATGCGGGCCACCCACAGATATGATCCTGAGACTACAGCATGATCGACCAGGGGCGGATCCAGCCAGTAACTTAAGGGGAGCGATTTCAATAACATTTGGTAGTCACGTCTCATAACCGCTTCGCTTCTGTAAGAGGGATGACTTGTACTTGACAGCACAAAACCTATGGACGACACAATGGCCATATATCTCGAATGCTGTTTTCCGAATTGAACAAAATAGTGGTGATAAAGTTACTTTCGTATGTTTTTTGGGGGGCGATCGATCCGCCACTGTGATCGACTGACTTAGCAGAAAATTCACAAGGCTATATGAAGTATGCACAACTTCAAAAACACTGAAAATTGGGAACAAAGCTAACAAAAAAGTTAAGTGATAGCAAGTTGGCAATGCCACTTTAGTTTTGCGTCCCATTTTTCTGCATTCTCCATCAATAAACCAGAAAGTTCATAGCTTGGTTTCCTGAATTTGTAAAAGCCATGTACTTAAGGGACTCCATGAAACCACTGACAACAACCAAGCAGATTCAAAATACTAAATTTGTTTTAAATTTCATCCTTTTAACTACATTCAAGAACATAGGTGTAGGACAAGCACGTAACTAGGGGTTGCTTCTCCCCCCTTGAAAATTGTTAGCCCCCCCAGGAAAAATATGTTGAACATAGTTTTAAAATTTTGGGCCCCTCTCAGAAAACTCTTCGCCCAAGCTGGTACGGGCCTGTTGTAAGAGCAGGAAAATTTTTGGGGGTGCGAAGGATTTTTGCCCAAAATTCTCCAAGCTTGCCCGGAAAGGTTTTGGGCTGATTTTAGTGGAAATAATTTATCATGACGACTGTTTTCGGGATGACCTCCAAAAAAAGGTCTTCATGTGATTCTGCACACATTGGGCGCCATTTTTTTCAAATCAAAGCACATTGGGCGCCATTTCTGCCCACGTAGGAGTTTGGCCAGATTTTCATGGATTTCGTGAAGGTTTCCACAGACTTTGCCCGAATTTTCATCAAATCAAAACTTTTGGGGGTGGGCTTGCACCCCCACCTCCTATACCACTGTTCAAGAACATGGCATAGACACAAAAGCATCCAACCCGAGACTTTGTTTTGAAAAGCTTTGAAGCTGGATGAGTCAAAGCTGCCCTCATCTTGCACTGAGACTAGTTGTTGGAAAAGTGTGCAAAAATAGCAAATAATTCATCATGTAACATTTTGCAAACATTGCTACAGTGTAGCCTATGATGAGAAACTTCATTCTCTGACAGTCAAAATTTTTCCATTTGGTAGCCTATACATTTTTTTCTCTTACTTGATAGGGTATTTTTATAACTTTTTTGAAATGATTTTACCCAAATTTTCTTTAAGGCATTTAAATTGGTGTGAAGCTTTTCCTTGTTTAGGCTACACATTAGAAGGGCTGGTGGGGCTTCTTTGAAAGTAGAGTACCTACCTACACATCACAGTTAATGCTGTGGCCCCGTTTGAAAGCAGAGGACTTACCCGTTGCAGGTGCTCTTGAGAGCCCCTTTGAAAGCAGAGTACCTATGCATTGCAGTTGCTGTCGGGATCCCATTTGATAGCACGGTACTTGGACATTACAGTTGCAACTGGGGGCCACTGAAAGCAGATAACGTACACATTACAGTTGCTACTGGGGGCCCCTTTGAAAGTAGAGTAGCCTACTTACACATTGCAGTTGCTGTTGAGGCCCCTTCAAAACCAGAATATTTACGCAATTGCAGTGGCTGTTCGAAAGCAAGGTACGGTGGCGGCCTGGAGATGGCACCACATGTAAATAAGTGGTCACCGCTAGATGGTGCCCATAAGTAACATGTCACATGATAGTCACCAAAAGCGATTTATCGTAATTCACTTATCCCTATAAAATGAGAGTGCAACCTTCAAATAGTAGAGTGAACTCAGTGAGGGATCTCTATTGTTGCTGGTTGCGTTCCCGTTAGTTTAATGCCCCGAATAAGCATCTTGTGCTTGTCTCAGTAGTTCAAGGCGATACAGATACCTGCAACAGCACTTACACACTGCAGTTGGAGGCCCTTTTGAAAGAAGAGTACCTGCACATGACAATGGCTGTTGGATACCCATTTGCAAGCAGAGTTCTTACACGTTACAGATGCTGTTGATGAACCTTTGAAAGAAGCAGCTTCAGATTAGGCCCATATTATATGAGTGGATAATATGCTTTTTACGAAAACCGAAGAAACTTTGTGCGCGAAACACCTCGACGAAGGACCCTAGAAAGGGGCGACCGAGGCAAGTGCCTCGCTCGCTTCCCCTAAAATATATCACTGCTCCCACTTCTATTGTAGGCTACAGTGCCACATTTTTTTAAAACCTGGTCTAGTGGGATTGATATTTTTTTCACATCAGCAATCCAATGTCGAAATCAGGCTCGTAACCAGCTTGGGACACCAGGGGGAGCGAAGAGTTTTCTGACAGGGGTCCAAATTCTTTAAACTAGCCTATGCCCAATAATTTTAAACTATGTCCAACACACTTTTCCAGGGGAGGCGAAAAATTTTGCAGGGGAGATTCGCCCCCCCCCGGTCGAAATAGGAAAGGGTGTTTAAACACATGATTGAAATTCTACCTTTATTAGTGGCGTTAAATGCATTTTGAAGTAATATGCTTTTAGGCCCAGTGTGAATCTGTCCACTGGTGTAGGAGGCGGGGGTGAAACCGTACCCCCAAAACTTTTGATTTGGTGAAAATCCGGGCAAAATCACTTAAAATTTAGGCAAATTCAAAATTTGTGAAAATGTTTGCAAAATCGCTTTATGCGCTTTGATTTTATAAAAATGGCACCCAAAATCAAGGTGCAGACGTTTTTTTTGAGGTCATGTTTTTTAGTTCTTTTCGGGAAAGTTAGGGGAAATTTTGGCACGTTTGGGGGAAATTTGGGCAAAAATGGTGCTTGAACTGTGCTTTGATTTAAAAAAGTGCACCCAACATGAGAAGAAATGCAGTGTTTTTTTTTGAGGTCGTTTTCTTTGGAGTTTTTTTCGGTCAAGTTTACGGTAATTTGGGCAAAAATCCTCTGCACCCCCAAAAATTTGCCTGCTCCTACACCTATGACTCTATCATACGATTATGAGATCGTTTTTCACGATATCCAGCAGAGTTGCATAAAATGGAATTAATGTCATAGCAAATTTAATGTCTTTCCTTTCATTAATGATTTGTTTGTGAACATAGGCGTAGCCAGAGAATAACGCCCACCAAATTTTTAGCATATCTAGTCATTTTGTGCTTTGAGAGGCGGTATCTGTAATAAAATCCTCGCCTAAAATAAAAAATAACCCCTAAATTTTTTCCTCAAAAAAAATTATGGGCTAGCTATGCCATTGTTTTTGAATTGTCACTTCAACAATAAATAAGTTTTCCATGTAGGCTACATGTAACTGCACAAGCTTTGTCTGGAAACGTGATTGCCATTTAGCTATTTATTAGTGTCCTATCGGCCATCGGGGGCTTGAGTTGTCACTGTTATACTTCCAAGTGTAAGAAGAACCGTTTTACTTTTAAACAGGTCGGGAATACGTTTCAGACTGCTTTTTTCTGATCTACGGATAGTCAAAACGGTGTAAAACATTAGCGCGTAGCATGCTTTAGGTTTTCAGTGATTTTTGTCTCTGTCGTTTTTTTGCCATGTCGAAAAGTTTGAATCGCTCCCACAACCTTTTCGCTATTGCCGGCCGCATGACGTTTATTTATATAAACTATGGCCGCCATTGAGTCCAAAATTTTTACCATTTTTTTGCAATTCTTCTGATCTGCTTCCACACACTGAGTCTAACTTGCTTCCTTTGCTGCAAAATTTTTGCCACCCCTGGAAAAATGTGTTGGAGATAGTTTAAAAAATTTGGGCCCCTCTCAGAAAACTCTTCGTCCCACCTGGTGACCCAAGCCGGTTACGGGTCTACTGCATGGTAAGCAAAGATGGGTGCTGGCAAACCAGTTAGACTCTGTCTAAGGGGTACAAACGAGTTTAATCAATCTTTCCGTAGACTGTTTTGACTTAGTCATTGTAGACGCAGCACATGAACATGGATACCGCTCCGCTTGTAAACGGAACATTTTTACCGAAAAATGAAGCGCGCTCAAAAAACAACGCACAGCAACCACATGCAATGAAAAAATATTAAATTTTGTTGTGAATGATATGCAGTCAGGGGAGTGAAGAGGGGATCAAGGGGGGCACAATTCACAGGGCGCCGAAAAGTCCCAACAATGTCGCAAGTATTTTTCTTCATCACAGTACATTCGCTTCCGAATGACCTCAGGTTCGAACATAGGGTCGCCAAACTTTCTTGCCCCCGGCACCATCTAACCTCATTACGCCCCTGTATACAGTCAAATGTATTGTTTATGTTTAGCACTTCCAATAGCCATTGTTCTCTTGAAAATATCGGTTATGCCCGTGGGTCTTCATCAGATGTATCCGAACGTTACGTTCTGGCCACACAGCTGGACAGTTTTATCACAGTCGTGGTTCAATGTGTGCAGCAAGGCATTAGGATAAGGTACCAGCAAAAGTTTAACAATTGACCAGAGAAGAACGCACAAAACAATTAAACGTCCGTGTCCATTGAAACACTACAAGTTGGCGAGCAGGGACTAAGTTAAAGTTTGGACAATGCAACCATCATTTCAACCTGGAATCCATTTGTTTTGCGCATTGTAAATAAAACTTTGTTTTCCACTTCTTTCTGGACGATACGTAGCAGGTCCGGGGTTTTCCTGAACCGACTGATTAAACGTCCACCTCGAGGTATTTGACACAAAAACTCCCGATGACATGTAGTGTTTTGGTGGCCCCTCGTAGTCCACAATTTCATAAGAACCTGGGCCGGGATTTTCCACTGGCGGCGGTAAAGCCATTGCAGGAGCACTTATGCACAGGTAGTGCTTCCGCCTGTAAAAATACACGAAATAATGTCGTTCTATACCAGGGGTGGCCAAACCGGCTCTACGTGTGAGCCACATATCGTAAAACCCAAGTTACAAATAGCCGCAAAATAAAATCTAAAAACACGAATTTATTTGCAATCTACGCTTCTGTGACATCATAACTCTTTTTTGGAACGACTTACAAAAGTAATACTGTACGTACGGCACGCTAGCTACCACAGTACCTAAGTAACTTCACTCCACAAGTGTAGAATAATTCTATTTGAATAAGATGATAGGACTGACGATGCGTAGTGTTACGTGAAATCGATTTCCTATTAAAAATTTGAGATTGATTCCTTGCTTCTTTCACTTGTGCAGTGAAGTTACTTGAATGCAGATATGCGCAAGTTTGAATCATCGCAAAAAGATGAAAGCAGGGCCCAGTCGGCTGATTCTTCTAAAGCCTATAGAAAACCTAGAGCTTTTATTTGTCTACCACAGTACCATTTTACAATATTTCTACACTTTGCAAACAGAAATTTAAAAAAAATTCTAATTTTTGGGAAAGCTCAAAGAGCCGCGTGCAAAGGTTCGCAGGGCCGCAATTTGGCCATCCCTGTTCTATATTATCGAGTGGTCTGAGTGAGTTTACAAATCAAGCAAAACAAGTCAGAGCAAATGTCAGCAACTTGGATGGCACTGCCGTGCCACCATTAGTAATTTGCCTACATAGGCTTCTTACTCCACAAAATACATGTCGTTAGAGAATTATTTGGCGCTATATGTGCGTATATGATACGCAATGCATTTGTAGCGCATGTGACAACATAAATTATTTTGCTTTTAGATGTACAGAGCTGTCAGCCGAAGGATGAATAAAAGAAAAGAAACCCTTTTCTCATGCTGGTGGTTATTTGATAATGACGTTAATGCCGATTGAATATAACTACTAATCTTGATAACATTTTGGACGAACAGCAATAATGGGCTATTTTTAACATAGAGAACTGCAATGGAGTTGTAGGAGGTGGCGATTTAACAGAAACGGTACAGGAAACATTTGCGAACATGAAATCCTCATGCGCATATAAAATTGCACATCAACGGAAAAACCATCTGTGGTATCGATGAGCGAGTAGGGTTTCCATGAAAGCAGTGATGATGTAACTAAGACATGAACAACATTTGGTAATCTGCGAGGCATTCAAAGTTTTTGTTGAGCACTGACACCCGTTTAATTTTTTGTACTTCGAAAGTTTGAGTTATTAGTATATTTTTATGCAGACCGCACGCCGCATGACGAAGTTAACTGATCACTCTGTCTATTAGCAGCACGTGACCGACGTCAAAAAACATGGTTGGGATACCGGACGTGGTTTAATGTTTGAGCATGTGAGGTTTTCCAAGCCATGTTTCAAATGTGACGTTTCGTGCAAAATATTGGATTTAAAGAAAGCATTGCAGGCCTCGAGATAAGGGACTCGGCACTAAGATTCACCAAAAAGTCTTCTTGAGACGTCATTTTGATCGAAACAAGGTATGGATGGTTTCATCAGCGATAAATAGAGATTTTATTATTTTATGAGCGCTTTTTATTATTTTATGTGCGCTTTGTAACTTCGATCGCATGCGTCATGCAGTTTTGTTAATGGCACTTTATACTTCCAAAATTCGTCAAATATAACACGACGGGGGTTATTTGAGTTGTTTTTATTGCGTATTGCTCCAAGATCCAGCGAACTCTGGCACAACATGCCAAATCCAAGCATTTACATTTTAAACACTTACGTGAGGCCCCGAAAATGTCAGCACGATCACCACTGGTGCCTATCAACGTTATTTTGCTGTCATTGGACTGCTTACGATAAAACATGAAGATTAATCAACACACCGCTTTCGAACAATACATACTGCCTTCAGGCTTGCAAAACGCAAGCAATAACAATAGCGCAGGGTTAGAACACAGTAACGACCGCGTTATTCCAACAAGCTCGGAGTAAACATTTAAGTCTACTAGGGCAGTAAGGTTCGACAAAGATGACGCAGTCGAATCAATCAACAAATTACTTTTTATAGGCAATCGATTTCACACAATTTTACGCATCTTTAGTCTTGAAAATTGAAAGCAAAAGGTTACGAGTGAAATTATGAATAACTAAAGCAAGATCCATTCTGGAAACTTATTGCTGAAATGTGGATATGTGCAAGTCCAAATCATCACAAAGTTATGAAACAGAGCATGGCAGGCAGATACCTCGAAAGCTTTCAGCAAACCTAGAGCTTTGAATTGCAATATACTAGGGGGGGCGTAGAAAAAAAACGAAAAAAGCCAAGTTTTTTCCACTGACAACGATAATGCAATTTAATCATGAATTAGGATTTAACCATTAAGTTCTTTGTTTTGCGCTTAAATATTTTAAATACCGGCGTCAAGCGAAATTTCAGACTTCACGCCTTGTGCGCATGCACAGAGTAATATTCTGCATATCAAACAAGCTGAGAAAACTGATGATTAGGGCTTAGTGTTTAGGTAAGTGTGTCGGTTATGGTTGGGATTAGGGTTAGAAAAACAAATATAATTGAGGTCTAACACTAAGTCCAATATTTTTCAACGGTTATAGTTATTCTCGTACTGTAGCTTGTTGTGGGAATCTGACATCTAAACAAAAAGCTTTAATTTGCGCAACACACATCAAAAAAGTAATCGACAAACTTTGTTGTTTTACACTGAGAAGCAAAATAACTGACGAACAATACAGATCAGAAATTTCGTTTGACACCGGAAAATTGAACAGCACGAACCATAAACAACCCGATGAAATAACTTACTAAAAACTTCACCAACTCAAACACCATATGGTGAAAATGATAAATGATGCATTTAAAATTTTGTAAAAAGAATTAACGAACATTGCGCGTTAACAGCTGGAAGGCAGAGAGTTTCCCTTCCAGTGTATTTAAAAATTGGCTAATTATCGTAGCGCTCGGAAAAAACAACAATTTTCATGCAAAACTGCAAGCTTTTCAGCGAAATTCTTGCCAGTGGGGCCAAAAATGTTGCGTGTAGAACAACAGTGAATTTTCTCCCACAAAAACGGGGTGTCCTGCATGGCGTTACGCTGTTTGAATTTACATCATCCAGTTTTTACAAAACTACGCTGGAGGATACGAAACCTGTTATAGCAAAAACAGTGCAATAAACGCGTAACAACAGTATATCTGCAAAAACGTAAGAATACATTAGTACCCCTCCATCGCCACTTTTACTATATGCTTTATTTCGTCGGGGTAAGAATTTCCACAACATAAAGAAAATATTTATGAAAATGTGGCGCGACGGTGATTTTTTACCTTTGGCCTTGCCTGTGCCACACAGCGCTTCAACCACCTCAATACATTAAACGTATGCATGGTAAACCCGAAGTTCATGAGGCACAAGATATTTGCCCAAAAAATAAATTTTTAACCAGTGATCAGCACATGGTAGTTTACTGAAGAACCAATAACTCTGCTCATAAAACTCTTCAATTCAAGTTGCAGCTGACAGCTAGCTTACCTCAGCTAAAATTAAGGAACACACTCAGTCACATTTTTGTTTTGATATGAACTGTCATTAACGTTCAAATACTTCTTGAAATACAATGCCCATCTTCAAATGCTCTGGGTGAGCAGTTTACCTCCTGTCTCCCGCAGTTGTTGCAACTGTGACATCAATCGGAAGAGAAATATTTATTTTTGCTCGACAGCAGTTGCCGTGTTTGGCTTTTGTCTGCTGTTATGTTGCTGAAGGCTAATCTACACTGAGGACGTGCCAGGAGTAATCCTGTTTTGTTGCGTCGGGTAATTCTGCGCTCGTGCACGGCTCGGCACAGTACTCCTGAACGCAATAAAACAAACAAAGAATCGTGCGCCGCTACTCCTGGCAACTTCTTCGTGTAGATTGGCCTTAACTGCCATTGTTTGGCAATGGCGCTTGTGCTTGAACTTGCAACGATCTCAGCGGATGTCTGCCTGATTCTAGAAACTGTTATCTACCCAGCTTCTTTTAAGAACTTGCGACAAATAACATGTTCCTTATGTGCATTTACTTACGGAAGGATAAGTTTGTTTGGTGGCGACTGCGGATGGTAAGGCTTGTAAGCTCCCGGTCCTGGCCAGTCAGGCGGTTTTGCAATTAATTCTCGTTTGGTTGTGGAAGTGAACACTGATGAAGGGGCAGCAGGAGTTGTTTTAACTTGCTCGTCTTTGACGTTGTAATGACCTGGAAAGACAACATGTTTGTAAAGGAAACGACCGACGAGTTTTTAGCGGATTGGCTGCACCTGTAATGACGCTTGAGAAACAAATGCCAATCCAATTCATAGACAAAATAATGATACGCAGTTCTGAAGAGAAACAAAACGATCTTCAAAATAACTTACTTGGTGATGGAACTCTTGTGTTTCCAACAGGTATGCTTTGCCTGTTTGTACGTGACTTAAATGCAGCTGTAGCAGCACCTCCATACTTCTTGCCAATGTTAACATTTTCCACCTTTAAAGCACATTTATACCCCATTATTCAACGAGTGCATACCTGGTGAACATTGCTCTCAAACTTTGATAAAGTAATTCTGCGAGATTCAAATTAGGAATCTTTCGTACAAATTGACGGGTTCGTATGTCTTGCATAAGAGACAAACTTTTTAATCGCGGTTCAAGAGCTTACATGCATCGAAACCAAGACATAAACCAACATGTAAAAGCAGACGTAGTTATTACCACGCCGAAAGACTGCTCGCGACGAAGCAGTGACAATAGTAGGAAAAGCAACTTGCTCAAAGGTACATTTGGCAGCGGTGTAATCGAGACGGGGATGACGAGGTCAAAAGTGAGACCGAAACCAGACAAAAGTTTGTGAGGACAAGTTTGCGACTGAAATTCGCTTTAAGTTTCAAAATCGAAGCCAAGTAGGTGCAGCCAATACCGCAAGCGATTTTGCACATCAAATAAATTATGACAGTGTACCGTGTTATACGAAAACCAAGCTTAACTCTTCTTTTAAAAAGATTTTTTCTGGTACAAATGTTGCCTTGTCGCAGGGCACATCTGTGACCTTGGAGCTGCCAGCAGCATCTCACTGGCTAGCTAGGTCGAATGGTCCATCAAAAGTAGTTAATTCTTGTCAGCAGATGTTGGTAGACTCGGCCCTGGGCGTTTCACCAGTGAGTCAGCCTACGCATGTCAAGTTATTTTGAAGCGCCTCTAGTCAAAATTTCACGTGTGTCACTGCGAGTCAACCTGCTTGCATTCCAGCAGTCATCCCTCAGCATTCCGCTTGATACGATAGTGGTATGGCCCAAAAGAGAGCATTTGTCCAGGAAAGTTATCTGCTCAATCATTTCTGCCCTGTTGCTCGGCGCTACTCCACTCATAACAACGAGTGGTTAATTTCCACAGTGGTGACGCAGTCGAAGCTACTAGCAAAATTTTTAAAATAGGACTTGATTTCACGTAACTCCACGCATCCTCATTCCTGAAATCTGCAAGCAACGCTTACAGGTAAAATGCTGAAGGGCTAAAGCAAGCAAACTCAAGAATGAAATGAATAAATCAAATCACAAAGTACGGCAAGTAAAATTAGGAAGATACGCCGTTCTCAAACAATTCCTTTAACTAAAACTGTAAAACCATCTGAAGACAAGTAAAGTACAAGGCAACTAAACCACAGCTACGAAATCGCAGCGAGAGCTATATTACGGTATCACGTAGGACTTATATCCGAATAAAAAATCACGCTGAAAAAGGTTCACTTATACCGTTAATATGTGTATTTAGGGCGAAACTTTCAAGCGCAAGAGGTATTGATACTACATATGATCAAGCTACACTTTCAACTTTAAGGTCGAGGCCAAGGGAAAAGCAAGCTGCAAATCGAATGGTTCGGGAACGAAACTACCAGTTGTGGTTTAACAGATGACATTTTGCAAGCACACTGCACAACTGGCGGTTTGACAACCAATATTCCAGAAAATATTTAAAGGGCTCTGGCTGACGATGCAAGCAAAAAATCAATCACCCGCGATCTTACATGGTATCTGTTTGGACTTGGAACTGAAGACGTTCCAGTCGATGCATTGGCAGTCTTTGCTGCAATGGGTAAGTGAAATGAGCTTGTATTAACGACATTAAACTCCTTTCTGGTTGTCAAAAGAGACGGAAGGTTGTATGAACCAGCTCCAGGCGTTGAAGTCAAATGAGGTTTCACAGCTCTCTGTGTCTGAAATGAAAATATGTTAACACTAATTACCATTTGAAACAGCAAAGAAAGAAACCTTATAGTGTATTGAAAGATTTTGTACTGTTTTATCCGTGTGAGGATTTGTGTCAAGTTGCTTACCTGGTTTTGTGACGAATTTTTGGCTCTGATGAAGGCAGATAGCTGCACAGTCCAAATGTCTTTCTGATAACGCATTTTAGTTGACCAGAAGAGGTTTTCTTGCTGATTTATACACCTGGTGTCTGGAATCAGTGACATTCCATTTAATAATTTGAATTTTTTCTTTAGATGGAGTATTAACAGGGCTGGGTAGTGTTGAAAAAGAGTGTGGCAACGCGCTGCTAGGTAAAAGACAATTCGAGGAGCAAACAAAATAGTTTACTTTCTCCGCCGAGAATATTAAAATGTATATCAATAAAACGTAAGCGAACACCGCCCCCTTCTAAAAACTTGGGGAACGATCTTTCCAGCTATTCTCCGAGTACACCACTAAGTAGCACTTGGTCTGCGCCATTGTGTTACGTAAGCCTTTAAGTATTTTGATATCACTGTTTTACAAAGTCCAAAGACTTGTTGTTCCCAAATGATCTGGTAACTTTCCTTATAGTTAGACCGGTAATTTAATAAAATTGCTGTTGAAATTGTTTCGCTATATTTCATAGCGTGAATTAACATGGGAAAGGTCGCAATATAGCGTAAAAAAAATTCAAAATATATGTCTAATTGACTCGGTATTTTCAGTATCATCTTGATAAGAGTGCTTTTGATCAAAGCATTTCGAAAATTCTTCAAAATTAGACGTTGTACTTTGGTACACGAAAAGCGGAAGTGCTAAATAGCCTTATAATAAATACTACGGCCAAAGCAAACGATACAACTGACATCTTGCAAACGTTTCGATAACAACTGTTATCATCTTCAGTGCATA
>Ga0210059_1011313_pt1 | contig 13670 bp, 9 predicted proteins | sample Ectturendosymbi2_FD_188042 | JGI IMG/M metagenome (GOLD analysis project Ga0210059, IMG submission 188042) | Ecteinascidia turbinata endosymbiont from Florida, USA - Sample 2 (SPAdes) (version 2) | ecosystem: Host-associated > Tunicates > Ascidians > Unclassified | place: Key West, Florida...
GTTTAAATACTATTAGGGTGATTCAATTCATGGTTTTAATAATTTGGGAAAATTGCAGACTTTAGAATTAGATGCATATATTTTGATTAATGCGAAAAGTTTTAAAAGTGAGTAGGTATTGCCTTACGTCCAAAAAAGAGTCTGATTTGGTCAGAAACCAAAACAGCCCCCTTTCATCGAAAATCTTGAACAACCAAACGAACTGTCACAGTTTCAGAATTTACACAGGAGCGTATCCAATGGGAGGGATTGGGGCGAACGCCTCCCTAAAACCTGAAAATGTAACTTCATTCACCATGAATGTGTACGATTCAGAAAACAAAATATCAAAATCAAATCCGATTAAGTCTTTGACATGTGGGAAATGTCAGTTGCGTTACGCCACTGGCTATGAAATACTGCGTTTATATACAGTAGGCTGTCCCTACTCAACTGCAACAAGATACGAGCTGGTGACGTAGCTTATTTTGTGGGAGGTCCTGCAAGTTGTCTGATGAATATGTTACGAACCTGCGCGCGGCTTTAGCTCGCTTACCGCATAGTCCCTCTTGTGGCGGTTATTTGTACTTGCTGGTTGGGAGCACTGGGTGTGGCGGAAACGCACGAGGTTTCGAGGAGGTAATTTAAAAGTTAGTTTATAGGGCTGGAGAAGGCATATTTTTTGGTAACCGTTTCCACCGTGTTTGTTTGACTTTACTTAACAATTTCCCCGATGCTTTGTCCTTTTGTGACGTCTGTGTTTTAGTCCTTGTGCTGTTTTGAGACAGTCAGTGTCGTGTTGTACAGTTTCTCTGCCGTTGTGTGTTACTTCTGATTAAAGAGGATTTGTCCTCACTGCGTGCTTGCAGCTCAGAGTTAGTAAGTCAGGCGGGTCTGTTTGTTGCACGACTTTCTCAAGATAGTTACGGGACTGCAGATTAGCAGGGGTGCGTTTGCGGTGTGAGAACCATTAACCAGACCTTCCCAAACCCCAGCCCTCAAGGCCTCTGGCACCGTAGGGTTTCCTACAGAATATATGTTTTGGTTGAGTTAATTCTTGGCTCGAAAGGCGTGAATGCTTTCACATTAATCGTTACATAACAGTGGCAAATCTTTTTTCAATATCTCAATGACTTTGGCAATAGAGCGCGGACTTCTGAATCCACTATACTGATCAAAAACGATAAACGATCAATGCTTTAAAGAAGTTTATGGAGAACTTCGAGTAGCTCTTTCAAAGACTGGAGCGTAACGCATAGCGACTGTTCTCATTAAAACAAACGCAAATGACTCCAAATAATCATGAAGTGTATTGTTTACTATAGTGGTGGGGGTTTGCCGCAAAACGTGGAAAGTTGTTAAGTGTGCCGTGAGTGAAACAAGATTGCAGAGAACTGGTTTGATGTATCGAGAGTAAACTCATTGGCTTGTTTGTTTCATAGCATTTCATAGCTTGTTTCATAGCACACATTTTGTAGTACTCATAGCTCATAGTTTCATAGCACGTTTGTTTCATAGCACGCATTGGCATGCTTGTTTCATAGCATTTTAAGATATTGTGGGCTAGCATTAGTTCAGCGTTTACGCAAAACGGTCAAAGCATGCACCCAATAGCTCAATCCTGATATGAAGCCTTTCGATTTGGTCCTGCAGAGCAAGCAAATACAGATCTCAGTAGCAACCAAAATCGCTGCCGATGAAAAATAATGTGAACTCGTATCACTGTGTTGAAAACGATAATGTTTCAATGAACATGCTATATCCACACAACGACACTCTTTTTTGTTTTTCATTATTCTGCAATCTGCACTTAGATCTACTTGATAGCAGATTTTTCAAATATCACAAAATAATCATGTATTTGTAGCTACAGCATCTTTTAAAATGTATACCTTCAATTTCAGTTGAAAGTGCGCTAAATTATCATTTTCATCCAAATGGCCATACGTTTTAGTTAGAAAATATATTCTGCAGCGCCTGACCTTATGATTCCAACTATTTGAAAGGACGCTTACGAGTATTCTCACGTGTGCAGCCGACAAAGAATTACATTGTAATCCAGGTTTAAAAAAATTGTAGTTCTTTTGATGGACACCAGCATCCCCCATATTTTTTTACTAAGTAAAAAACTTTTTTAAAGTTTTTTAAGGTGTTTTAGGGACACGATTTGTGTCCCCAGAATTGACAATCGCGTCCCTGTCAAGAAAGAAAATTATCATCACGACCCTAGAATTAAAGAAATCGGATACCTACAGGCCCACACCGGGTACCTAACATTTTCTTTAAAAAAAACCTGCTTATTTGTTTGTCAACCTCGACAATGCTTTATCGTGACCGCATATCTATTTTGATGATAATGTATTAGGTAACTTGAATTGCAAATGCGTACTCTTAGCTTAAATGGATTTAGTCATGAATGTTTAAATTTCGCAGGAGACTCTACGCAATTTATTGAGGACAAGCATTCTTCGAATACAATGGAATTGCTACGAAAGTAACGTTTTATTTAACAAAAATACCGGTAGCATAGACACTGCATATTCTTCTGAAAGAAATGGGTCCACCAAATAATTTTACATTAACTTCTATAAGCTACCTTTCGCTTTCATGAAACGCTTTTACGTTCGGTGTTACTCTTCAGTTAGAACGAAAATACCTACTTAACTTTAATCGTGTCCGATTTATATATGTCTCCATTTTTATTAGAGTTTTGAACACATGTACTTTGGTTTTCTGTTTGTTCATTGGACGATTCCATTACATGAATAGCAGTAAAGTATCCAATTAGTTCAAAGATCTTCATTTTCTCGATGTTAATGCATTTGGTGGATAACAGCGTTTAAAATTACAAGAAGTTGCAAACGATCGTTACCTTGGTTTGTGATCTGTAGCAACAATCTCTCTGTGCATCAAGGTCACTCAGTCCTGTTTGTTGAAAAGGGCTCTATCAGTTTATTGTAGATCTATTCGGACTGTTTGATGCACTGTTGTTTATGAATGTAAATCCAAACGCAGAAACTAAACATCTTGACAACAAGAAATATTCAATATCACTTAGATGAAAACACCACGCCATTCGGCTTCAGTGAGTTTTATTTCTGGGTATATGTACACCACGACACAGTTAAACGCACAATGGAGAAGAAGTGAAATGTTTTGGATGCTTGCCTGACCACATTTAAATGAAAAACTTGCAGAAATGAAAAATACTGCGATGCTGCCATAGAAGCCGGAGGCAAAACATTCAGGATCCATAAATCAATTTTTGCAATTTACTCCGAGTACTTTGACACTGCTTTCACAGTCGAGGTAAGAAGCGTTACAAATACCTCTGATTGAAGTCAGCCGCTCAAATGTTTTCGAACGCCAGGCAACCAATAGCTTGAATGGTGCTTTTTCAGCACTTACCGCTTTTTCTCTAATATTTCATGTCAGCAAGTTCTAAACGAATTTGTTTAAACGCACTGACTATATCTGCGAATTCAATAACTACAACTACACTGCGACTAAAGGTTTGGATTGATATTTCATGAAAGTTCAGAATTAATGTCATTTTTTTCACTGAACACCAGTGAATAATGGTATTTTGTGCGGAGGAGCATCAACTAGATTTGTAGCTACGCTTTTATCACTATTTTTGACATTACTAACCAAGCGTATGTTGGTTCATATATAATAAACATTGTATTCCAAACTGGAAAAGCTCTGTTTGAAAATATGTATTCACTTATTGGTGGATGTGTGCTTAGTCCGTTTGATAAAGCAACGAAAATATGAGTATGACATTGAAATGTGAAGATACAATCAAATTTAAAACTGATTCCATTCTTCACTGATTTGACACACGTCTGCTACCAACGAACAACTGTCTGCTTAAAAAGCAACATGAGGCTACGTTGGCGTTTTTACATCGCTTTTAACAAAGAAACATTGGCCTAATATTTGTTGCTCTTGTGTGCAAATTTCATGATGTAATATTTTTTGCTCACAGCATGCAAATTTAATGATGCAAGTTTGTTTGTGTTGGCATACAAATTCCCTGATGTAATAAACGTTGCTCATGGCACGCAAGATTCACAATGTAATCTTTTTTGCATGCATATCATTTTCCAATGACATTTCGCAAAAATTGTTTTAATTGTAATCTGTTTTGACAGATGCAGGAAAAATACTGCAATGTTGTGAAACTGGATGACACATCAGCTGACGTCATGCAATGTATCACTGACTTCATCTACTCTGGAAAACTGAACGTCAATCGAGAAAATTCTGTAGAACTTTTACTTGCAGCTGATTACCTTCGTATAGAAAGTACGTGAATTTATCTCTAGACATGAACAGAGTTTCTGTTCCGGTTAGTTTGTTGTGAACATCAGTTTTATTGAAATCAGATTGCTGTTGAACACACTGAACAAAGCAATCGAAATCAAATTTGTTGCAAGTCAAATATCATTTCAATGAAATGTTCAAAACAAAAATATCTTTCTTTCAATACTGTACAACGAATAGTACGCTACGCTTGTTTTAACTACATTGGAGATGGAAACTCATCGCTGCAGTAACGGCCAAAATTTGTTAATTGACAAACTTTTGCTCTGTTGGTATTGCACAGACTTGCATGTCAACATTGAAAGCATCGCGTTGATTATGTGTAAAGAAGTGTAAAGAAATAACAAAACGCAAATTAGGCGGCATTAAAACAGTGATCCAAATTCATCTTCATCTCTAACGCAGATATTTAATATTGATATTGTCGAGATCCACGAAATACCTGGGTTAGTTGAACGTTACCTTACCAGAGGAAACGTTTCTGTGAAAAATTATTAAGAACTTATTCGGTCGCTACGTATCAAAATGCTGCTGTCCAAAACAAAATGTGATACAGATTGATGTTAGGTGGTGCTAAGTTGAAATATACATCTTGTAGAAAACACAAATATGAATATGCCGCAAGTGTGCTGTAACCAACTGTTTAAATTCTTCATCATCACAACCTAATGAACTTCTTGTTTTTGTGCAGAAGTCAAGGAGTTTTCAATTGCATTTCTGCTGCGCAACGTGGACCCTCACAACTGTGTCAGTGTTTGGATGTGCGCGAAATTGTTAAATATTGAAGAACTTCAAAACGTTTGTCTGATAACATTTTTCCAAAACTTGACATTAGTTCCAGAATCAGAACTCCAACTTTTAAGTAACGATGCTTTCTCTGAAATATTGAAAAGCGGAAAATCCTTGGTAAGTTTTCGCTTTGTGCTTCTTCAGAATATGAGCATTGGCTTTTAACAGCAAAGCAGTTGGCAAGGGGTTGATGTCATTTTTAAATAAACTGTCTTACTGAGCAATGTACATGAGTGTTTAAGCTTCAGAACAGACAAAGTAAATTTGAAACGAGTGGGGTACTTTTTGGCGCCACCGTTTTGACAACTACTATTTGGCGCCGAGCTGTTTTGGCGCAAGGCTGGTTTGGCGGCAGTGCAGAGACTGACAAGTGTGTTTCATGAAAATGGATAAAAACGTGGACAAAACTTTACTTTATATTGTAATTGTAAGCTAGACCTCGCAAATATTTAATTCTTGCCACTGAGTCAAAATGTTTTGCGATGTTTAGAATACGTTCTTTACCCTTAATGTACTGTATGTAAGAAGTTTTTGGTTCGGAGCTTTGGCAGCAATCAACTGCTCCTAGTAAACACCACGCCAGTTCAAAGTCGTTTTGATACAAGCAACCTCTACATCTGCAGCGGACCCACCGTGACTGTGCTCATTGACTTTCTTTACTATTTCGTTTTTTCGTGCAAATCGGCCCTTTGCATTGATTGCTTTGGTGTGAATCCGTTCTTTACATTCGTTTTAACGCCTTCAAAACGATGACAATTTGGTCACTTTTGCTGCGCTTATCAAAAACGTATAGATGCCCATTTTGGTGGAACCCTCTTGCTAATCAGATAATTGAGCCATTTCTGTTTGTGGCTCTAAGCTATAATGAAGACGATTTTTAAATGTTAAAAAACCACTTTGTTAGCGTGGCCTAAAATGCAGAAATGCGCTCCATCTCATCTCAGGTCAAACACACACATTTTCTTGTCTCCTTAAATAAAAATTGTTTCCTTCTTGACAAATAACCGAGCAACATGCTATTTTTTATTTTGTTTTGATGGCGCTTTATAACTACGGTTCTCTTGTAGCACCGTAACTGAGTTTGTACAATATATAACATCATCAGAATCGTTTGGTATTTGCGTTCTGGATAGTCCCTGCAGTACTTTCACATACCCTGCACCTGGTTAGAAGGCCGGTCACAAAACAAATTGATAAAGTCTTGGGACGTGCCAGCCGAGAGTCGAACTCCAGACCTTTCAGCACCGAAGTGGGCGCACATACCACCGCGCCACGGGCTGCTAGCAAATGAGCAGGATGGAAAACGCACAGTTCCAGGGGAAACAGTGTGTGCTTAATCGCAATCAAGCAGATAAGAACACAGCACCGAAACAATTCAGCGCCAAAACCGCTTGGCACCAAATATCTGTCGCCAAAACGGCAGCACCAAAGATCTCATTCCGTTTTGAAACACTTATAAAATCAATTGCGATACAACTGAGATCATGTTATTGGAAGCGCATGCAGAACAAGAATATTTTAAAGCACTGTTAATATTTTTTGAAAAATTGTGTTGTTTGAAAAAAATAGATTTTTGCAAAAGTATACATTTTAAATCTTGAACAAACAGCATTCTGCCACTAACGCGTTAGAAATGTTGGTCAGGTGTTGTAAATCGAAACAATTCTTAAAAGACCAAGACCGAACGAAAAGAGACATGAATCAAGATTACTTTTCAAAGCTGTTTAAGCTTGGAATATGGATGGAGCAGATTCTGTGATGGGTTTCTGATAACTTGTACACTTTCAGTTCCGCGAAAGCCCCAAATCTTGCATAGCTTTGCAATCCTATTACTCGCCAGTCGATTGAGCGAGAGAGCTATCCAAACCATCCACGGTTTCAGCAAGTCTTGTAGTCAAAATCGAAAAAAAACGTTTTTCGTTTTCGAGGGGGAATTTCTGGAGGTGACGTCACAAACAAGGCATATTTTGGAAATTTTGGCCACCTTTGGCCGGCCCTGGGCCCCAACCCATTGACCCACTCTTTTGGCTCAATGTTTTGTTGAAAACTAGGTCAAAATCCTCGTCTATAGAGCCCTGGATTGACTTGCTAGCATATCTGTAGCCAAAATTATGGGTCAAAAACCCAGTATTTAAGCTAATTCAAAACTTTTCAGAAAAGGTATAATTTGCCCTTTCAGGGAAAAATTTGACCAGCCATAACTCGGCAGCAGATTGAGCTAGAGAGCTGTTCAAACCCCGTAATGACTAGTGGCGTTGTGTAGTTTAGAATAAAAAAAAAAATTACTTTGGTTGGGGGGTTTTGGGCCAATGGGATCATGACAGGGGCATGTTTTTTGGTTACTTTTATGACGTCATCATCCGATCCACGCGCCAATATTTTGGCTTGCAGTGTTTTTGGATTCTAGGGCAGAATACGCGTTTTTAGAGCCCTTGATTGAGTTTCTAGCGCTTCTGTTTCAAAAGTTAGGCCAAAAAACATCTAATTGGTAAGGGGTTTTTCTCAATACTTTTGGGGGATTTACCAAATTAATTTTAAGTTTTTTTGGCCCTAATCTTGGAACCAGGAACGCTAAAAACCCGTTCGGACCTTTCAAAGTCCCGAATAGTAACCAAAAAACTCAAAAAAAACTTTGTGTCATTTATATGGCTACTGCGGGTCTTAAAGGGAGGTCGGGCAGAAATCCTGACGTCAACAAAAAATAAAGTAAACATCCCATTATTAGATAAGCATTAAAGAAAAACCGGACATCCTAAACTGAAACGTTTTTTTCTATTGCAAACTACATACATTCACGAGTCTTTAGAGGGCTTGAACAGCACTCTAGCTCAATCTGACGGCGAGGTATTGCCTGCGGTGAAATGCCCCTAAGAGCGACTTTTGAGGGAGCAAAATTTTGGTCAATTTTTGGTCTATGAGCCATAATTTTCGCTCCCGATATGCTAGAAAGTCAATCAAAGGCTCTATACACCCTGATTTTGACCTAGTTTTCAACAAAACTTTGAGTTCAAAAATTGCCCATTGGGTCGGCGCCCAGGGCCAGGCAAAGATGGCCAAAATAACGCAAAAACAACCTTGTGGCGTTCCCACCGGAAAAGCTCAAATCCAAAACAAAAAATTTTTTTTTTCAATTTTTTTTATCGCAAAGCTCGGCAAGAAAAGTGGCGCACGCGGGACTAAAAGGGTACCAATCAGGCTGTCCAAATTCTGATTTTTGTGATTTTAAAATTAGCGTACTTGAAACCAATCTGGTATTACACTTTAAAGGTTAGATCATTTTCGTACTTGGGAAGTTGAGATTGGCATTTGAAAAATTCTGCTATTTTAGAAAAACATCGACGAAGTTTGCTTTGAAGCAACAGCGATTTGGGCAAAGTGCAACATGGATGAACGGAAAAATTTCTTTTGTGAGATGTTCTCAAATCTTGATCTTAGCGTCTACTCTGAGAATTTTCTGATTACCATGGCTGAGAATGAGGTGAATGTTATGGAAGTGCGCTAAGTTCAAAAAACAATGCAAATTCAAACAGCAAAGAAATCCTCCCTTGTTTGTCTCACATTGGATTGTAGTTGCTTGAATACAGTTATGTGGAAGTTTCAATCATCGCAAAAATGATGAAACTAGGGCACAGCCATCTGATTGCTACAAAGCCTACAACCAATATGGAGCATTAAATGTTACCCTTTCACAATTAGTTCATCATATACTGTAGGTTTTTGGTGTATAGTCGTGCATGTGACGTGTTTCTCAATATCTTCATTTAAATTTCACACTGAAGTGTTATATAGCATTGCCGGCCTCAATTCAATACATACTTCGTGGTTAATTCATTACTGCATTTGAAACCTAAATCAACTCGCATAACCAACTCCTATAGGCCAACTCGCACGCCAGGGGAGTCCAACGTAACTGGGGGACGCGTACCACGACTTTTGAAACAGTTTATTCCCGTGCAATATAATGTTCAAATGATTGCTGGCCTGTGAATAAACGTGTTGTCAAACAAATACTCGACAAATTGGGAAATTCTGAAGTACGAACTTACTTCCTAATACATGGCAGTTGTTGGTCGCGCGTGAATAAACCTCCTGGTTTAAATTGTTATGACACAGGGACGAAGTTTTCAATTTAGTCTGATGCAAAGGCGATGCAAAAACGTCCCATTCTCATCATCGTTATGCTTGCATACGACATGTCAGCAACGCAGCACGAACCTGTCGTTAATTCGGCGTAATTCGATTTACACTAAATGTTTGCTATCACAAGCAGCCCCAAATATTTCTGATCATTTATTTCGTGTCCTTTTGTTCAGGTTCTGCTTTCACAATCAGCAAATATGATGCAGAAAATTGTCATAGAAACAATGTCCAGACTTGACCGTTTTCACAACATAGTAAAGGAGAGGAACGAAAAACTCGAAGCTGTCAAGAGGGACAAAGAAGTACAGATGCGAAAAATCAATGAGATTTCGTCGGAAAATCGACGTCTTACCAAAATAATCCTCGAATACAAAAACACCAGTAAGAAACAAGCAAATGGATTAAGCTCCGCAAAGCATAGAATAACAGAGCTGACCAAGGAAAATGCTGTTTTGAAAAAACAAATACGCGACGATGGCCGATTGAATTCGCAGAAGCTTGAAAAATTGCAAGCCATAAATGAAGACTTAAAAAGGGAAAACGAAGTTTTGAATGAAAAAATCAACGACGCTCAAAATTCTCTGAAAAAATCTCATGATAGTTACAAAGAACAGGAGAAAGTCTGTGAAAAATTAAACGAGAAAGTGCAACGATTAATTGAACAAATCAAAGCTAGTGATCGCAAGATGGACGACGAAAGCAAAAGACTGAAGACTTTGCAAAGTACTTTGACAGATGTTAATGAAAAAAATAGGCATTTGAAAAAGGATCTTTCATTAACTCAAAACAACCTTACTCTTCTTGAGGCTGAAACGAAAACCCTTTCGCAAAAGCTGGCTAAATGCGACGCAGAAAATTCCTGTTTGCATGAAGAGCTGTATCATTGTGATAAAACTGCCACAGAAGCCCATGAAAAACAGACACAATTGGAAAATAAACTTAAGGAACTAACAGCTGATAATGACATTTTGCAAATGCAGATAGAAGAGCGCAAAACTAAAGCTATGGAAGATGCAGCTAATCTGCTAGAGTTGAAGCGGACAACGACATACCATTGTAGGGAAAATAGAAGGTTACTCACTCTTCAATATCAATTAGAAAATGCTGTTGACAACTTAAAAGAACAAAACGAAGTTATTTCAGAAAGAAGTCTCGAACTTTGTAGGCGTATCGAAATATTAGTTGAAAAGAGGGAGGCCAGTTCACAAGTTTTGGTGGAAGTGCGTGACATCTTGAATGAGAGAGTGAAGGTGTCGTGGATTTGGAACGAATTCTATATCAGCCAATACGATCAATCTGCAATTCAAGAAAAACTGAAAAAAATCCTACACTGGCTTACCTCTTCTAGCTGAATTCTGACAAGTTTCAAACCAGATGTAGAAATTGTTTAATCCTCGAAATGTGAATGGAGTACATAAACACAATTGTAGAAACCGTTTTATGGGGTTGTTTCAACCTCACACTGTTGCTGGGCAGTATACGTTCTGCTCCGGAAAGAATACCTTTGTAGTGGCGCTAGGGCCACTACATGAGAAAAATCGGCTTAGTCCAAGGGTACATCCCCGGCGGAAAGCACCCGATAAAAAGGGAAGCGAAAAGGACGCCGCGATAAAGCAGAGGGAAGGTGCCTAAGGGCGAAAACCAAACATCAGAAAACGCCTAGTTCCGAAAGGACTGGGGAAGTACTTCTTTCAGTACAATCGGTAAAGCGTTATTTTCGGCCAAAATTTCTCTTCCTGGGAATCATGATAGTTCGATTCCCCAGCTCTCTCCCGACCATAAAACCTTATTGGACTGTGTACTTATTCGTACTTCGTAGATCTGGCACTGTTTGGTCAATGGTGTGTTTGCCAGAATGCATGTACAGTATGTTGACTCCAGCAAAGCAAGGCCTGTTGGTATACTCCAAACAATGAATTTTCAGTGATTTCGAAAGTTCTGGAGATAACATCGTTTGTGTTTAATTTTTTCTTCGCAAAAGCTTGCAAACTCTCGGATGTGTAGATTGATCTGTGCGTAGATCGCAGGCACCAGCCTTGTTTGACGGGCAAAGCTGGAAATAACAAATTTGGTACGAATCTGGTGCAAATGACTCTTCGTTCAGGTAATGCTCTTTATACGAGTAGAAAGGAAATTTAGCAGTAGTCTGTTTGTTACATTTGTCTCACAGGAAACAAAAATTTAAAGCTTCATTGACCTTCATTCCCTCCATCAATGCTGACTAAAATTCATTGTCTTTCATTTTCATTTTGTTCGTTTCTTCTTGGAATTTCGTTTTCCTCATCAATATTGATGCCTGTAGATAATACCTTTGTGTTTGCTCATCCAAGATCACCATTGAGCTACTCAGTGCTACGGTATTCAAATAGTTGTAATTGCTAGAAGAACACTGAAATGAGGCCATGATTTCAGTCATTAAAATCAAACGTTCTGATCATTCATTGTTTGTTTGCTCACTAACCTTTCATTTTCTTAGTAAACCCTTGGCACAAACAGGTCACCACAAGAATTTGCGATTAGTTAGTGATATTTCTCTTTCTTGAAAAAATCGTTTAATCGAAATGCATGGAATTCCAACGGCGTACGCAACTATCTCCCAAAAATGCCTTTCTATTTTCGTTTAGAAATTTTCATACGCCTATGCTTAATTGCTTTAACATTGTAAATGCAAGTTTTTAATTGTCGCAATTGGTGTTGCGATATATTGATTTCAGTCGTGAGTTTACCTGTTTTCTCTGCCCTTGTTAAGCCGTTCAAAGTTTCACCTTAGCATTGCTTGCAGATTCAAGATCTGACGATTGCTTTTGTTACGTGAAATCGGTTTGCTATTACAAATTTGCAGTTAGATTTCTTGCTTTGATTATCTCACGTGTGGAGAGTAGTTGCCTGGTGAATACAGACACGTGCGAGTTTGAATCATCGCATAAAGATGAATACAGAGCCCATTGGCTGAATCCTCGAGAACGTACAGTAACCCAAGAGGTTTTAATTGCAGTAACACTGTTTAGGATAATTTTTCTAAAACTGATGAACATATTTTATGAACCCTGCAAAATATCGCGAATGAGTTAATGTTAGGGTGTATGAATACCAAGTGTCATTTGACAGTTTCAGGTGATCATAATCTGCTGCCGTTATCTGAGCATCGAAAGCTCGCCATCTTCATTAAAATGGTCATAAAATCATTTTAGGTTGTCCTAACCGTCTCAAAAGTTAGTTCCACCTTTCTTCCTCAACCTTCAAATTTTGCGTTGCGCCATGGGCAAAAGCGTAACGATATCTTTTCATGAAAAAAAACAATACAAAAATGAAATTCTTCATTGTGTCACCAAGACTGTGGAGTAATCTCCACAAAGATTCCCAGTCTGCATATATTCACACAAACGTAGTTAAGAAAAAAAAAATTTGGTCCTTAGCGCAACTACAGTATGCATTTCTTCATTTTCATCGCGTTATACTCAAGGCTATCGCTCTACCTTGCCTGTTATGTCAGCGCCACAGCATATCAAACAAAAGAGGAAATATAATAGACATCGCCCTTATCGTCTAATTGAGACTAATTTACCCATGCTTCGTCAATTACTTTCATTAGGTTCAATTTTTTAGGTCGACATTTGAAATGTTAAAGATTTAGTTTCTATAACTCTATAACTGATATGTTTTCAGAAAAGCAAGTGCTGAACTTCCGTTACTCAGAATTGTTGAATATTTATGTTTCCAGATTTGTGCATTGAAACATACTTCAGTGTCACTTGTTGCTCGTTCCGAGCTGGTTGGACGGAACAATTGATTGAACATGAGATTGGGGCCAACCAATAAAAAATGTTCTTATGTACGGTCAATAACCCTGGCTTCAGTAAACCTTGCTGAAGTGCACGGAGCACAGAGTTGTTGCTGTGGAAGACGTTGCGATTGCGCAGAAATTAGGATAGCTGCTTTTTTATGTCATAAAACTCACAAGTTTATAACTGTCTGCTTGCATAAAAAATGTATTGCTACCCCTGCTTGCAATACCTTAAATCTATTTGAAATGCACTGGATGCAAAACCAGACTTCGATGTGAATTGTCAGTTGTGTGAAACATGATCAGCATCCAAACAACTGAAGCACAAACGCTTTCTTTTCACCATGCTTCACGTCCCTTGGGAAGATTTACGTAAAAAACTGCGGATTTTCCGAAGTGCATTGATGTTGTAATTGCAAGAACAAAGATCGGCAGCCGCTTTTGATTGTATCTTTCACCAGCGCCTAAGCACAAAACACTTGACCTGACTAAAGTTTGAGGTCATGGTTCACTGGTTCTGCAAAGGCTTGGCCAAAAAATGCATTCGCGCACTCTTCGTCATTTTGTGTGAAAGACAATAGCTTAGAAATTGTGGCTAATTAAACAATTGAGTTGACGATGACCTGACCTCAGAACTCACAATATAAAT
>Ga0210059_1011314_pt1 | contig 13667 bp, 8 predicted proteins | sample Ectturendosymbi2_FD_188042 | JGI IMG/M metagenome (GOLD analysis project Ga0210059, IMG submission 188042) | Ecteinascidia turbinata endosymbiont from Florida, USA - Sample 2 (SPAdes) (version 2) | ecosystem: Host-associated > Tunicates > Ascidians > Unclassified | place: Key West, Florida...
TTCCTGGTGCACAAATCTTTATTTACAAAAGGCTTCTGATTAGCAGCAGCAGAAAAGCTTTACGATGGCGCGACAGCAGAAACAGCCAACGTGGTCCGTGCGCTAGCGATACACAACTCGACTCTCTCAAAGAGTGGTGTCCACGCCGATGGACAAAACCGAATAATGCAATGCGTAATCGAGGTTATTGCGAGTTCGCAGTGGAGCGCGCACACACGAATTCCCTTGACGCAAATGACAAGTTGATACAAACTAGACCTCACGTACGGAATACAATAGCGAGTAGGAAACGGCAAGTCGTAATGCGAAAAGGTAAATCCACTGTACTGCGACATTCCCAACTGCAGTAATACATGCAATTTTAGCAATTAGTGAAAGAAAAAGCAAAAACTAGGCAAAAAGCTTTCATCTGCAAAAATCCTCAAGAATCTTAATGACAGAATTTTAATGGGAAAAAATCGTCTGACAAACTCAACATATAAGTGACCGGAATTGCAACGATGATTTTTAAAGCACGATTTGTCGGAGCCTGTTTAAGATCCCAAATGCAGCGTACTCGCTTGGTCCTATTTCTCTCGTCAGGTCTTGTCACAATCACCGCTAGTGACAGCTATAGGGCAGGATGGCCAACCTATGGTGCGTGCGCCAAGTTCTGTGCATTGGGTGATTCAAGTGGCGCATCTTCGTGATTGTAATAAAGCAAGGTAGCACACCTCAATATTTTATCGGCTTTTTGTTTCGTACAAATCCCTTGTGAGTTGTCTGTTAGCATTTTGAAACAAGCTGGTCATGATGTTCCGGAAGAAAAAAACGAACCACCTGAGGAAAGAGCTCTTTTTTGTGGTAACAACTCGCTATTTGATCAGGAGTTTTTAGTTAATGTTGATGACCATCTCAATCATCTGAGTATCGAACCACAGGGCAAGAATAAAGTGTTTCCTAACTTAATAAATCTTATCAATGCATTCAAGATGAAGTTAAAACTGTTCATTTCGCAATTACAAAATGAGGATGTGAGTCAGTTTCCGTATATAAAGTAACAGATTGAAGGTGCTGTTGATATTTGCAATTGAGAAAAGGCTCTGAAAAAATTAGCTTATTGCAATACATTTTGATATTGCTGAAGAAGAAGACTGAATCTTTCCATTTGTAAACCCATTCTTACTTAGTGAACAACAGAATATGAAAATGCCAATAACACACAATGGGGAATCATTCACTTCAAAACAAATACGATATTGAAAACGCAATTTGAATGACTTTCCTGCAGTCCAGTCCCTGGTGTTTCTGATGTGATTCATTTCTGGCGATCCTTACCACGTGAAAATTTCCCAGAACTACGAACATTTGCTCGAGTTATATTTCGTTTTGAAATAACGTTCACATGCGAAAAAGCATTTTTGTCCATGAAATTGATTAAAATCAAAGTGAAGTCGCGCCTTGCCTATTCCAATTTGAAAAATTATCTGCTGCTCAGTGCTCTCAGAAAACAATTTACCTCCATTACCTGAAATAACTGGTGAAATCGAAGCCAGCTCAGAACGAAACTCATTAAAAAGTAAGTAAATGTGAAGTTTATTTGCTAATTTACCAGATATTCCGATTGCATTTAACATCATTACCTGCAAAATCACTAACGATGTTAAATTACATCGTTACAAGATAGCCGATGGTATGACACATTGGTTGGTTACTCAGGTTTGAAAAATTTGGCGAATGGTGTGCAAAAGGTTGGCCACCCCTGCTGTACGGGTTCTAGACTTCTGGAGCATTCCCAGAGCATTTATTTTTATAACGTAATATAGAACTGAGTGAGGGACAGACAGAAAAATGCATATGAAAAACTGAAGGCAAATGATTTTATACAAAACTACTAGACAAATATAAAAGTGCAAAATCCTAAAGCATTTCTTTGGATATAATACGCTGAAAAGTTAACCGAAAATAAAGTAAAGACAGCGAATCTGCGATATAATCCATTGCTTGTAATTATCTAACTTGAAATACAAATCTTTTTTGCATTTTCTACCGAAAATTCGTCAATTACATCGTCAAAAAACTGATATAGGCTAATAAATGTGTCATTGTATTAACCCAGAGGAAATATCTACGGCCCAGAGGAAATATCTATTGACGCTCCGTGAGACGTTCTAGGTTAGCAATTTTGTGACCTAAATTTCGACAATCATGTCCATGGAGAAGCTCCATTTATAGGTCGAATTAATATAAACGCATGTAGTAGTAACTGAAAAGTTCACAATTATAACCAATATACTCAACGCTGTTGCACAGTTCCAATTCGAATTTTGCAAATGTAGACAGCAGTCGGCACGTTTTCAATATCCCACAAAAATCATCACAACTACCTTCAGAACCACATCACATCCATTTCAACATGACGTTTGTCAAACCATCAAATCTCAAAAATTTTCCTAAACATCAGATCTACTGTCGTAACAACATACTGTAACTTTCATCGCTGCTCTAACAGCATGCACAGCAGCACAGGGTTGCCAGATTTTTTTAACCTGAAGTAGCCAAACACTGTCCTGCAAGGAGCCAAAATGCAAGATAAGTAGCCAAACACTAGCTGTTTCAAAAAGCACGAAACAAATTTTATGTTTTTATTGTTTGTTTTTCATAATGTCGTCACCATGTGCACTCAACCGTAGTATTACGTTTTTGCAAAGTTGGCAAAATGGGCAGCGGCAAAGAGTGAAAATGAGATATGGTGACCATGGCCCAAGCGCCCCCAAGGCTACGCCCATAAGTATGCCTACACGAAATTTAGTATTACTGCAGTATTAGCAATTGAACATTTTTTTGTCAAAGCAGATGAAACAAACACGACGCATAATCTGATTCAGTTTATAGTAAATCTGTAGGCCTCCACTGCGCAGGTGATGATTTCCATTTTTCTTATGATTTATTCCCCGGCTTTCTGCTGGGGGTTTTCAACAGTAATATAACCAGAAAATTTGTACAGCAACATTTTTCACCACTAGTGTTTGAAAATTAAAAAATATATCCAAGAACCACACTTTTACACTAGACTATGGTAGATTAGATTAGCAAAATCTTTAAAACCTAAACAAAAGAAAAAATACAATAGCAACAGTGGTTATCGTTTGTGGGTCTAGTGCTGCCAACGCGTACCACCTTGTTCCATGAAACCTCATTCTACCAAATTCATTCGATCATAAGTTTGGCAAAACAGACTTGACACAAATGCGGCATAAACGAAATGGCTGTTATGCAAGCTCAAACAAGCCTAATGTGGTTTCAAACCAAATCAGGGTTATTCAAATTTGCACTGGAACACAAAGATTTTTAATATTTCTCCAACTTGCTACAATTGGAAAAAGATAAAAGCATTGTTGACAGTGATTTGGAGATACATGCAAAGCACTTTAAAAATTTAAGCGAAGACTGTAAAGGTACGCTATGAGGACCTACAGAGGATGCGTGGGCCGGATTGGATTGTTAGGCTATTTGATTTTAATGTGAAAAATGCAGACATTAATTCACATATGCAAGATGAACTCATTGATATGTGTGTGGAATGTGGATCTCGAAGCTCAATCACTGTTCAAACGCAAAAACCTGCATGACAGTGTGATGTAAATACAGCTGCTAAATATCCGAAACTTTGTGCAGCTAATGAGCCGTTTTATCTTGCAATGCCAATTTTCTACTTGGTTGACGCTGGTGTTAGTCACGAAAATGCATTCCTAAAGCAGAGGAACCGACTGAACTTGGAAGAGCGTGGTGACTTGCAACTAAACTCAACAATCTCCAGCCAGTTAAGAATGCTCTTGCTGTTTCTCACAGGAAACACCTTTCTCATTGACGGTGTCTCAAATTTCAATGAAAAGTTTGCCATTTTCCTTTTGTGTTTGTCATTATAATAATGTGTTTGCTCATTACCTTTATGTTACAGTTAGATAAGTTTAATATCAGTAGTTGTTGTTAATGCAAATCATGGGTGCAATTTTGTAATAAAATGTGGGGGAGAAAACTTGGTGTGAAACCACTACAGCCATCGGGTTAATGCAGAAGTGAAGTTTTATAAATAGGCTACAGACTCCCAATCTCTTTTCTAGAGGTGTTTTGAAAGCAACACGAACCACATTTTGCTTTATCCTTACAATTGATTAACAAATTAATATATACACTGAAATTTGTTTCTGGAGAAAGTACTGTCGTTCAGCATGCTTGCAATAATATCGTCTTTGGATACAAACAAGCACAGCAATATAGCAGAATACATCAATTGGATTTTATCACAGCTGTCGGTTGAAGTGCACAAAATGCTGAATCGCACTGGTCGCACGTGCGTATCCCTCTTGTATCAGAACACATCAGTTATCATGCATTTTATAAGAAGTGTGGGTAAAGCGCAGGGCCGGATTTAACTGATGCGAGGCCCTAGGCTAATCCACTTATGAGGCCCCCTCTCCCACTGTTACGAGGAAAAAATGGAATAGTGCTATTCAGTTTGAGCTTAGCGGAAAATGACGATGTGGACGCTCTGAAAGTACTGTCAATAAAAAATTATAAATCATTACTAGAGTCCCACGATCACTACGCTTGTTGCTGCCTTCAAAGTAAAAGCGTTCTGTGACACAGAATTGTTGAAATCGTACTTGGCTGGCGGTAACAGGCTTATCAATTTTTGCAGGCAAACCAACCGCAAATGTCACGGTCAAATTTTTGACACAACACATGGCCTACGTTTACATAAGTTGCACATCTGATTTTTCTTACCTGTGCTAAAAAACAAACACCACGCACATATGTGTGGCGGTATAAAGACGTTAAAGCACAACGCGTGGACCACGGTGAGACTTGCTTACCACGGATCTCTCACACGCGAGCAAAACACGTCAAGTAAAACGCACTCAGATGGTTGCAACTGCTAGGTTCACGATTCGCGTCTTTGTTACTTTTTCAGACTGCTAAGAATCAAACGCAGGTCGCAACGAGACGGTGGCGCGAAAGGATGTGAGATTTAAACTAGAACCGCCGCCAGAAACTCTTCACTGTAGGTGGCTTTACATTTGCGCAACGGGACTTGACATTCTGAAAATTTGATAAAATCTCCATTCATTACAGTGTTTCATGTTTAAATTTGGAGGGGCTGAGCCCACCAATGCCCCCTGTGGAGACGGGAGCAGTTCATACTTCCTTTATGCTGGATTATTGAAATATGTACGAAATGCTACAATAATCGAATCAAGTAAGACTGAATAGAGCACAGTAAACAATTAAAAAAGTAACAAATCATCAAGGAATTCTTCATAACAAAATCATCTAGGAATTCATTAAAATTGTTTTGCTAAAGTTCGTCACTTTTAATGCACCAACTGCTTAGTGTGGGCAACCTCTCCTGGAATATTGCGACCCTTTAATTCAGTTTTAATTATTTTGAATCACGAAAAAGACCTTCCTCCTGAGCAGTTGCTGTAGTAACCATCAAGCTAAGATATAAGGGTCTGCAAGGTTGGATAAACTAAGAACCACTACTCTAAGGCATCAGACCCAAACGCGCTTTTGTCATTTTCTTGGTGTTACCCTTTTTCTTGTCTCCTTGGGGTAAGAGTTCTGTGGTTGCAAAGTGAAAAATTGAAAATTTGATAAAATCTTATTGTCTTTCAAATTTCGATTTGGTGGGGCTTGGTACTTTGTTTGGGGGGCTTAGCTCACCAAAGCCCCCCGTGGAGACGTGGCTAGTACACATAGCTCTTATGTGTAGTACACATAACTCTTATCTGCAGTGCAACCTTAATCTTTGATCAGATGCATTTCAAACACGAATAGTCACAAGTTCTTTCGCTCAGCAATTGCAGGACGTAGTCAAAGTGCAATGAGTATATCGACACAAAAGTCGGCATGACCAACGGTCATATTGAGATTCATGGAAACTCGTTGGAACACCCTGGCGTTATCAACACTGAATCTGAATAGGTGAAAAAACTAAATTACATGAATAATTAAGGCAAAAAATTTTGACGAATAATTATTCGAACTGATGGTATACCGGTGTCAAGCGAAATTTCTGACCTATAATTGCTTGTCAGTTATTTGGCTTCTCAGAGTAAAGGAATAAAGTTTGGCGATACCTTTTTGATGTGTGCTGTGCAAATTAATACTTTTTTGTGAGATATCAGATACCCACAGCAAGCTATAGCATGGGAATAAGTATAACTGAAAAATATTGGGCTTGATCTTAGACCTCAATTATTTTTCTTTTTCTAACCCTAACACAAACCCGACACACTTACCTAAGCACCAAACCCTAAGCCCTAATCATCAGTTTTCTCAGCCTATTTGATGTGTAGAATACTATTCTGTGCATACTGTATACGCTCGCCTACATCGGCTGTGCTTGTTTTAAATTAAAAAGTAGCCTAATGATTCGCCTCTTCTCCACTTTCTCAAATAGCATAGGCCTACTTCAATACTAGGTAGGAGACCAGAACATGGGATCTTCATCAGGGCATCACCTCCTGTCCTTACACAGAAGCGTTGGTATTGCTTTGTAACCAGAGACCGAGTTTGCTAAAAGACTTTGGGGGGGGCAAACCTTTATTTTTTGCGTTTCGATGACGTCATCATGTTCCTTCAACCATAGCACGACCTTTTTGTAAAATTGGCAAAATGGGGTACACATTGTGGAATTTATATATTTTGGTGACCATGGCCCAAGTGCCTCCCCTGGCTAGGCCCACGGTGGTGGTAGGTGTGCTATATCTAGATATCTATCACTTAGCAGTGCATTTACTAGGAAAACACAGTAATTCTGAGAGTTGGGCTTAAATGGACATAATTATGCTAAACATTGCGATAATCATTTCAAATTTGGTCAGTTCCGAAATAAAATATACTGCTACTAAAAACCACAAGACCATACATATATCAAATCAAACACAAACTATAGGGATCTTTTGGTAAATACTAGCAGTGGCAAGCAAGCGCATATCCAGCAATTTTAGTAGGGGTGAATCATCAACCGAGTTTAAAGCACCATCTATGATACGCGCATGTTTCTGGCGTTTTCTCCTGAAGCCGACAAATAAATTCTGCTTTCATTGAATTGACAAGTTTTAAAAGTTTTGATAGTGAATTTCCACACTTCTTCTTTGGATCAACACCAACATTTGCTCATAAACCTTTTCTGCAAAAGCGCTATTAAACCTCTCAATGCTACAAGCGCACAATCTGCAGTATGCTTTTTGCAGCCAATATTGCAGTTGTGCAAGAAGTCATCGCGGCCGACATTACGACTGCGCTTCTTATACTGTATTTACACATTTACACGCTGCGCATGTACACCAACACAGCATGTTCAATCGAAGCCGAGCAGAGACTTTGCTCTGAGGCAATGACTTCCGACATATAGGTCTTCTAAAAACTTTCGCGCATATAAGAAGTGGATCCCGTTTGCATTTAATTTTTGAGCGATTTTTTCACGTATGTAATTGATAAACGTAAAGGCTGGAGTCTTTCACTGCCTTTGAAAAATTATTGGATTTTTGATAATTTGTAATATCTTTTGGCTATGTTCAACTTATTTCGTTAAATCTTTGTAGCGACTTTGAACTTACTTCGTATAAATTGTTTGATGAGACTTTGCTAAATTTAACTGACTTCATTGAAACATAAAATGGCACTAAACTGTAAACACAATCGTACCCATAAAATTACAATACTAATTGACCATGCTGAGCTGTATGTAACGATAGCTCAGCACTGCACGTAATTAAGTTTGTACAAATCACGGGCTTCTAGAAAATACAACAACATGTCTGCGGAATTTGAAGCCCTAATGGGAACAAATTCAAATATAGTTTCATTTTAGTCACATACGCTTTGCCAACAAAACAGGTTCAAAGCTCAGAGATGGATACTAGGAAAGATAACGAGAGAGTCGCCTCGGGCCTTCTTTTCCAGAGATACCGAGCCTCCTCTTGAGAGCTTTGCACCATTGATTAGTTAAAAAGGTTATGTACCACTCTAGAACCACATTTAAAGAAGCTCTGAAGCAAGTCATATGTTTTTCAAAATAAAGCAAAAATTATGGGAAAACGTAAAATTTTACATATTTTTGTTCCTTTCGTATGTATATTATGCACTTGAATTTAGTTCATAAATTGAAATGTAAAACAAATCCAACTCTTTTATCTACGTAATCCCATATCTACCTTTTGCAATGGCGATGTTTTAGGGCCCTTTTCTGAGAGCTTGCCCCTAAATTTTAATATCCACCCCTGTGCAAGTTATCTCAGTATCTGTAAGATAACGCCAGTGTCAATTCCCTCAGCACTTACAAAATTAAAAGTACCTTGCTAATTACGTTAGATTTTGCTGCTCACTCTCCTCGTTGCAGTTAAATGATTTCAAATAATTTACTGCAGGATAGGGTGTGTGCAATTAACATCAGATGAAAGTTGAAACACTGAGCTTATGAACAGTAGGTCAGAGTCTGACCTCTTGACAAGATTGGTGTTTTACTCGCCGGGAAGGCAAAGGGAAACCATTTATGAAAAGGTTAAGGTTCCACATAATTGCGATTGAACCGTCACAATACATGACATCACAAATAAATATCTGAATGAATGCTGTTGTTGCTAAACAGTGACCACGGTGCAATGAAGAAGACTTTGAAATTGAATCGCTTCTTAGCCATATTTTCACCTTCAAGACATATAAAATATCACCGCCATATTCACGCATGTAATTTTAGAACTGTGTAAAAACAAAAATATACGCTGACACTGGAAACAAGGATACGTTATATCTGTAACACCCACGGCTATCAAGGAGGAGTTTGCGATGGTCTTGAAATGAAGCTTACGTAAATATTAGGCCGCAAGCTGGTACGCCAGAAACAGCTGCGAAAAGCGTTACTCCAATTGGTTTTACTTCCTGGTCATTCTTTACAAATGGTCAGATACAAGTTTTTATTCGACTAAAAGCTGAAGTAGGATACATTCCTTGAAGCAGTTTCGTTGATTAGCACTGAAGTAGTTCTTTTGCTTACACTTCAAATATTTCATTAAACTGAAAACTTTGGAATTGGGGGGACATTGCCCCGTTGTCTGCCCTGGCTACGCGCCTGGTGGCAACCGTATTCTGATTACAGGTTGCAGACCAGCACAGGCATTCGTGATGGAGCGAAGTTCATGTGCACACCGATTTGGCAATTCAAATTAACCATCACAATTATCGACAATCATGACAATTCACTTTACATAGTATATCTGTATACTGTGTCCACAACAGATAGTCAAGTGATAATGTTCCTTTTTCTTATTTCTTCCCTGGTTTATGCTGGGGAAACGTTTCTAACAGAAAGGTAACCATGACATTTGCACAACTACATTATTTTTTATCACAAAATATTGGGGGGGGACAAAATATAATATGTCCCCCCTGTTCAATAGTTGGGGGGGACATGTTTCCCCGTCCCCCTATAAACTCGGTCCCTGTTTGTAACGAACAAACATTTAAAATTTTTCTGAGTCAAAACAAATTTATTGAAGCATGGCAACGGCAAACACCTCCAATATTCAATTGGTTCACCGACATTTTTCGAGTGAAAAATGCGTAGACCCTCTAAACGCTGTAAACATTTTCAATGTCCATGCATTTCTTCATGGAATTTGTAAATAAGGCCACAGGTTTGAGGTTGTAAATTCCTAAGAGGAAAGTGAAAATGAACGTTTGCAGTATTTGGCCGTTGCACAAATTTCGGATGATTTTTATTATCTTGATATTTGATAATGTGCCAGATATTTTGTTGCAGCATTATTCAAGTAGTTAGCTTTAATTACCATCAGAGAAATGTGAGGTCTCGAGTTTCGGTCTCGAACTTCCAGGTCTCGGTCTCAGCTTTTATGACAAAGTCTCGGTCTCGTCTCGAAATTTGAGCCAGGTCTCGGTCTCGGAGGTTACGGTCTCGACTACATCACTGCCAGGTACTGCTGTTTTTTTGTGTTTATGGGACAGTCGCACTACGTGCTACTGCAGATCACTATGAAAAGCAACATTGGTCTGCGAGAAACTCATATGTTCCTGTAGTGAACAATGTTCAGCATAGGCCTACTCCACTAGCAAATCATGAAATGTACAGATGTCACCTCTGCATATTAAATTGGGCTTTATGAAGATTTTTGTGAAAGCAATGGCCAAATGCAATTGCACTAGCTTTAATTTAACTATATGTGTGATAGGTCTCCTAATCTCAGGAAGCCCAATTGAAAGAAGGAAATTTATGGGCCTGTAGTCTTGTAGAGGTTTTGACAGGCGGAACTTTGAGTTAAGAATGTCCAGTTAAGAATGCACTAGGATTACAAATTCGGAAATCATTCAGGTGGAAATGCTCGAACATTATAGGAATTATTTAAGGTTCTTTATTTTTGAGCAGGAACTGCAGAATTGCTTTAGCTTGCAAGGTGATGGGCTTGCATATGCCTCTGAAAATGCTTTTTTTCATTCACACCAGGGTTTTTTGAAAAGCTTAAATGCCATGAGTGACGAACAAGGTGGAAGATATTCAAGCTACGTGGAAGAAAGATACCAGGGGTTCTGGAAGGAATCAATGATGGGACGACCACTGGATGTTGTGTCGTAATGATTCTGCCTCGCCTTATAAAAAAATCTTTTGGAAGCTTTATGAGTTCCACTACAAAAGCTCGGAGTCCTCTGTTCATTTGTACAATTTATTTTTTTGGCTATTCGTGACAAATTAACAAACTTTGTAGACTGAATTATCAGGTTATTTTTCTTTTGGAAGCAACAACAGCTAATATATCAGCATACAACTGTTTATACACCCAAAGAAAGCCTTTCACTGCAACTCCAAAATTTGATGTGCACTAAGAAAATGAATGCCAAATTTGGAATCGGCACTGTGAAACAAAACACAAACACACAGGAACCTCCTTAAGGGATTGAAGACTTGATGCGCAACAGTTGTAAGATTATTAAATCTCTACTCCACCAACTCTAGTTCATGTAGCTGGCAAAGATGGAGTTTTTCCTGAGCATATTTTTGTGCTGTTTCATGTGTGTGCAATGACCTGAGTGCTGTCTGTTCAATGTCATAATGTGTGTTTGGTAGGACTTCACCAATATAAATCCCCGCTTTAATGTTTTTTAGTTCAAAGGATAAATCATCTAAATATGCAGCAAGCAAATATAGATTCAGTACTCCCACATGTCTAACCCCATCAGTAACATGAAGCGGCTCAGACATAGGCTATGATTGCCCCATTTTATTTTCATCGTTTTTTCCTTGCACCTAGTTTTCCGTAGCCGCACAAAACACATTGGCACCTTTCTCTGAATTAATTTTTCAAATAATCTCATGTGTAATGCTTGATCAAATGCTTTCGAGCCCTCTAAAAAACAGCATGCACTGATGAACCATGGGTTACGAAGTATGAAGCAGTTTCCTTCAGCAAAAATGTAAATTGATCAGTACCATGTCCAGCTTTAAAAACAAATTGATTGTCTGTGGTTCTAAGGAAAGGAGAGACGCGAAATAATATGAAGTGTTAAAGTCGTTTTGACACCACTGTGGCAAATGCCACAGGTCTGTAATTGGCTGTGTCTGTTATATTCTTTTATAGACTGACTTTACTTGCAGCCGACAACAAAGTAGGCCTAAACATAACCCTTGCTGGTAAACGTTTGATCACAAAGTAATATATGTTGTCCACTAAAAAAAATGAAAAATATTTGGTGCACGATTTCTTGTGCAACAGTTTTGTGCAAATGATATGTAATGATTATTGACAAGGCTCTACTTGTAATTAAAGTGTAAATATATTTTGCAGACAAGCCCTTTTTGTTTGTAGAAATATTTTTAAAATTGACTTATTACTACCAAGTATTTTCATACTGTTTGTGCAGGAGATGATGCCGACGTAATAGGCAAAATATATAATCTGTAAGATCTGAGCACCTGATTCTTACCTGGAAAAGTATTCCTTTTGTTAATTTTTGATTGTCTTACGAATGACCTTCCACGAATTGAAACACTTGAATAGTAAACGTTCCTAATTTAAGAGTTTCAGCAAGATAATGGTAATCTTGGCACATACCATGGTAGGCTAAATATTAAACTAATGATCAAAACACTTCAAAATCATTAGGGCTTAGCTTGCACTATTGAATACATCTGGCAAACATAGGCCTATAGAACAAAGTAACCTAATTCACTTGAAAATATTAATGGATTTAATATGCATGCACTTTCATCAATCACACAAAAACCAAATTGGTATTATAATTTATTTGGAAGAGCATAGGGTAGGTTTAGAATTGTGAAGATTAGCTAGTGTTCTGGGGCCAAGATGGACTGCCTGCAGTGTGCGACTGCTGTATGACACGCTTATCCATCTTTGTGCAATTATTTCTTTGCGGAGAATAACTTTCACAAACAGCTACCTATATTTGCAATGAAATTTTGTTGGATTATTTAGCACTGTTGATAGGCATGTTGCATGAAACTTTTTTATTTTGTACCGCCATGTAGCCCAAGTCAAGATTTCAAATTTTCCAATAGCTTAAAATGTAATAAAAAATTTATCAAAGCATTTCAAAAGCTAGGAAGTGAGGTAACCTTCGAAATACTGTAAATCAAGCAAAACGTTGTTTCTGATGCAAATAAAGATGCCAGGTTAACTGAAAACCACATAAATATTTGTTTGCCCAAATGGCCATATGCAACAACAACACTAGATTATATTTAAGAATTACAATAGCGGATTTTGAAAATGCTTGGTAAAGCAAATGGGCATTACTGTAACAACTTTTTCATGTCTATAACAATATTTCGATCGTATTGGCTTTCTTTCGATAGAACAGTCTCAGTGCTCTTTTGTTGTTTAATTAGGCTACCATTGCTTGTGTAATGGCCCATGAGTCTGAATCAAAATAAACAACGACTTCTATTTTTTACTCTATAAGTTTCATAATGCACTATTGTAAAAATGGTTCATTAAGCACGCGAATTGATATGTTGAAGTGGGTCGTCACAAAATTTTGTTGGTTCATGCCCTGGATACATCCCCAGAAAATTATAGCTTGTGTGTTCCATACATCAGATTTTAAAATTTTTCTGACAGAACCTGTTTTTAACCCTTTTGAATGCCGCCACTGCATATAATGTAAATCTAACTTACAGTAGATTAATGTAGTTACATATGAGAAGAAGTGGTTATACAGTTTTTTGACGCATGTACAAAAAGTGAAAACGTACTCTATTGGATTGCATCTTAGTTGCTGAAAACCATACATCAACTTATTGTGCTAAATCATATAGGCTTCACAACTAATACAATTGTCCAAACTCCAAATAAACCATTTGCTACATCGTACGTCTATTTTTCGCTTTGAACGTCACGCAAATCACATACTATGCTGACTCTACCGAACGTGCATACTGCATTGGCCTTCATAACAAAGTCCTCATTTGCGTTTTTTTGCAATTCATCGACGCGTGCCGTGGACTAGTTGTAAGGCCACTCACAGCTACTAGCCGCGTCCTTTCTATTCAGGTGTGTAGGGTTTTCCTTTTGGTGTAGGAACCCAATGTTGAGGTTTGGGGTGTTGCCCAGCGTAGACGTTGCTTGCGAGGAATGCTGTCGTTGCATGCA
>Ga0210059_1011315_pt1 | contig 13666 bp, 10 predicted proteins | sample Ectturendosymbi2_FD_188042 | JGI IMG/M metagenome (GOLD analysis project Ga0210059, IMG submission 188042) | Ecteinascidia turbinata endosymbiont from Florida, USA - Sample 2 (SPAdes) (version 2) | ecosystem: Host-associated > Tunicates > Ascidians > Unclassified | place: Key West, Florida...
GGGGGGGGGGGGCGTGGTTATTTAAATAAATTTCCCGGAGGGGGCGAGCCCTCACGCGCCCTACAGCACGGAAACTGTGATCAATATATTTGCAAGCAAATGCATTTGTTTTCACAGCTTATTTCAAGTCAGGTGGGCTTGGAACAAAAGAAAATTACGTAAGGTGGGCGTGGTAGAGAGAAGGTTGAGCTGCTAACAAAGTCACTTGTTGGTGACCTTCTCCAACAACGTTAGCCACCATGAACGCTCAGGTGTCACATCAAAAGGCACCGACGCCAACGCGCTGGACAAGATTAAGCGCAACGCACGTGGGACGTCTCGACGTTTCCGATTTGCGTGTGGGCAAAGGTCACGCTGCGTTGACGCACGCGTCGACGTAACAATGCGTGGTGAAAAAATCAAACAATAATATCCGAACTTGGAAATGCAGCAAGTGCATGGCGTCAGTAAGAAACGAAAGCAGCACACGCAACGTGCGAGATTCAGAGCAAACAAAAGATCTCGTGCTCCTCGCTTTCGATGTGCGCTGCTTTTGTTCTACTGTACTGTTGCAACAGACAATGTCGCATAGTAGCGCAACAATCTAATGATCCCACGCACGATTGCGCGTTGTGTCTGTGAAAACGGTTCTGACGCTTCAGGGTAGACTGCCTTGTTTGGACGTGGTAGGACGAACGGTGTGGGTGATTTGGGTGCATTTCAGTCATGAGATTTTTCAATACATGGCGAACGCCAATGACAATCGACATTATGTGAATGCAGAAACCTCGTTGCTGGCATCACGGCATAGAAGCTACTCAGTGCACTCTTCATTTGCTTGAATGTCGCAAAACATAGTTTTGTGAAACAATTAATTTAATGGAGATCCAAACCCAGAGCAATGGTATCGCTCCGTCTCGGGGGGTGGGGGGGGGCAGTGGACTGGCTCTGACGCGACGTATGGTTGAAGAGCGCGAACAACTGACTTAACAATGTTTATTACAATATATCCGAAAGGCTTGGGCCAGCTTGCCCTTTATAACTGATCGGTTAAGGCCGATAAAGTAGCGATGGTTCACAGCGAGGGAAGCTTCGACCAAGTCATATTTTGCGTGGTACAGTTAACCGATAGAATAGTCACACTCAGTACCTCTCGTCCTTTCTGAAATAACTGGCTGATGTGCTCAGCGAGTCTCTTCCTTTCTTCAGGAGAGGCTTCCAAAGTGTTGAGGGCTTCCTCCCCGAACTCCCGCTTCAACGTAACCGACACAGCCTCGCCGGCGTCCACCATACCCTGCAACGATCAAACTTCATTGTAAGCCGTGCTCATCTGAAGCTTGGACATATTTATAAAACCAAGTTCGGACACAGGTTAGATCAACATTGAAGTCAGTTTAGTTCTGATACAGGTTGAGTAAGAATAAATCAAGCTTCGAATGGGAACTCCACTGCATGTAGGTTAGGATCAACACAATGTGCATCAGCATTTAAGCACGACCTGACCTGGCAACAGTGAATGATATTTAAGCGGGACGTGGGCGAGCGAATGTACAGTCAGCGTTAGGTATAAAAGTGTGAGACGTTGCAACTCGAAGCAATAGAAACCGATGTAAGTTCATCAAAAAGCTTCTTTGCAATGTCAACCACAGAAGTAAACGCTTTGCATTTTAAAGTTCTTCGAACAAAACGAAGCGCTGCGTCTTTGAATCATCTGCTCGGTTCAATCCCAACCACGGCACAACATACGAAAAACGACAAACGGTGTTCGATCGCCACTAGATGCAGAGTGCCATCCAAACCCTGACGTTCTTACCCCAGGGACTTACCCCGGGGACGGCCCACTCTCCTGTGTCTTTCCTTTGCACAGCAATGAACTGCAAGACAGGTTTCTTGGATTGTTTGTGTTTCACGACATTGTCCGACGAGTCACGTTTCCATCTTCAAAACACAAAAAACACGAGAAAATGTCGGTGAAAAACTTTCAGAGAAAAATGTCTCTGACAGACATTTTCTAATGACATAATAGAGCACATCGAAGTTGTAAACAAATAAGAAAAATTCGATACAGTGCAGCTTCCAATCTTTTCGAAATTTGAAAAAAAGCGCTAAAAGCGTTTCACGTACGTTGTTGAGGCAGCAGAAGAGCCAGACATGGACGCTGTTATTTACGCAAAGACGAACTTTCTCGGAATGCTTCTAATCAACATGCATAATTTCAACGGGAACAGTCGATCGGTGCTGTACCTTGTCACGACGGGGTCCGCGGCGTGATTCGGGCCCCATTTTCCCAACAAGCCTCTGCCAGATATTCCCGTTCTTCCCACCGGGTTTACCGGTACATTGTCTTTCACCTGCAAACCGAATTTCCAAATAAAAATTACTCCTCGCCAGCATCAGTGGATCAAAGTGTTATAAAGTATTTTGATACTACCACACAGCGTGTTCCAGGAAAGTATGAAAAAAGATATCGCCCTATTGCACTGTAGATGATGTTGACCATCCAGACGAGCAATTGATGCCTCGTTTTTTTTTCAGCGAACTACAGGATGACGAAACAGCAGCATAACAACATGCCGCTGCTGTCCACTAGAGGCGGACTGAGTCTTATTTTTCTGACTCCGAATACGGTCCGCTCCCGGCACTAATACGAAAATTTCAGAGCCCCACTCCGCTCAGACTAAACGAAGTTTTAGATTTTGCAGAAGCATATACACCTGCAGAAGTTTTGCTAGGTGCAAGTTCGACTTTTCAGCAAGTTTTGAACAAGTCCATAAATTTCTCCAAAGCTGTTTTTTTTCGCTGAGACATTTCGGTCATTTGCCCCCTGATACTGTCGTATTAAAACTTGCCATAACAGCATTCTCTAGCCAACCTTTTCTGACATTATCACTGAATTGACGTAATTTTTTTCGGGTCTGTGACCGAAAAAACAAACGTATCTCCAAAGCAATACACATCAAACAATCGTTCCTTCTACTTTAGAAGCAAAATGACTGAAAATCGAAACTAATTCTTCGCTTACGCTCGAAAAGTTTGAGCCCACTGTTTAAAATCTGTAGACTCAGCAACTCATCGATATCTGGCCAGCTCCAGTGTCCATCCATCGTTTAACTGGCACCTGGGTTTTATATTTGCTTAGACATTTTGGTCACTGAAACATTTCGGTCATTTGTCTCAGAATTGTATTAAAACTCGCCGTAACAGTGTTTTTTAGCCTATATTTTCAGACATTCTGACCGAAATGACATTTGACCGAAATAAAAACAGGTTGGCACCTCGGGTGGGTATTTTTTCTCTTAGATATTTTTCACTAAAATTCAACGGCATCCGCCATTCACAAAAACGAATTACAGCGCACGAAGTCTTCAACCGAAGTAACTGAAGTATTTCCGCGTTATTATGAAGGGTTCCCTTAATTATGACCACAATATTTATAAACGTGTCTGTTCCTCAAACACTTAAGCGTACTTCAAATACTGAATTCCATCTCAAGCTAAATACCTTGCAATTTTTAGGGGAAACAAAACAATCATATCCAAATGCGGAAAGTGAAATAAACCATGACGTCAGTAGAAATTTAAGCAGAGTACGTAATAAGCGATGTTTAGAGCAAACAATTGACGCTTGGCTATTGTGCCAGACAATGTCGCATAGTGACGCAACAATCTCATGACTCCACCCACGGTTGCGCGTTGTATCTGTGAAAAGGGTTCTGACGCTTCAGAGTAGACTGCCTTGCTTGGACTGGGTAGGACGAACGGTGTGGGTGATTTGGGTGCATTTCAGTCATGAGCTTTCAATGCATCGCGAATGCCAGTGACATTCAACATTATGTGAATGTAGAAACCTCATGGCGGACATCAACCCATAGAAGCTGATCGACGCACTCATCATTTATTCGAATGCCACAAAACATATTTTTGTGAAACAATTGATTTAACGGAGATCCAAACCCAAAATGAATGCTTTAATGCGCAAGCTTTACGCAGTGTTGAGGTGGCACGGGCGCAATTCAAATTCATCCAAAATGGCGCAGTGCAAACAGAGGACAATTAAGTTTATCAAAATAAGTTCGAGGCGCCAACGCTCCCCTCCTCTTCACACTTCCTCTGTTTACGTTACCAGCATATTGTGCTGAAGAGAGACAAGCGCACTCCCAACATAAGCCGGATAACCGCGATTACGAGTGGAATTAGCACTGAAATCGGCAAAACTCCGAGCACAATCGGTCGTTCAAAAACTTCCTTCCAAGGCCTCTTTGCAACTTGGTCGTATAGAGCTTATTCAAACATAACTTCATCCAAGGCAATGTTTCTTTCTCGTTGGCATTTAACCATGAACTATACAGAGTTTAAAGTGACAGCCTTTGCGAAGTGTCTGCACTACACGTGAAAGTAAGCGAAAAATCAGTTCGGACGAACGGTTGTCTGACTTCCTGAAAGCATTCTTTACGGCCAAATGGCACGAAAGCAGAACACTTCCTGGTGGTACCTTGAGCTGCGTTTAACAGTATCGTTTAACAGAAACAATCACCAAACAAAAACTGCGCAAACCAGAATGGAACTCACGAAAGTGGGAAAGGCAACACGGAAAGAAAAAAACTTAATTGTCAATTTCAAGCAATGCTAAATTGTTTAGTAGGAGCAGCTAGATCAATATCATATGCTATATGTAGCGGGAAGATAAGCTTATTATGGGAGTAAAAATATAAATACCGCATTTATTCGATTGTTAGCCGACCTTGATTGCAAGCCGCACGAAATGGTGTTAAAAAATTACTGTAAGCTGCACTTGAACATAGATTACCTAGGCCTCGGAGATATTTTCGCGTATTAGCACGTTTCGTGTTTTGGCAGCCATGGTAATGATGTTTCGCCACTACAATGCCTGCTGTTCAAAATAATCTCTCGTGTGACGGGGCGAGCACGTGATGTTGGTTGAATAGAAGAAAGAGAATGCGTAAAGAGAGAGTTTGGTTCACAAAACGTAGCCAAGGAAAGATTGTGGGTCCTCTATCTAGACCAGGGGTGGGCAAATAGCGTGGCCCGCCAGTGTTTCCAGTGGCCTGCGGAAGAACTCAGGAAAAGAAGGTACGGCCCTACGCTGAATGCGGCCTTCTCAAAGTGGCCTGCGAACCAAATTAATTGCCCACGCCTGATCTAGACGTTTCCGTAAGCAAGAGAGAAAAATGTAAGCCGCACAAAATGATGAAAGAACATAAGCCGCGGCTTACAATCGAATAAATACGGTAGGTAACTTTACAACGCGACAACTAACATAATCAATTCGTTAATCCGTCCGACTCCTGTTTCTGATAGCAGCGTCATCCACATACTACTTTTCATGTGTTTGGGTTTCAGCGTTGAGTGTCTGGTAAAATACCTCATGGCAAAGAAAACACCGAATAAATTTAAGGTTTATTGAAAATGGGAAAACACATGTCACATGTTTTTAAAAAAATGTAAGTTAAAGGAAAACAAACACTGGTGGATTATTTAGTACCAGTATGACTTCTGACACAATCCATTCATTGCCCAACTTTAAAAAATAAGGTAAATTTTAACATTTCAAACAATGCCAGCCGATCTCATGAAAGGTAACATTTTTGCCAATTGAAAAAAGCTTTCTATTGTCAAAAATATATTGGAGAAAAAAGTATAACAGCTCTCAGCTCGTCAGAAAAAGCAAACAATTGCTGCACAGCAATTATTACCTCATATTTCCCAACAAAGCTCTGCCTGTTGACAAGTCCATCCATAGCATTATACTTTGGGGATTTCATTTCATGTGCTGATTGTTCTTTACTGCAAAGAGGGAATACAGCAAGATCTTAAACTTAAACCAATAAGTACAAGCATATGTGGATTTTGTAAATGCCATTACATATTTTTAGTATACACATCACCTGTGACACACCAAGCCCCTTTATTAGGATTTGCACAAATGAATTTTCTTGACTATCTCTTCCAACAATGGTAGTCCGTCAGATTTGCCTCACACAAACAACCCTATTCTCTGAAATTTTTGCCAAATTTTTGCCCCAGTTCCAAATCTATGCAGCACAGCACCTGGCGCTTTAGTTTTTATGCAATTCTCCCACAAATACATGTGGCATTTTATTTGACTGTGTACAAGCATACTGTAACCCACAAAATGCCTTTTCTACATGGTACCTGATAAGATAAACACATGAAACATAAAACATGCAACTTTGTTCTACACATACAAATAAAACATGCAACTTTGTTCTACACATACTGTTTATATTTGGTACCATTTTATTAAAAAATTGGTGAATGTAATATTTTGTACAATGATAACACATTTCTGGAACATCCTGTATATTGTGAATGAAGGCAGTCATACACATTTTGCTCCATGACAACATTAAATATTATAAGATTGAAATTTAAATTACCCAAAAAACACCTTGATCAGAATTGGTAGACATGCAAAGAACAGCAAAAATAATCTTCTCTAAACTTTTGAAATTTTGTCCTAAGCACCTAATATTCAAACTAAATTTACCAAATGCAAGCATAAAGCAAAAGTGCAACATTTGGTTCTCTAATCAAAGTGTGACTAAGAAAACCTGTCTAACACACTGTACAGTGTACATGGGCACTAGCATTGTAAAATCTTAAACAATAAAATAGGAATTGCACTAAGCACTACTGATTCTTATATCTTGCTTCTTAACACAACAACCACATCAAAAGCTTCTTTTTAATCTTTTAACCGATAAAAGTTTTGCTCATGTTTGTGCATCAGCAATTGCATGGAAAAACATGGTAACAAAGTTTGATTTTCTGTTAGTTATTTACCAGCTAGCTAGGAATGCTGTTAACAAATCAGTTTCAAAGATATTGCTCACTGCAATGTAGAGAAAAAATTAAAAACACAGTCTATAATTGCTTTCAAAAGTAAATCAAATGCAAATGATGAACTCAGCATTTTTGGTTGCTCATATATTAGGCTGAAACCAAAAAATTTTACCAATAATTTTCTTGCTAGTCTGTAAAAATGGTGATTTATCACTTGATATATTACACGTCACCAATTCAAGGAAGTTGTGCAGTAAGAATGAAACAGATGACATTGCACATGGCAATATTTTTAAACCACAATATTAGCTATTGCCTTTGATTTCATGAAATTAAGCAGCTTGCTATTTATCCTGATGTTTAGTTTCTACTTTGGTGCAGTAAATGATGAACTTACCTTATATATTTCAAGTTTATCATCTAGTGAGTATAAGTTCAACAAAAAATATTGCATTTTTCACAAAAGTGAGCCTTTTAAAACCAACTAAGGTGAATTACTGACTACAATTTAAAAGATCATTTAGTTTGTAGTTAATCTATTTACTAAAACTTCCATCCAACAATACTCACTCCACATGAACTAGTTAAAGAACAGGTGACACAATGCACAAATTGATTAACTAAACCAAGAAGATTTAAAATGAACAAAAATTCAAGTAGTTCTAAAACATACGAACATAACATAAAACCAGATGGAATTACATGACAACAATCACCTAAAATCTGGATCTGCCCATATAGGTTGAGACACAACAGTTGGTGCAGTGTATCGCACAGGATTGTACTCAGGAAAATGCTTAGTCCATGGTACCTTGTCATCAGAAACAGGTGCACGAGCTACGTTGGAAAGAGGATAAGGAGAAGTTCTGGCTGAAAAAGTGTGAAGACACAAATGTTATGCATCTACAGATAAGCATAACTTACCTTGGAATAATTGCATCCTAATCAAAGTTTTGTTGTTGCCACAAGTTCAACACTACTGCAGTCTTAACAACACAAGTAACAGAGCAGCATAAGGTGCTGAGATTGGAAAGATAGACATCACATAACACATAATGTAAAACCTCACTAGTCATCAATATAAAAGTGAAATAAAACTTATTTGCCATAATCCTCACACAAAATTCCATGATTTTGCCGTGAAAAAATAAAATCAGTCTATTTGCAAATATGCATCAATATTTATAATTTGTTCTTTATAAAAGTTGTTTGACCAACAGAAGCACAATATTTAAAACTTAAGAGTGATTACCCTAATCAACACAAGGCATTTGTTTCAATTGTTAGATGTTAATAAGCATACTCTAAACATATTCCTACTTCCATACACATGATTACATTATTTTTTTCCACAGACCCCCAATTTCAAAAGATTACAATTTTATAAAATGCAACATATTGAAAATCTAGCATGGCACAGAAATTCTGATTACAAATTGGGTATCAGCCATTATGAACTCAATTTAACTATGCAATTGCTACCTTACCCTATACAAAAATGTCAGTGTTAAACATGCAGGAAGGAAGTCACTTGTGCATAATAATAATGTGGTAGAGTCAGAGTGAATGTTATATTTCATACAATATGAGCCTTCAAATTCTAGAATATCACAGTCACTGCAAATGGCAAATATTTTATACAATGAAGAGAAACTATGCTATGTAATCAAAGTAACAACAACGAACATCCGATACAGCATCTGAAGACATGATATTTTATTTATTTATTTTTATTTTATGGTTTGCTGTAGACTCATGGTCTATATCAGGGGTGTGCAACCATACAACACTACCGGGCCAAATGCACATAACCAGTTTGGTCCGTGGGCCACAGCTGCATGTGTCAAGCTCTGTGGGTTAGACAACTCGCTGGCCACTCATGGAAGATTGGCGATGCCCTTTTATAATCGGAACCTTTCCGCTGGCCACAAAACTTCAGCTCCCAGGCCACGGGTTGTACACCCATGGTCTGTATCACAAGCACAACCAAATAACACAAGAGCACAAAAATGGTTAATTTAATTTATATATTTGTGAGCAGATACAAAGTCCATAGTATAAGCACACATACTCTGCACAACACAGGTTAATAAAAACAGACAAAACAGAATGTTGTACAAGGCATTGGTTAGTCATTTATATCATGACTAGCCATTTTTTTCAAGAAATTGTTCCTAACACAACATTCAAGTGACATACAAAACTAGCAAGTGACAAACAAAACTAGGAAAACTAGAGTAATCCACTGACTGACTGAACAAGGCAAAATGTTTATAATACCTTTTGTGTGAGTCTCTTGACAATGAGCCATGGTTTCAAATGAACCAGATGTTGTGGAAAACAATCCAACAAATCTTTTAAATAGCGTATTCATAAATATAGTCTACACAATTTCTCGACTCGTTCTAACAGCACATAAAAAAGGAAGTGGCTACAGACCACCCATGGATCTTCTTATTTCAAAACTTATTCCACCGTACCACCTGGCACGACGCGTTTCGAATAAACTATAAAGCGGTCAGTTCGTCACTGAAATTACATCGACCTGGTAATGTAGTGGATAGGTTTGAAGTCTGCCATGCCAATGGTTGTGGGTTCGTCTCTCATCTTGGTGCCTTGCATTTTCGTAATAGTGACTGCTTGTACGTTTCAATTCGTGGGAACAGTTTTTCTTTACTTTTTTCAAGACTTTCCCAACTTTTGCTTCAAGGGTTAGGTTTTGGGGTTGGTGTTAGGTTAGCATTAGGTTAGTGTAAGTGTTAGCTTTGCTTAGCGTCAGGTTTGCATTAGGTTAGGGTTAGGTTTTAGTTTTGCGTTAGGGCTACGGTGAGGGCTAGGTTTTGGGTTTACCTTTTGTGTTTACTGTGTTTCTACCAAGCCTACTGTATTTCTCCTCGTGCGTTACTCTTACACTGTCACGTTACACTTACAGGAGGTGGTCGAATAAGCTTTCAAATTTAGAGATCCATGGGTGGTTCTGTAGCCACTGCCTAAACAGAATGCTACAGTAGGCCTAAATACTGTATCGTGTACCATATGAAGTACAAAAATCAACTGTGGTCAGGAAATTACTGTGCAATCAGTACGTATAGCAAAACAACTTCCAACACTACAGCACAGGAATCAGTATCTGAGATGCCAGGCAGGTTTCCTCTCGAGTACAGAGTTACCGTACCATGCTTTGCTTAGAATAGTTATGCCGTCACGCGACTGAAAACAGAAGCTACTCTGGTGCAGTTTGCGTTTTATCAAACACAAACAACTCATGCTGGCCGGGCTGGCTTTAACTTTACTAGCCTTACTGGCTTGAACTTTACAAACAACTCAATCCAACTCCATTCACTTCACAATCCTCTTTGTCTGTAATTTCACGGTTGGTTGCATCTTTTTGAAGGCGAAAATTGCAGCAGCAGTGATTGCTGGAAAGTGGGGAAGAGATGGACAAATCATTGTGTCCGTCACGCCTGACTGCGCCTTTACTCGAACCTGGCAACAAGCAGACATGGGGTAATCGTAATCGTCAATCGTAATCGATTGCAATCGATTACAGTTTTTTGAGTAATCGTAATCGATTGAACAGACCAAAAATGAAATGTAATCGTAATCGATTACATTGCCAATTTAATCGTAATCGACGATTACTTCACGATTAAACTTGGAAATTTTCACCCTACATCACTATGCGATGAACCGCGGTTGTGGTGGCTGGGTTTCCTTCTTTATTATCATTTGTTATGGTAATTGTATCGCGGGAGGCTATTTGTCCGTCTCTGTGGTTTAAATCCAGACAGTCCATGGGCAAGCACAGCGTTTCTAGCTAATCTCGCTTTGTTCCAGCTGTAGCCTTCCTGTTGGTCGCCTGCAGTACCTTAGTGAGTCTTGTGAGACGCAGCAACAAAAATAGGAGCTCTTCTTAAAAACGGGTTCACACTTCGGCAACAGAATAGAGGGACATTACGAGGAGAGGTGTTCGTTTCATTTAAATATATTGAGAGTGAACTTATGAATGTAAGTACTAGAGTCAGTCCCGTCGCCACGGGGGGGTTTGGTGGGCTTAGCCCCCCCAAAAAAAGCTCCAAGACCCCGAAATTGAAACGTGAAACTCTACAAAGAAGTGGATTTTTGGTTAATTTTAAGATGGCAAGCCCCCCCGCAGAACTGCAAAGCACCCCTATTGAAAACTTTCTGGCGACGGTTCTGGCAAGAGTAGGCTATGTATATAATTAGTACAGTAATTTATATGCATTAACTTTTTTTCGGAAGAATAAGGTACTTCAATCCAAGTCGAAAGTACCTTTCCACCACAGTGATAACCAGTAAACTAGCATGTCAACCGTGATCCACCAGATACTGGTGAAAAAAACTCAACGAAACCTGTGAGATTTTGTTAACCATTGAGTATTGGTCCAGTAGACAGATGCGCAGCTATATTGGCATCACTGCTCATTTCATTTCAAATTAAAAGCTGAACACTGCTATGTTGGCTTGCAGACGATCGTAACCCGCAGTCAGAAGAAATAGTCAGCAATTTTGAAATTACTAACAAACGAATTTTCAGCGTTGCTGGACGAATGTTCAAGCCTGATAGATGTCGTTTACCTGATAAAAGATTTGCAGTGTTGATGTTTATCAACTGTAACAAAGATTTTAAACATTGATTATTATTTTTGTTTGATCAATATTTTTAAGTGTTTGTCGCAGCGGAGTAATTGACGGAAGAGAAGAGGGGCGATTTGACTCCCCTGGCCAGCTAAATGTACAAACCACTTCCTCACTTAGCTTATATTTCGGTTTGAGTATCCTTTTCATAGTTTTTTAGTACGGTGTCGTCCTTTTGCGTTTTTCGGAGTATTTTCCGTTGATTTAGGGTTTTAGTACTGTATAGCCATCCACACCCGGATTCACTATCATTTCTCAAGTTTTTTTTCTGAGTGTTGACTAGTAAGTCCCTTACAGAGGCCAGTGGACCACTTTCAACTAAGTTTTTCTTCTCGCTCAAACCTGCAGTTACGCCACATGATGGTCTGTTGACTGCATGAAGATATCAGTAAACAATATTTTTTTCTTTATTCTGGTACTTAATCCTTACAGATTAGTAATTTCGTTTATTGCATTGATTCATATCGTATGTTGTCTGAAAATATACTTACATAAAACTATGTCAATGGGTTTGTTTTCTTTCTGAGGATGTTTCAAGACAAATGTAATCGCGATTGTAATCGTGATTACTTACAATGTAATCGTAATCGTAAGTAATCGTAATCGACTACATTGTGATTTGGTTTATTCGTAATCGAGTAGGTGGCAAGTAATCGTAATCGATGACATTTGTGCTGTAATTGCCCCATGTCTGGCAACATGTAGGCAAAAGACTTGGTTTGTGTGTGCACCAGTGATGAGCGGACTGTGAACTTTTTCAGTCCGAGTCCAATCCTGATGCGAAAAAAATTGAATCCACACCAGTCCTGATCTGCAAAATTTTTGAAAATCAACAGTCCGATCAAGTCCTGATCCCAGAGCCGGATTAAAGGGTAGGAGGGCCCGGGGCAATTTTTACTGGAGGGTCCCTGTGACGTAATTCATGACGTCATCGTTTGTAAAAGTTATGTTTTCGCTGATTAGCAAGGTTCCCGTTTGTTTTTCCGGTAGTCGAGAATGTGCTTACTCAAATTCACATACAGTTAGCTCCGAGAAGGGAATTTGTGATATGGATACTAGCGTGTACTTTTGCCAAGAAAAAAATATTCCACAGACTACAGAGTGACTCAGCAAGAAACAAAGAAACAACATTCACCCGAATATTAAGCAGAAACCTGAGATTACAAACAATAACACCGGAAAAAGAACACGTCAATATGGCCAAATACCAGGCTGAGTGTGAAACTTGTTTCAAAGCTAATGTCTTCATTTTCACCTTAATTTTCAGGTGCTCTGGTTAACGCCACTGCTTTAACGTTGCTGCTTGAAGGTTTTGCTAGAAAACGCGATTCAATTTTAAGGTGCTCTGGTTAACGCCACTGCTTTAACGTTGCCGCTTGAAAGTTTTGCTAGAAAACGCGATTCAGTCGTGGCGTCTTTGCTAACACTGCCAGATCCTTGCGTTTTTTCTTCTTAGAAACCTTGCGCTTTTCATAGCTCCTGATGTCCTGGTGGCATTACAGGTTTCGGCATCGCGCTAGCTAAACATTGCAATCTCTTTTTCTGATCTTTCGTTCTACGGAAAAGTACTAGATTTCATGATAAAAACACTAGATTCACCCAAAAAACACCAGATAACAAAAGCAAACTTACACACAGTGAAAATACCCTGAAATTGCGTTGCAATGCCAAACACAGACGCTGTGCAACTCATTGTAAACCAGAGACAAAGAAAATAGGAGATAGCAGCAACGCTTGTGTTTGTTTGTACAGGTCAGTGAAACTCCTAACAGATGACCACAAGGACTTCGCAGCGGTTCAACTCCAAAGATATTATATTGCCTTGCGTAATTTTAGATTTAATTAGGTAGATTTCTTAGCAAATTGCAATTGCACAAAATGAAAAAGTCTCAATTACAGTTGCAATTACTCAAAATTGTGCAATTAATTACATTCAGCTCACTCATAAAAAAAGCACTAGATATCCATAAAAAAAACACTAGAAGAACACCAGATGAAATGAAAAAACACTAGATCTAGTGGAAAACCACTAGGAGTGGCACAACTGGTTCTACGAATCGAATCGACTGATTAAAACTTTTTCTGACGGACCACGCAATAACATGTGGTGTAAATGGCTTGAATAGCTTCATGTGCTTATGATGTAACACAGCGATAGTAGCCATCGGAAAAGTGCGTTTCCACCACACGTTACCCTTTATGAC
>Ga0210059_1011317_pt1 | contig 13666 bp, 13 predicted proteins | sample Ectturendosymbi2_FD_188042 | JGI IMG/M metagenome (GOLD analysis project Ga0210059, IMG submission 188042) | Ecteinascidia turbinata endosymbiont from Florida, USA - Sample 2 (SPAdes) (version 2) | ecosystem: Host-associated > Tunicates > Ascidians > Unclassified | place: Key West, Florida...
ATCCCCTTCGCGCTCCCAGTTTTTGGTCACGCGGCGGCGAGTGGGCGATCTCATTTTTGCACCCCAGGCTTAATATCAATAGTTCTTTTTAAACACGTAATGTAATCAAGGAAAAGCTGAAGGCTCGACCGACTGTGAAATTTTGCTTCAGTCAGTGCTGTTCCTAACTTAGGTTGACGTCGCAATTTTTGACGTTGCAAAGTTACTGCCAAGCAGCAGTCCAGCTCTTAATGACCAATGCTTCAATGTAATTGGCTTTGCTTTGCCCCAGACCGATTATACTCGCTTGCCCGGCTTTTCCCCCATGTTGATACATGACGCTGCTTTTCGCTGTCTTTCCGATCTTGTTCGCTGAGTGTTATACAACCTACACGGAGGCATGCAGTAATCCAAACTCCTACACGATTGCCCTGAAGATGTGCGTGGTCCTTGTGGCATGTTGTGCCAGTCAAGTCTACGTTGGTTGTGTGCACAGTTCCTCTGCGTAGCGTCATCCTAATCGCAGCTTTCGTCCTTGAGGCCTCGCTAAACTTTTAAATGGGAACTACATCGGATATAAAAAAAATCTGCGATGGTTTCTCACGGCTGGGAAAAAATCAGTAAATTCAATTCAGCTGAGCGACACTGGAAATTTGAAGTTAAGGACTGAACAAATGACTGATTATGGTTGAAAGAGAAAACAAATAAACTTCATTTCGTGTGAATAGTTGTATTCAAATTGTCTTGGCCAGCAATTGTCTGAATCGTTGTGTCAGAAACAAGTGGCGCTCAACCATTTGCGGCTTTGCAGAGTTACCAAACTACCTCTTCTCATGTTTGTTTTCTCTCGGTTGTATTGCACTGGCCACATTGTGCCATGAGAGCAATCGCTATCATGTTCAGGAATGTCACGTTTCTCGTCGTGCGAAGTGTTAAGTTTTTGGTATAGATTGACATGAGTGGCACTTTCATTCCATGGTTTCCCTCGTAATCTTGAAGTGCAGGGTGAAATGGATGTGCATGAAACTGAAAGTATCTTGTTAGTACCTTTTCACGAATAGGCATCAAAAGGTACCGATCAACGTTTGCAGAGGCTTCGTAAGAATCGCGTTTGTGAAGATACCACCTGTTCGCTAAATAGAAAAAGTCTTCGGAAGATAAAACCAGCACCCACTTGTAAAGAATAGCGTTTTTGCCTCATTGGAAGCTGTGGCTTCTTTCACGCTTTTTACGCCTGCCACGTCATAGAGCAGCGGTGTTCAAACTTTTTGGCTCGTGGACCACATTTGTCTTTCAGAAACCTTCGCGGGCCACAAGAATTCATAATCTCGATAAAAATTCTCCAAAAATTTCTCTTAAATGATCAAAGTGTAAAGTTTTCTTTCCAATGAAAATTGCTTCGCGGGCCACTCCAAGGGCCTTGCGGGCCACGGTTAGAGCACCACTGTCGTAGAGTATCGTTCACACCTCTATTTGTGTGTGTGCGTCAGGCAGAGGGGAAATATACAGTTTTTGATGAGTTTTATTATTTCATAAATTGAAACAACAACTTCTTCCTCAGAAGACCTCAAGAAAGAGTAGAAATTCTCTGTGTGAACTTCTTGTGACAGGTGCTTAACATGCCACTCTTTCAACGTTTAAAACCTGTAAAAGCTTACTTTGAAGTACAGTATATCTAAAAGTTTATAAGTTTAATGCATGAGCTTGCATATTACGTTGTCAGCAAGTTCTCGCTCGAGCGAGAACTCGTTGTACTGCAAGTTGGAAACGATTTGCCACGATGAGGCGCTTGGTTTTGTCTTGCACAGCACTGGCAAGCACAAAGCTCTCTGGTTGTTGCATGTATTGCTATCCTCCACACTTGGCACATTATATTGGGCATGCTGAGAGTGTTGTGCATTTTCTTTTTGTGTTTGGTCTGCAGTGGCTTATGAGATGCTTTAACGTACATGTTCCCGCTTGTTACTGCAGTGCAACCTTAGTCTTTCTGTTCTTGCCTCTGAAAAGTATTTGCTGTTGCTGCTGACGAATTGACTCTTTCAATTTTCTTTTGTTGACTTGCTTGAGTTTACGTCCGCGCGACGTTGTGTTTATAACTGTTGCCTTGTTTCAGGGCAAATGCCCCTCGCTTGAGATCTCTGTGTGAGGACTGGTTTGCATTGAACAGACGCGAATGGCAGTGTGTTTGTCGTGACGCAAACGGGGGCCGATTTATCTGGAACAACTTGCTGGAATGGAGTTTAACAGTTTCGGACTTCCAGGGTGTGCGGCAGAGGTGGCCGGAGTCACAATTTCCGACTCTAACTCCTGTTCTAAAGTTTTGGAATCCAGACTCAAGCCTTTTTAAATTTGGAAATCCGGCTCCTGTTCAAACTCCGAATACCGTCTGTGCAATAAAATCACACCTTGTTTAATCCGTTTCGTTTTTGTTAGAGCCACGCAGATTCCTGATAATGCCGAAAATAAAAAATGACTCTGGATCCGGGCCGGATCGTGTCGGAGTCAACTCCAACAGTCCGGGTCCGTGGCCACCTCTGGTGTGGGGCTCGTCAGTCGTTGTTAAAGTTGACTGGGGGTGACGTGGGTCCTATTTACCGGATGCAAGCAACGAACGACAACATGATAAACAGAAAAACTGCCGATAGCAGTCGGTTTGGTGTAAACCTGTCCTGTTGCTGTTCAGCGCCTGCCGTTATTTTGAATGCTTTGTTTCCCTCGTTTGTTTGCAGTTGCTTGTGGTTGCTGATCGCCCCGCACAAAGGCGGTTTGATTTATCGCAGAAGCTTTCTCGTTTGACAAATGGTTCCTTGCACAGGAATGAGCAAATCTCACCCTCCAATAATGGAAGAAGAGTCAATCGAAGCAGACGTGGAATCGTTCACAACAGTCCTGGCTACATGTGTGCAGCTGCTGACGGTAATGACGACGCAGCCTCTGCTGTTTAAGTGCATTGGGAAGCCCGGGTTCATGGGTTGATGTAACGCTTAAGTTAACCTGGCGTTTGGCTATGAAGAACACATGATGTTCAAGTAAAGAACACCATACAAGCAGCGAGATTTTTGTAGTTTTTGATTTGTGTCTTTGATAGCAGTCTCTAAGCTTGACAGAATCTCAAATAAACTTTACAGATTGAACGGTCGATTGTACAGTTGATTATCCCTGAAAGATGCAGAAACAAGGTGTTTGATCTTCTGGCCACCGACTCGCTAAAGATGCTTGTACAAGACGGGAAGGTTGGTTGGTTGTGTGGCTGGTACTTACATCTTTGTCAACCTGGCATTGAGCTGAGAGATGGTATTCGATGTAGACCTGCTGGGTGGACTTGAACGCAATGCGTGAAAATTTTAATAAGTATTTGTGAATCATGAATAAGTTGCAATAAAGTACCCGCGGGGCCCCATAGGATGGGAGCGCAGCGACGCGGATATATGAGCATCAAAGTGACTCCTGCCGATAAGGGGGGTCTGTCCTTCAACCTTCTTCAATACAACCGGTTTTCGTGATCTCAACTTTCGACCGAAGCCGGAACTACATTGTAGCACCAGATGTGGCGATGTGTTATAATTAAATGGATGTGTTATAATCAGAAGGACGCGTCCTTAAATCTACTTTGTGTGAATTAACAGCTCGACTTATAAATCTGTAAGACGCGCGCTTATGCCGCCACTGTTCTCATCTTTACCTTGTTTCTGAGTGGCATCATGCTAAATCTTGTTCTTTGTTTCAGAAACTGATAATGTTCGCTGAACAGTGCATTGAAAGACATGACCACCCAGCCGTGATTGGCATCCTCCCTGCCATGAAACAATTCAAGGAGGTCCTCCCCAAGTACTACGACGTACTCGAGGTAGTTGTCTGATAAGTAGGCATTGTATACCTGACTGCTTGTCATCTAAGTCTTGGTCTGTACTTGATCGTGTATCAACCGTTGTGTGCTTACAACTTGAGACTAATTTTCCTCCATAAACGTCAAGTTCTAAATCTAGTTGAAGTTTTTTGTTGCGACGATTCATTATTTTTTCTGGTCGGGAATTCCACCACCATGCTATGTTTCAAAGCGAACTAACGTGAAAGAAATGTATTTGAAATGTTGTTTACTGCACCAAGCATGATGTCCAAACCTGGTAGCATGATTGCAGTATTTCCTGGAACATGTGACTGGCCATTGTTATTGTTTAATATGCAGACCCCACATATATTCTTTGCCAACGCTGAGTTTTATAGTCTTGGTGCTGCTGGAATGTGAGTGTTGCGAGTGTTAAAATAGTCAAGTGTTGCACGAGAGATATTTACGCGTTGAGAAAATTTGTTCGCCAAACGAGTTTTCTATCTGTGATGGTGTTTAAAGTAAATTTAGAGGCGTCAGTCATAATTTGATCATCTTGCATTTTTACGGCCTAATATTTTAAAATTCGCTTTCAGAGATCAAGAAGTACCAAATTTGAAACCATTCTGGAGATCTAAGGTTCTTCATCACGCTACATTTAGACGATTATGCCACGTAGCAAGGCATTTATAATGTTGCAACCTCTCCGGTGGTGTTGCGTTGATTGTGTGATTCACCACGAACGGGATGTGCGCGAAGAACAACAATATATATGCGCGGCGTAAGCAAGCATTAATAAGAGAGATTGCGACGCATGATCTCTATTGTTGCTTGCTGCCACGGTGCGAAGCTTTGCGCACATGCCGCTCGGGATTTCCGATCGCAACAATAGAATGAATTTATGTTTAAATAACGTGTGTTACGTCACAACGAGATGCGCGTCATAACCTCAAAACAGTGGTGGCAGACGTTTCCGGTTCATTGTTGATTTCACTTCAATCTTGTTTCTGAAAAGAACTAAATTCTCCGAAATGGAAAGATCTAAAATGGTTTATTTGGCGACATGAGTATTTAATATATTATTGTTAATTTGACCAAACGCCATATTTCTTTGCTTTCAAATCACCCATCGTCACTTTAGGGGGTCAAAGAAGAAAACCGACTAAAGATGCACATGGTCATGGGCCAGCTGGAGTCTGTTGGCGTCAAAGTACTGGAAGATTTCACCGACTGTGTCAAGGTGTGTTTCCTAACGTGTACGCCGTGTTGTTGAGGTGTGTTTTTGCTCGACTTTCTTCGTTCTGTGCTTGTTCTGATCGATGTTGATGTTTGTTCAGAGTGACCCAGAGAAAGAATCACATATGCCCAAAGATGGCATCGTACACGAACTTACCAGTAATGTGAGTATAAGAAACTTATTTCAGAGAGTTGGTCGTGTTGTACACATTAAAGGCACGCGTGTACTCTGAAACGTATTTGCTGCTTTCGCCGAGCTCGGCGCAACGTGTGCAAAGTGTGTTGTGTGTTGCTAGAGCGTGCAACAGTTTGCAGTGACGTATTTTCATTCTTGTTTAAAGTTTTCTTTTGAAACAATGTCATTTGTTACGTAATAATGCCGTGTTTGTCTCGATCACATTCGACCGCTCATGCGTTCGCCTCCAGTTGAAATTTGTGGTTTAGTTTGGATTAAAAAACCGTTGATCTTCATTCGACCGTGCGCGTTGACATACAAGCTGCAATGATTCTTCAGTTGAAAACACGCACGGATACCATATGACTGACTAATACATCAGGAAAGCCTTTTCGACGGCCTGACCTGCACGAAACCAAGTATTTCTTTTTTACAAATCACTCGGATGAACCGCTCGAGTGCTTGAGTTACTCAATTCTTGCAAGTCTTCTCCTCTGTCTTCCCTTCTGCGCATTCTCGATGTGGAGCTGCGAGTCATGAACTAAGGTTTTTTTTTACTGAAAAAAGGAGCTTTTGTGACGAAAACCTGAGGTATTCGTTTCCATTGTCGCAGTGTCTTTCACCGATACCCTCCATATTCGTAAAGATATGTATTTCTGCTGTGGATGCATCGATGATTAATGAACAGAAAGGTCGTACCTCCCACTGTGAAGTAACAGCAGGTCACACTCTGGGATTTTTCGGTCACAGACGGAAATTTTTTTCAAATGACCGAAAAAAATTATTGTCATTTTGGGCAGATTGTCTGAAAATATAGGCTGATGAATGCAGTTACAGCGAGTTTTAATACAACTGCGAGACAAATGATCAAAATATCTCAGTAACGTAAATGGTCCAGCAATAAAATCTCCGAAATGGCCCAGCCAAAAAATACAGGGTCCCACCCACCCACCGTGAATGGCAACCACGTGCATTTCAGGCTTTTCTTTCCTGCAGACGATGCTCTTCATGCAACAGCTCAAGCAGCACCAAGTGGCTGTGGGCGAAATGATCGCATCGCAACAACACGACGTTAACCGCGCACCGGACAAAGCCAGAAGCTGCTTGTCGACATACCTCAGTGAGTTGTGTCCTTTCACTTGGTTTGTACCAGTTTAAACCAGTTCGCGCTGGTTGCCCGTTTCCTGGTCTAAACGCGTGCACCACTCCGAATATTCTGAACCAACCACAGCCATTTGTAGAAAGCTGGGTCAAGTTTTTCCTGCGAGCAACGTACGTTTCAATAGTTATTTTCCTATTATTCGAAAAAAAACAGTACCTCGGCATTTTTGAATACTTCCGCTGGCGTCACTTTCGGTGAACTTTAAAGCTAAGTTAATCCTTCTCATCAAACTTGGGAGTGCAAAAGACAAGTTTGCGCACCACGTGCGAACGGTTGTTGTCTTTCGATGCCTTCCATCCTAAACATGATGAGGTGATCAAAGTGTCTCTGAGCGCATTGGTTTCCATGGCTACAGGCTGTGTGACGTGATAAAAGAAGCAGAGCAACAATTAAGTGTCCACTGCTTGTTATAAATATTTTTCCATGTTCTGTCAATTTGTTGGCATTTTATAATTTTCAGAAACTGACCTCGAATTCCAATCGCAACTTACGACTGAGGTTTGGAGGCAGGGGGGTCGAGAGTCCTTCATCCCTCAACTTGATCTTTATTCGAAAGATGCTTTTACAAAGCGCAACTTTCAGAGCACCGACTGTTAAAAATCGAGTCATAAAATCACGCGACAATTCCATTTGTTTTCAGGCCAAGTACTCGCCGCTCTTAAACTTAACATGGAGAACAAATCGAGGGTTTACCAAGACGACGCCTTGGCAGCAGTGTTTCTCCTGAATAATTATCACTTCATACTCGATGCTTTGAACAGGTAGGGTTTTGCAACAGATTCACCAAATGCCCCAAACTGCCGATAAAATCAATGTTACTTTATTGCTTATGATTCGTAGACACGACCTTCTGGTCTTGATTCGACTCTCCACATCCGAGATCGAGGAAATCTACAAGCAGTTCATCGCTGAGCAGAAGCGACAGTATCTCCGGTGCTGGGATAAACTCTGCGGTTACTTGTCAGATGAAGGGAAAGGAACCATTTTGAATCCTCAGCCAGGATCGAAGGTATGCATTGCAAATGTTCCAGCGCGATGTCCAAACTGGTGACACAGGTTATGGCCTTGTTGTACAGACAGTCATCCTACGTCCACATCACTTCGCAAATCGATCGCGTGTTTCGCTGAAGTAGTGGTCTCGCTTCGCTGTCTTCAGAAACAATGCAATTAATTTTAAGCTGCGTTGTGCGGCAAACGTAACATTTGTGCTACAAGCAACTCTCGTTTTTGCCATCCAAGCAAAGCTCAAGAAACGAACGAAATACTATTTTTCTTTTTCTTGAATAGTTAAATTACTTCCAATGTTACGCTTTGGTTGTTTTGGGCAAGATTCTGTTGTGTTTTATTTATCCAACTAGATTTTCGTGGCCGTTTGTATCTTTCGCATTTTGAACTGCGTAATTACCTCAAGGAAACTTGTGTTTGACACGTTTGAGAAATTTTTTATTGTTCTCAAATGAGAAGATAATTTTCTGAAGCCCCCCCTAAGTTTGCTAACTTGCTCGAAAAGCGGTTTTAAAAAATGTGTGTTTGTGGCAGTCACAAGGCTGTGTGCTGTTCCGGTGGTGTGTCATGTGTTGTTCCAGTGATGTGTTGTGTGTTGTCCCAGTGGTGTGCTGTGGGTTGTTCCAAAGGTGCGTTGTTTGTTTTTTCAAATGTGTGCTGTTCCGAAGGTATGTTATGTGGTTGTTTTGGTGAGAATAATAGTTATTTGTGGCAAATAGTGGTCGTTTGTAGTTAAAACCAGCGCCACATTTCCAGCTCAAAGACAAGGACAAACAAATAGTGAAAGATAAGTTCAAGTCGTTCAACAACGACTTCGACGAGCTGGTGAAGAGTCACCAGCAGTGGGCGATGCCGAGCGTAAGTGTGAAGAAGGAAATTCGTGGCTTGGTCAAAGACAAGGTCGTGCCGACCTATGCTTCATTCAGCGACAAGTGAGTTACTGAGCAATTGTTTGGCTGCATCACTTCGAGCTTGGGTTTCTTTCGGTCACTGACGGAAATGTGTTTAAATGGCCGAAAAAATTGGGTCGATTTGGTCAGAATGTCCGAAAAGGTACACTAGTGAATACTGTTACGGCACGTTGCTTTGAGGAAATAGTTTCCAGTTTTTCCCAACGCGTTTTTCACTCCTCATCGCACATTGAACGGCTTGCAACCGCTTTCTCGAATGAACTGTGCGCTTTACAAAACTTAAGAAAAGTGCGAAGTATTCGATAGTTCGTCGTACTAGGGGTGGGGGGTACTTCTGACCAATCCACAACCGCACCATGATTGGCAACCCTTGCTGTGGCCAGCACGTGGAAAGTGCGCAGTTACCAAATATGTCGAAAAATCGGGGTTTCCAGGTTTATTTCTCCTCCGCGAACATGTTTTGATGCTCATGATTGATGTCTTCAGGTTTCTGTGGAAGCGATACGGAAAATATTATATATTTTTATTCAATTTGTTGCAACAAAGCTTTTTCCGTATATGGTCATACACAGTCACGTGGCAACTGTCTTCAGGTACAGGATGGTGCAGTTCACGAAGAACATCGAGAAATACTTGAAGTACACTCCCGACGACGTCAAGCAACATCTGGACTTACTGTTCGATCAGTGTTCATCGTAACATCAGTCACTGCCAAGTCCACAGTGCAATAACCATCTACATTTCGTTGCGCTGTTCATATCCACCATCGACTTCCTGTCGTTGATGTTTTTTGCGCGCGTATACGTCGACACTAGCAGGCGCTAGATATCCTTGGATGTCGTGGCCAAACGGCGAAGCGAACAGGGAAGAGTCGATTTTGATTTGTCACATTTTTCTTTATCGCAATCTCAGTTGCAACTTATAAACTTGCTTTGCAATTCTTTATAAAACGCATATATCGCTGTTGTTCTTATATGTTCGGCCCACCTGTGTTCCACAAGGCACCGGGGGGTTGTCCGTGGTTCGAGGTTGTTGTCGCCGAAGTTGGCTCGCGTGCTTTTGATTGTTGATGTTCAAGTATCGCCCGTCGCTATAGCAACCTGAATTACTGTGTGCGTCACAGTCCGACCCGGGCGTGACGTTTCCTTGAGATGCGTAAAAAGCAAAACTGAATGTCATGAACTGTTCTCCGGTGCCGGTGGACTCAGTTGAAACCCCGTTCTGCGCCTGCTCAACTATGTTCAGGTGGCCCTTGTCTCTGTTAAGAAAGCGTGGCCACACGTAGCAACGCGGTGGCTGCTACAGTACATGTGGTGCGCTAACAATAACATCCCCAGTGGTGCGGGAGCCATCGGATATCTCCGTTGGCCTAGTGCTTTGGCGCGCAGGCAAGCCGATTCAGCTAAACCCTGTGCTTGTTTATTCAGTCATCAGTGTGTCCGGTCAAAAACAATGCTTCTTTATGCATTTGCATCAATCAAGAGAGGTTCAAAACGCCAAATATTCTTCAGACTGATCCAGTCGAAGCAGTTACGCAGCCAGCCCAAAACTTTGAGAGGGAACAAATATTTTGTCTTGAAGCGAGCAACAATATTTGGTTCGGGCACCACCTCTTGAAGCACAGAACGACAAGATATGCTAGATATTTGGGGTCATGGCCCATTTGGTCCCCCTGGCCACGCCTATGGTTGGAAGCGCAGCTCGAGTTGTTGCTGGCAAGGGGAGGAGCACACCCGTCATGAGTTGCATGCCTGAACATGTGTTTTGTCTGTTCGATTGCGAGACGCAGTGTGGACATTGAAAAGGTCAGTTTCCAAAGAAAAGTTGCATTGAGGCAAAGTGAAGCTCGCCAGTTTTGCTGGACAGGTTCGTCAATGTTACTGAACAAGGCCGAAGGTCTTCGCTAATTAGTGGAATCCGCAGGTCGTTGACAACTCGTTCACACCCAACCAGTGACGTGGCCAGCCCAGAAATTTTGGTGGGGGCAAAATGTTTGATTTTAGGCGAATAACACTGTTGTTTGGAAAAACGCTTCTCAAAGCACAAAATGACTATATTTTCTAATAAAAATTTTGGGGGGCATGGCTCTTTGACCCCCCCCTGGCTGCCGCCTATGCCCCCAACATGCAAGTTCTGTCGCGAAAAATCGTTGGAGCGCCATATCCTTTATGTCAGTGTGGGAGGAACATGGCGGCAGTCAGCGTTGGGAGTGGAAGCAACAACACCACAGCTCGTGTTTATTTTGTATGGGTTATCATTGTCCCGCTCTGTTGGGTTGGCAACGGAACGAACTCGCGCTGGAGCGCACAGATACTTTTGGGTGAATTCGGGTGGTGTGGGGAGGAAAGGGGGCGAGCAAGAAAATGTAGACCGCTTTGTTGTGTCATGATAGTCAGTAGGACGCTTATTGTGTTATACATCTTTCGGCCTTGAGGTTCACATCGTATACGGGAATGCAGAAGCGATACAAAAGACGATTGCACACTTAACCAGGCAATCTCCCCAAAATTTTCTAGAACAGATTTAGTTTTTAGGCCGGGCTGCAGAGTCGTAAAAATGACAACTCCGGAGAACTTTTCATGAACATGGCTTCGGAGCTCTTGCTTTTCATTAGTGTAGCGCCGGCTGCGGAGCTCCTTTTTCTTGACTCCTGCTTCTGTTGGTTTTCACACATTAATATTTTCACTTGTCTTCGTGTGCCTCGAGTTGAATGGAAAATGAGTTGTAGCAAGTACACAAAACTAAGATAATATACCAAACTTTTCTGAGTAGTTTAATCTGCCAGTTTTTGAAAAGCAGCGCTCTTACCATGAAAATATCAGCGAAAAAATTACAATCACAGGTTCACAGAACAGTTACCAGCAGAAAGGTAACTCAAGATAACGGTAACATAAACAATTTCAGGAAAGGCAGTCACCGGTTTTGCCGTCAATGCGTGAGGATCTTGTTATTTCTTACTACAGAAATCAGCAAAACGACCATTTGGAAAACTACATTTGTGTCCGGGCATTTAGACACAGTCCAGTCCCAGCAGACCAACTTGCAGTCTGGTGTCGTAACTCGTAAAATCGCGTTTAGTGTGCTGTAAAGAGCATTAGTTTAAGTAAAGTAAGTCTATTTAATAAAGCCGTTATTATCTGGGAATGGAGCCGGAACTACCTTTCCAATGGCCATAGCTCTAGCTCCGGTCCTAAATTTTAAGGTAAAGGTGACAGAGGTCCGCTCCGGCGGCAATGCATCCTTGCAATCTGCCACTCCTTTGCACAGTTCAGCTTCCAGTTTCAACAGCTAGTGTGTTATGAAAAGTTGTGTGTTGTTCTGTGGCGCCCTGCAAAGCAGGGTCGCGAGCCTTGGACACTTCGTAGCGCTTCATGGTTGCGCGCCTGAGTCGCGGTACTCGAATCAACAACCTCGTCCCAGAATCTCATTCCGAACCTGGGTGGTATGGCGGCCTGGAGACGGCACGAAATGTAAATAAGTGGTCACCGGTAGATAGCGCCTATAAGCCACAAGTCACTGTGATGGTCACCACGAGCGAATAATCGCAATTCACTTATCCCTACATAAGAACAGTGCAAACTGGCATCAGCAGAGTGAACTTATTGAGTGATCTCTGTTGTTGTTGGTTGCTTTTCTGTTAGTCAATGCCCCGAATTACCATCTTTCTTTTGTTTGCCTCAGTAGTTCAAGGCGATGAAGATTCCTATAACAGTGGGTTTTCAATCAACATTGAAATGTCTTATACAATTAATTTTCAAATTGTTACTGCCTTATATTTCCAAACTGGGGAAGGTGGTTGATATATATATGGTAGTATCAGTTGGGTGGGATCACTTTTATCTTAAGTGTAGCTACATGCAGCTTGACTGCATCGATTCTCGTATCTTTTTGCAAGGCAGAAGTTAGTATCTTTACTTATATGAAACCGGATCTCGTGTCGAGGTTTCCACAGCAAATCTAAAGCCCCTGAACGTTAAAACCTCAAGATCTTAACCGAGAATTGAAAATGTGATTTGTTTCTTGCTTTGCTTGCGTTAGATATCCGCCTGAATAATTATTTAGAAACAAACTCTGTAGCATTTTGTGCTTTTCAAGTGGACGTTGCTTCAATCTTTACCTACAACCCAAACTCAAGAAATACAAGGTGTTTTAATACCAGGCAAATTGCCAGTTTGTTTTCATTCAATGTTTGAGTAACAGCCTTGCCATTTCCATTCCTTTTGTTCCTATAGAACAGTGGCTCCCAACCTTTTTCATCTCGCGACCCCATTCGAAAATATGACATAAGCTCGAGACCCCCTTCAAAACTATGACATAGTCGCTCAGCCCCAGCCATTAACTGCAACTTTAATGGGATTCAAAAAGCAACCGACAAGATAAAAAACGCATAATTTTGCATGTTGTGTTCACTGTATTTACATTCATATGCATAACAAATAGTACCCATGCTAATCAGTAGGACGACTGAACTTGCAGCTGTGCAACTAGTCTTGAAATTCTTGGGGGGGGTGTTGGTGAGAACTAATCTCATGTCATTCTCAACGTCCAGTCTACTCTTTTGACTTTTGTTTTGATGTGAAGGGGTTGAAATCCAGCCTCACAGAAAGAGCCCTGAGGCAAACTCTTAGAAAGGTTCCCCAAAACAGTTGTTGAGGAGCCCCCATTGGCTCACTTGCAAATAATTGTTGCTTTACTTTGAAAAACCTGTGAATTGCTTCAGATCTTATTAAAATGTGGCTTAAGAGTGGTTCATAAGTTTTTTAACAGAACAATGCAAAAACCTGTTTTTTCGCTGAGACTTTTCAGTCGTTTGTCTTGCAATAGTAGTAAAACTTGTTGAAGCAGTATTCACCACCTTAGCTTTTTGGACATTATCACCGACTTGACTTAATCGGTTTGGTCTTTTCAAAATAAATTCGGTTGATGACTGGAAAAAGTCAGGCAAAAACTAAGTGCGAAACTCTCAAACGGTGCCCGCGGAATCTCTGAAAAAATGGGGACCCGAAGTGACTGTTTCTCGTTCACCTCCCCTAATATCCAACCCTGCATGCTCACAGAGGTAGGTGGAAACGAATGGAAGCAGACAACGAAAAGGGGGCGTAGTTGGTGTGAGTATGATTGCTGCATAACGCACCAGGACAGCGTCAGGGATTTTCCAGAAAACAAGTCACGTGTTTAGGAATCATTCCGCTGTTGCAAATACACTCAATCGTGAATGACACACTTTCATTCAAATGGTGGATACAAGATTGTTGCGACGAGTTTCCATTGCAGGAAATGCAAGAGCATTATTTTCTTTAGGATGCAACCATTTGTTTGAACCGCAAATTGCACTATGTTAAAAAGTTACTTTGAACTTTTATGCACATCCC
>Ga0210059_1011318_pt1 | contig 13664 bp, 7 predicted proteins | sample Ectturendosymbi2_FD_188042 | JGI IMG/M metagenome (GOLD analysis project Ga0210059, IMG submission 188042) | Ecteinascidia turbinata endosymbiont from Florida, USA - Sample 2 (SPAdes) (version 2) | ecosystem: Host-associated > Tunicates > Ascidians > Unclassified | place: Key West, Florida...
AAATATTCGTTAAAAATATTTGCTTTTGATGTCATGTCATAGTGAACAGTGTCACCACGGATCAAAGGAGCATTTGAATAAGAACGTTTGCCAAGCAAATCTTTGACAGTTTTCCAGAAGTTAGGTCGAGATGTTGATAATGAATCCAGCTTACTGAGAACAAATTGGTTATACTGATTCTTACGATCTTTTATGTACCTCTGAATTTTATTTTGAAGGCGATTATAGGCAAGACGGTGATGGCGACATTGTGTTTGTCGCCATTTCGCAAACAATCTACGTCTTTTGTGAATCATCTTCTTTAGATTTAGGTTGATCCAGGGTGTAGCATCAACAGATGTTGACTTCTTCGATTCTAATATTCTAAAGGGAATACAAGTACAAGCACTTTGGTTTATGATGTCAGTAATGTTAGTCAAGGCAACGTCTGCTGTAGGAGATGCAGCAATGATATCTTCCTAGGGTGCTATAAGTAAAATTTCATTCAGTTTCTTGAAGCCTGCTCGAGAATAATCCCAGCATTTGATGGATGAAGGGAAATCAGTACAGAATTTTAAAGCTAATTCCAAAAAGATAGGAGAGTGGTTAAGATTTCTTAAAGGAGATAAAACATCAGAATTTATGACGATATGAATATTATTAATGACAAACCAATTACCGCACCTAGTGGGTGATTGTATAACTTGGTGAAAATTAAACATGTTAAATAAACGAAATAACTCAGTTTGTTCTATAGGCAAACCGTTTCAGCAACAATCATTAAAGTCGCCAACAAAAAGAATGGTGGTCGAAGCATCACCAAAAAGTCGTTAATTACGTTAGAACAACACGTACGAAACAAGAACCTATCCGCAGCAGCACTATTTGGGGGTTGATAACATACCGCAATGAGTAAATGGTTACGATAGGTTAATTTAAAATCTAGCCACGTAATTTCAACACCAGGTCTACGAGAACAAAATAAATCCCTTTTCACGTCGGCCATTACTCCACCACCTTGGGAGTTTCGGTCAAGACGGAAATGTTCGGAATAGCCAGACAATGGAATGCACGAATTATCGACATTAGAGCTCAGCCAACTTTCTGTGACACACAATATATCAAAATCATGAACAGAAACTACGACAGCTAATTCATCAAGTTTGTTATGACACCTTGACGCATAAATACTACGAGCGTTTTATGACAGATTTTTTAATTATGCATGATCATCACAACAAGAGATCAATAACCGAAATTGATCAACACTCCAAAGTTCCATTTCATCTTCTTGGTTGCTACTATTACTAAAATTCAAAGGTAAATGCTGATTTATAGAGGGTGTTAAATCAGGTAACCTATCATTATTTGTGTGCTGGCAGTTGGAGCAAACATAAACTGTACAATTCTCCAACAAAGAATGAAGTTCATCATCAGACATATTACAGCGTATTAAATGGAACCAATACTTTCATAAAACACATACAGCAATGTCAGATATAAATGGATTTTCGCATGCTTTGCATTTTATAACATTATTCATAGAAACATGTTTCATGAGTTTCTTATAATAAAATCACCTTGTATTTATGACTTCTTTTCAGCCTCTGCTGGGAGGTCTTCAACTCTTCTTATAATTTTTGCTTGGCTGTCATCTGTTTTCGCAGATAAGTTAATCCATGTCTTGTCCAAATGTATTTGCAGTTATATTTCATTTTGAAAGATGGAGCTGCACTGAAAATTTGTTTATTTGTTTTGGTTAAGCTTCCTTTCATCTACAACTTTGATCCACCAGACATAGTTCTGTCAACATTCTTCAGTTTCATCCTCTTGCTGTATATGCTGTCTCTTAACTTTTGACTGTTGAATTTCGCAATAATGATAGGATTGGGGTACTTTTTTGTTGGAGGTGCCAATCTATGCGAAATGCTGATATCGCCACTTGTAATGTTTACTCCAAGATTCTTGACCAAATTTACTACAATCTCATCTGTGTATTCACTGGGTTGGTGTGTAATTCCTTGAAATTCGAGACAACACCTTCTGCTATATTGTTCAAGGTTATTTAGTTTCACATCTGTTTCCTCATTTTGTTTTTTCAAGGTTGATACAATTTCTGTTAAAGTGGTATTCTGATACTGCAAATCTCTGTTGACACTTTTAGCAGTTTGAAGCTCATTCTTTAATTCTTCATATGCACTACTCAGGAATTCTTGGCTTCTTCTTACTTCTTGTATTTCGTTCATAATCATCGATAAGGTATTATCAGTCTTTACTCGAGAATTTTGGACAACCTCTGCACGTTTGCCCAATTCTTCAGTCAGCGATGCAACGGTCATTTTCTTCGTTGATTGAATTGCGGTCTACTTCGTTGCTTGAGGCCTGTACCAGGCTCGTGGTTGCAGCACAACGTTTCGACAGTGAGCAGCACGTTCGATCAGCTCGGCGGTCACTGCAAGAATGTGACACGTCCGATTAGCTCGGCGGTCACTGCAAGAATGTCGGCGGTCACTGCAAGAAAGTGTCCTTGATACATTTCTTCTTCCGAGGCTACTGCCCACTCAACTTAGACAAAGTTTCAAGGCTAATTGGCCGTAATAGTTGTTGTTATTTTTCAATTTTCTAAGATTTTTGTGACGTTCCTCACTGGCCCAGCTCTGAGATAATCGCTATTTGTCGATTTGCGGTTGTGGCTAACGACCTCAAAACCACGTTTTGGTTGAGTCCCCGCCGCTTTGCTCATAACTGTGTTTTCGTTGTTCCGTAATTGGCGACATATAGTTCTTGAGTTTTAGTGAAAGCAACTTTATGAGAACGGCATATTTTCCAGTTTTCTACTTGCCGTAAAGCTTGTGTTTTGATCAAACATTTTGTCTTGCTTTAGTTTGATTGCTTTCTCTGCTCTTGCTTTAGTTAGTAGACCTTCGGCATTTCATTCACTCGCAAGCTTTTACTTGCAGATTTCAGGACTGAGGATACGTATAGTCATGTAAAATCGATATCCTATTAAAAATTTACCTATTGTTTCGAGTGCGCCACCGTAACAGAGACCAATTATTTCACATTGATTTATTTCAACATTTTGCGATTTACGGAAGGTACAGGTTTATAAACAATCGGTTGTGTCGCTCTGCACCAATGTATGCAAAAATGTGAACAAGGAATGAGGGACGTAGATTTAGGCACGGTTGCGACTGAAGGGTTAAACCAGTGTTTTGCAGCGTGCGGTTCACGTCTGTCGATGGTGCGTGGCAAAATGCTGGTTTAGATTTAATAAATCAATGTGTCATCGCATTTACAGCTTTGTAGTTTCAAATTTACCAGGAACAAAACGAATTTACAAATGGATGCAATTATACTATTGGCAGAAACGTTTTATTTGACCACAAAACAAAAATAAAATGGGTAGAAAAATCTCTAAATCAGGGGTGAGGAACCTGCGGCCCGATATGGCCTGTATCAGGATTTTCTAGTTACGCGAGTTAGAACACAGCGTCGCGTCAAAACGAAACTCAATGACAAGCAGCCAAAAGAAGAAATTCTCGCTCCATGACGTGGTTTTCTCTCCTTGTTTCACTTTTGACGAGAAAGGTAGTAGTTTAAGATAGTATTAATTAAATTTAACGACTCGCCAGCGATATTCCACAATTCATGCGGCCCGTGATAGTAAATAGGTTCCCCATCCCTGCTATAAATCCTTATGTGCTCCGGTTGATTCTATTGCTTGAAGCTTGCCGAAAGAACGTGGTCTATGAGCGCAAACTAACGGTCTCTTCACTTTTAAGCACCATACAGTAGACCAGGGTTTTTTAAGGTGTTTTAGGGACCCGATTCGGGTCCCTAGAATTGAAAATCGGGTCCCTACAGGTCCATACTGGGTACCTAACATTTTCCTTAAAAACAAACCTGCAGTAGACAGTAATTTAGTGGCAGAAAAAATATGCCTTGATGGAACATCTGATTGTACGGCTTGCGTGCAGTTAGCATATTAACTATGTGTTGTGTATCATTGTTTTTACGGTCGCTGATCTCCAAACTGACAAGACCTATGCCTTTGCGTAGCGTGCACACCGTCTCTCTTGCAGTCATGCCTGATTCGTTATCCAAGTGCTAGATCTTTCAGTTTCCTGTTGCTTGACACCCGAAAGTACTGTCGATTCCGGGTGGATATATGCTCGGCAATTTACCCTCTGTCGTCTGTTAATGCTGGCGAGTTATTTCGTGGCGGGCTCAGCTTCAACACAACGCGCATTCACCGCCGCTGCTCTGCTGAGCACAGAGCAGCACCAATCAGCTCTTCCGTTGAAATTCACTTGACCGTGCTGCAAAACGTCATAATGCCTCCAACCTGCTTTTTTTCGCTGAGAAATTTCGGTCATTTATCCGGTAATAGTATCAAAATTCGCCGTAACAGCATTCACAAGCCTACCTTTTCGCACATTATGACCGAATTGACTTGATTTTCTTAGGCCATTCCAAAAAGAATTCCGTGTATGACCGAAAAAGCAGCCTCCAGCAACATCTACGTAACAGCGACTGTAAATTCGTCTGAAAGTTTTCTCTGACAAAACTAAAGAAAATATTTACGATTCGTCGGAGCGCTGCCTCGGCAGTTGATGCCTTTCTTGGTGACGACGATAAATTGCAAGTTAGTTTTAGTCTTCTTCGGGCTGCTATTGGATCAGTTGGTTCTTTGCCAGGATCAAGTCATTGCGGAAAAGTTCGCCATTATGGTCACGCCGCTAGTGCAGAGAGTGGCACACGCCGTAGCAATCAGTAAAGCTCGTTCCACGATACTTCGGCTGCGGTATGTTACATGGGACGAAGATTTTTCGTAAATTTCTCCAATACCACTGCGGTGTTGACGTACATCAACAAGACGTGGTGCAGCAATCATATGTTTGAAAAATTTTTATCTGAAGCAGACGAAGTGCTGTAAATTTACTTCTATTCTTATTGGCACAGATTGTTGGCGTTGCAGTGGAAACAAGACATCGAAAGTGCTGTGAAGTTAATATCGCAGGCCCTCGAAGTTGATGCCAAATGTGATTTTGCCCATGAAACTATGGGCACCATCGAAGTACAGAGGTGACCGTCTTAATCTTTTTTTTGCGGAAGTTTTTACACGTGGTGATGCAATATGGCATTTTGGGTCGTAATGTTCGCAAGAAACTGGTGCAACCTCTACGTTGGCGTTGCGCTGAATATGCGATTCATCACGAACGGCATGTGCGCGAAGAATAATGCCCATATATAGCATATGTGGAGACTGATCGCGGCGCGTGATCTGTGTTGTTACTTGCTGTCACAGTGTGGAGCTTTGCGCACTTGCCGCTCGGACTTTCCGATCGCAACAGAACTAGTCGAATTTCAAGATGACATTGTGCTGAAATTTTAGCGATGTCGTTTGTTTCCGGCTTTCGCGGCGATGGCCTACATGACAGTTCTGCTTTTCAGAGGGAACCTCGACAAAGCCGTCGAGCATTTCAACGTGGCGATCGGCTACGCCAAGTCTGAACTGGAGATGGCGCATCTGTTCGCCCTGCAGGCGGCAGCGGTTGCGCAGGGTAGCATCGCACGGAAGTACGGACTCCGGCCCCCCATTCCGGTCATGTGAAAGCTCCCCCACTGTGATCAGGGCCCCGCATGCAATTCATTTCCGGGCGGTTGAGCGAGACGCGTAGAAAGTGGCGCACTGGCCACGACCTTTTCTCGGTTTCATCTCGGACTCGCTTGATCGAAACCTTGTCGTATAAGCGGTTCGGTTTCATGGTGCGCGATAGTCGGGACAACTTGCCTCTTTTAAGATGATACGCTTCATTGTCTTCGAACACTTTCGACCAAATTATGTCGTCACTGTTTCTTTAACGAGCGCAGAGCTCTGGCTTTTCCGTGTCTTGCGAAGCCTTTTACGTAATCATCGTGTCGAGCTCTTTTCTCTCTTCGTAGCTGCTGAATAAAATCTCTAACGAAGCGTGCAGACGTGAGTACAGTCTGGTTTGTTCTTCAAAACTGAGCTTCATCGGCTGGTTGCAGCGTTGTGAACGCAGGCCATCTGCTTCAGGCTTGGAAAAACGCCAAGCCACGAACAGCAGTGATAGGTTTTAACGTAAAGACGTGTGGATAAGCAGGGACGATTCTAGAATTTAAAAAGTGGGAGGGGCACTGCGGGTCCAAGGAAAAAGTAGGGGGCAACATAAATGTCAATCTTGCATGGTCATTTCACATTGTTTTGAAGATTAAGTTGCTATGATATACTCTACAAAACCCAACATAAGCTTGTGAATATCATAAAATATGACCTATCGTTATTATTCACGAAAGACACTTAATCGCCACTGTAGACGCAATCACACACGTGTTGCTGCTATGTCGAATATTCTGTGCAAACCATGCAACTTCCACAGAACCGCACATGAAAAACGAAACACCATTTCCCGTACAGACTTGTGTCGAAGTGAACACAATTCACATGAGTGAAAGCGAAATGGTTCCAACCGCAAATTCCATCTTGACACAGAGACAAGTAGGCTGTTGATAACCACATAGTTTCGTCAAAATATTTTTACTACAAAGCACAGAAGATAAGATATCTGCCAGCGGATAGGTGACACTTACTAATATGTTCATGTGGTAGCTTATGGATATTTTGTGATTGTGGTGTAACCATAACAATGTTATGTAACTACTATTAGGAGTATAATGCCCATAAACTATTCAATGCAGTTAACAGCGGCGAGGTTTCAGCACCAGTTGTACCTAAAGTGGCAAAGCAGCGCCGCGGGTAAGTGTGAATCGGCGTTTAGGTCGTGTACCTGACCGCAAAATGTAACAGCAAGCGTAATTCTTATTTTCCAGAATATTCCCAACAAAGTCGTTCATTTTAGTATTCACACTGAATTTTCCTCTGACTGAACCTCAAAAGCTGACTTTTCAGCCCTTCCTTGATTTGTGACTGATCTTTAACTCTACACCTAAACAGATTCAGACAAACAGACAATGAAATGAGCAATATAATTCTCACACAGATCTCTGCACAGTCTACGTTAGGATTTTAACTTAATCCTTCGATTATCATGTCGACTGTCAAATTCATCAACGAAGTCATTTAAATCTATTTATCAGGAGTCAGCACGTACCTTTCAACTGAAAGTAGATCAATGTTATTCAATCTGTTTTGCGTATCGTGATTTTTGCCGAGAAGCCTGTGGCAGCACTGCACTTAGGAATTGCACCGAGATTATTTGCACAGGTCAGTAGCAGCTGACCAGCTGTAAGAGAGATTGAGGTGAGTTCAGTGCTGCGGCATCGCGATTGAATTACAATTCTATTCACATGATTTCATGGACCCTACTTGCGCTTTCCAAGAACACTGAAACTTGTTTTAAAACGATGTACATGCCTTTAATCTTTCACTTCTGCAAAATATATCTCTCACTTCTGCAAAAAAATATCTTGCTGGTTTTCACAGAAAAGAAAGCTCTCGTCTAAAACAGCCACAATTAAAGTCATTGCCATTTCATTTTTACAAGAGCTCCGCAGCCCTGGGGACGACGCGTATATTAGATACAGGTTCTTTTGGCCGGATGACCCAGGCGCGAATTTACCATTAGCCCCCGATTTCGGGGGGCCCCAAAATTTTGGAAGTAAGACAATTTCCAGCATTTCTCTAAGCATTATATTTGCATTTTTGTTTTGATTCAAGGCACGTTTTTTTACTATGCCGCTAACAAAAGATCTTTATAGGAGCATGAGCGCGAAGGATTGTAGTAAATGACGATGAGCATTCTCTTTTTCTGGCGTTGAGAATTGGTTATGTTACATATAATGTGTGGAACATAACGCCTGAATCCTTTTTTTCAGATTACACGAGGCCAGTGAGGGAGGCTACTCAATAAATATGTAATGGGAGTGTGGTGAGATAACTTCACCGCTGGCTTTTTCGTTAGTTTAATTGTGATTGTTTTTGCTCCTGACATTGTCGCTGCAGTCCAACACTGCTCCCCCCAAAATGCTTACAGGGTCCCCAATGGTGATTTCTAAAAGACATATCGACATTACGGCACATCCCGAGGCCAAATGGCCTTAACAACAAAATGACCTAATTTTTTTCACTATTTTTTTAGTTCCATATGCGGACACAATTTCGACAGAACCGTCGCCTGAAAGTTTTCAGTGCCATCTAGAATCTGTTTGATTAAAAAAGGTGATGCGTCCTAAAATCAAAACCTTAATTGCTCAAATAGTCTATTAACGCCAATAATGCTGGAGTTTCGACAGCGTTCCTAACCTATCTACACTGGATAGCCGAAACATGATTTAGTGAAGGCTTCAACATGAAGGTACTCTGGTAAAGGAGCAGGGCCAGGAAAATCTAGAAATGAAAATAACAGAAATAGTGACCTTGAAATTATTGATGTGAAGTGGACAAAGGAAGGAGGGCATGCCTTGCTCGTCTTGACAACACGTTATTTATAGACTTGTAAGCACCCTAGGCTAGAGTTGCCTATTTAGCGAATTTCATTCCTTTCCAGGTGCTGAATAACTGGTCTGGCGGCCTACATCCGCTAGATTATAACGGATAATTGGTCTAGCGGCCTATACAATTGGTCTTATTCAAGCGGATTCCAGCGGTATTTTACAATTTTTCTCAATTGCAAGATCTTTTTAGACTTGGCAACCCTGCCCTAGGCACGATCCATTCAAGCGCCCACCCGTCCTATACAAATATCCTTACTCTACATATCATCACATTGTACATTGCGGAAGTAAGAAGGAAGTTTTTGTACATTAGAAAAGTTTATTAGATGAATAATATGAAATCGAAATTAATAACAAAGTATTGACTCTATGCAGCAAACCTGAAAAACTGCGTGAACGTGTGTTCCATTCACTTCGTCATGTTCATTCACTTCTACTTGGTGGACGTTCGTCACTTTGAAAACCACATAGTCGTATGTTTCTTGGCTCTTTTTGGCGGCTCCGCTTGGCTTAGCGCCTTAGTTTACCTAAATGTAGCATCAGCACTGATCAGGCGATGCTGTTCTAAGTAACAGCGGCAGGTACTGCTCCGTCTATAAATTGCAGGACAGAAAAGGATACGGATTGACAAAAACTTCACGGATTTCTAGTGTTTCATATTCAAATTTGGGGGGTTAAACTTTGTTTGGGGGTTTTGGGTTCTGAAATTATGGGTTCTCTTTAACAGCGTGGCTTCCCAATTGGGGGTATGGAGGGCGGTCCACCCGGCTCTGGTTACTGATATCGAGGGAATTCAGAACAAAGTAATACGTTTATGAAGTAGAAGAACTTGTTCAGTGAATGTAGCGAGCACGTGTAGTGCTGATTTGTATGTCATTAGTCGTTGCAAACCTTCAAGAGGTGCCCCCAATTAAAAATAGCCTAGGGCCCCGAAAATGAAAATTCGCCCCTGGGATGACCAAATTCTGAATGTAGCAGCTAAATTCCAAAAATGCAAGAACAAGCGAGTCATTAGATTTCTTGCTTTTATAATAATGATGTTTTATTGCGGACTCATGGTCCATATCACAGACACAAGAACACAAAAAGTGGCTAGCTATACATCAGCGGACATTACAGAAACGGTGTTAGCACAGAAACGGTGTTAGCACATGACAGAAACGGTGTTAGCACATACAAAACTTCTCAAGTTTTGTAATAACTGTTTATTTGTTGAAGTATCTAATAACGAAATACTTGATTTTCTTACAAGTAGTTTGTATTTTTTAAATTTTTGTTAATGGGGTTCCATGACCAGGGGCTGATCAAGGGGGGCGTTTGGGGTGATCGGCTCCCCTAAACCTGCGAAAGTAACTTTACTCACCGTGATTTTGTACAATTCGGAAAACACCATTCGCGATGCAAGGCCATTTTGCCGTCCATTGTTTTGGCAAAGCATTGTTGTGAAATATACTTCATCTGTATTGCAGTAGTGAACTCATAATGAGACTTGACTATCAAATATTACTGAAGTCGCCTCCCCTAACCTTACTGGCTGGATCCGCCCCTGTCCGTGACAAACGCGAAAGTATATCAGGGGTTCCTCGATGACAAAAAGGTTGAAGAGCATTGTTCTAGCTCAGCGTGGTCCAACTACTTGTAACCTACGGGTCATTTTACAAACACGTGACAACTTTCGGGCCACTTCCAACAAACCGATTTATTAAACAACAGATTCACAAAATATAAACTAAAACGGGAAGATAAGTGAGCGCGTCATTGAAATTACTATATAGCAACAATTCATTACAAATCTCTACCACTGGGATGCCTCTGGTTGAGGCTTCTCTGACACTATCGTTCGTTTTTCAGTATCAGGGTTAGTGGCAGCACGTCGGAGACTGTTGCAGGGCCGTCGCCAGGATTTAGCAGCAGGGGGGCCAAAAACCAGAAGGCGGGGCCAAAAACCAGAAAGGGGGCCACATTTTTAAAATACAGTATTGGATGTATGCAGCAACCGGTGGGCCAAACGTAAAATGGGAGGCACCGATTTCAAATGGGCGGCCGGGCACCACTGGCCCCCCGCTGGCGACGACCCTGGACTGTCGTTCAGTGTTTCGTCTGCCATTAGATTTCTATTTTTAGATTTGACCTCCTTCATCGCAGAAAATGTACTCTCACATACGCATGTGTGTTGCAAGCAAGTTTTGCCTCAACAAATTTCTATACAAAGATATCAAACAACAGGACAAATATTTCAAGTAGAAGAATAAAATATGCCTTAAGCTAGAAGACCATCAAACAACACGAAGAATGAATAGCACATCTGAGCCTAAAAACTGCTCAGATCGGCTAAAACCAGTTACACTGAGAAAAGTCGAACGGGAAAATTATACGTGATAAATATGACGACATGACCAACATCATCAGGAAACGGCAGGAGTAATTAAAGAAAGTGACAGCCATGAGTAAGGAACGGAAAGAAGCTTCTAGAACAAATGAAATATCCAATCATGAGAAAGCTAGATGCAAAGCAGCCCATAAGGCACCTGGGAAGAAGAACGCCAAAGGGTGCCGCAAGGGAGCAAACAAAGAAAAAGAAGCACAAGCTATAAATAAGACTACATGACGGAAACGAGTCAGTTCGAGTTATTGAACCGGTGGTGCCTCGTCCAGAAGATAAGACAGTGAGTTGTTGCTCCGGTGGAGCCTCTTATCAGCCAGACAGATTTGAGTTATTGCTCCAGTGGAGCCTCTTATCTGACTAAAAGAAGTTGAGTCATTGTTCTAGTAGAACCTCGCTTCTTTCAAGATATGGTTTAAGTTATTGTTCCGGTGGAACCATGAACCAACTTTTAACACGCCACTTCTGAACTTTGAAAAGCTGTTGTGCAACCCAACCGGCAAGTCAGATTTTTGATTCAGAAGGTTAGCAGATATGACAAGCTTTTATTCAACGAACGCTAACTTTTTTACATAAATCGCAAAGAACTTACCTAGCCTTCCTTAGCATAATTATCGATTCCGTAAACCAGTAGAAATGAGCTTGATGACAGTGGTACGTAAGAAAGACACTTAATAACCTCATAAAGCGAATACGAGCTAACTTTGTGCTGGAAAGAGTGACCTTCTCGCAATGCTTCAGGGAAGGTAAGCGATATCTTTTTGCCTATGAAGTTTCCTGTTAATTTATCTTATGTACATAAAATCTGCTGACAAACGAAAATGTCCTTGATGAATTCATGAATAGAGTTAGTTCCTTGAATTAAACATAAAGAAAACATGCTTAAGCTAAGTATAGTTGCCTTAAGGGCTGTCAAGCAGATCTAGAATCTGTGAATACGGTCCATATCCTAACAGATGAACCCGCTATAAAACAAGAATTTGTTAGGTTAAATAACATTCAGTGCCTTCCTTAGGGGACGCACAGATGTTACATGTGTTTCCAAACATTGAGTGCATTTTTGGTGCGAAATCTTTCACTTTGGGAAATTTATCTTCGCTGACTGATTTCCAGAAGCTCTCTGCAGTCTCTAACACTGTTAGTATTGTATATTTTTGTTAAAAGGTGTTATGCTTGCTCTGATTCAAATTTTCCTGCTATAAAATACACAAAACATTAATTCAATACTGAGAAAGCTCATGGGCCTTAGAAATTATGTTCGCGGGCCAGTAGTTGGACCAAACTGTTCTAGATGGTAGTTGCAAATGAACAATTTTTGGCTAAACCGCTAAAGCAAGTCTTCGTGTCATGGAAATTTGCCTGAATTACCGGATACGTAAGGTTTTCGTTCTTTGGAGGTTCACAGCGAAAGGCAAATATTACATTTTTCGGGTTAGGTTATATACATGGGCGAAGGGGGGTCAGAGGGGGCCTTTCCCGCCTGGATTTTTAAATTATTAGCAAAACAAGGTTGTTTTTTTAATTTCGCTGCCCCCCCGGAAAAAATCCTTCCGATGCCCATGGTTATATACTGTATTAACTCAAGCAAGGGCGTAGGCAAAGGGAGGGTTTTGGGGTTAACCCCCCCCTTGAGCTTGATATTTTACAAAAACTTTATTACATGCGCGAAGGAGATTAATTGTTTTCGCATGCTTTTGCTTCTTAATTTGTCGACTTAATGCAAATACCACGGAATAAATCTGCATGCAAATTTCAAGGAACATTGCAAATGGGCCAAAAAGTAATAATTATAGGTTTTGGTAGGAATCAGGGTTATCGTCTGCCACCAGAAACCATCTCACCACGTTTTGCAGACCTTTCGTCCACTACGCATGTTTAAGATTGTGTTCCGCGATAGTTCACTTTATCCAAAACAATTGTCTTTATTTTTTCTGCTAAGGCTGATCAGCACAAGCGCTGACCGCATTGGCTACATTACCAATTTAAATAGCATGGTAGAACTGTTGCACGAGTTCAAAAACAGCAATTTTTAAAATGGAAGCATTCATGCATTTGATAATGTCTCAGCAGGGAAAAAGGAAAAGTAAAAGGTAGCTGGACTTTTATACATAACAAAAAATTGAAAGTTTTCTTGCAAACCTCATGTGTGTTCTCAATTCTTGTGTATAGTTTAGCAGGATTCGATCTTGCCAGCCGGGGTGTGCGCCAGCCAGTCCAGTCGCACACCTATGCTCGACTGCTCGTATTCGACGAGACATATTAGCGCAGCCTGATTTTTCCATTGTGAATTGCTCTGACGCAGTGATCAGTGTGTTTTTTTACCCTGTTTTAACACGCAGCCTAATATTTTTGCGGTTATGAACTGCTGTGTCGTAGCGTTGAGTTTATTTTCCTCCGATATTCTACATTGGAGCGCTGATAGTTTATATTCAGTGCAAAGACACATAAAATAGCTGGAGTGCGTGTAGAAGAATATGCTTATTATGTCAACAAACTTCGCAAAAATGTTGATTTTGAAAATGAAAATGACGTCAATATGTGACGTCACAAAGAGCGCACACCAAATGCAAATGACCACCATATGCCATTGAATGAAACCCTCCCCATGGACATTTTCTGCGTACGCCGCTGAACTTATAGTAGTCCCGGTCTGATGAACCAATGTAGGGTTTTCCTTTTTGGTGTAGGAACCCAATGTTGAGGTTTGGGGTGTTGCCCAGCGTAGACGTTGCTTGCGAGGAATGCTGTCGTTGCATGCAGAGATGCTGGTTTCCCCAAACGCTACCAACGAGGCAGTCTAGTCGTTGTATGAGTACTGTTC
>Ga0210059_1011321_pt1 | contig 13662 bp, 9 predicted proteins | sample Ectturendosymbi2_FD_188042 | JGI IMG/M metagenome (GOLD analysis project Ga0210059, IMG submission 188042) | Ecteinascidia turbinata endosymbiont from Florida, USA - Sample 2 (SPAdes) (version 2) | ecosystem: Host-associated > Tunicates > Ascidians > Unclassified | place: Key West, Florida...
ACACAACGGGTCATAAGAATTGCTTCTGCGCTTGTTTGAAACTGATATAATTGTTACTGTGAAAACTCTGGACCTTAAAGATTTAAGCTTATGCCTTCAGCACGATCAGGTTGTAAGTGACACTTACGCCACAGCAGGGGTGGCCAACAAGTCGATCGCGATCGACCGGTCGATCGCCGAGGCTCACCTGGTCGATCACGCCTGATTTTGCATTGAATTGACAAGATAACTAAAAAGAACGCTTTCAATCAATATCAATATTCCAGAAAGTCCATAAAATTCTCCATGAATTGGTTGTTCATGTACATTCTTTTTGTGTCTCTTGTGTTGGCTGACCATAGGCTAGCACGGCAGATGCCGCGAGGTTTTGTACAATGTTTTCCTACCATTGCGTGACAATCATGATTTACAGGGGCAAGAGACAATTTGCTTTTCATCGGTGCATCACTTACTAAGGCGATGGTATACTGCATTTGCAAGTGTAATACTCAAATTTGGCATTTTGTACTTGTGACTTTATTACTGACTGGTCAATAGCGAGTTAGCAAGAAATTTTCTACTCGATCCTAATCAAAGACAAGTTGACCGCCCCTCTGCTCAGCAACGCACAAAATTTCCGTCAATTCGTAAAGAAGCATTGATAAGAATATCTTTTTTTTGACAAAATGAATTTCCTTCAAGTATGTCACTTTTCGGCCCGTACGAAGGCATAGTGATTTAGTAACTCTCTTATCCATAGTTGCACTAAAACTTCTGCATGCAAGTTTACGAATAAGTTTTCATTCTCACTTTTAGATTCACTACGATAGATTTAAGTTTGAACGCAAGAGTCGTGCGTTTATATGCGTATACTTTGACATGAACAGCTTCATCGGCCATGACAAAATATAATGAAATCAACTGGTAATCGCACATCTCCGGGCACCTGCAGTGGCATGGGTAGAAACCTTTTTATACACAGAAAATAACGACTTGTCGGGTCTTTTCGAAAGAGACGCATCTTCTTAACCACTAAAACTGACTTCCAGAGAGCAAAAGTTGGTCGAAATATTGTTCAAACTCAATCAACTTGTTGCGAGACGGGGGGGGGTAAGCACTATTTGAATGTGAGTGATCGTACTCAAAACGCTGCAAATTTCTAAAAAAATCTTCGTTAAGAAACCGGTTCAACATAAAACGTAATAAAAGTTAAAAGCGGATTTCATCAAAAAGCACACACAGATCCGAACAGACGGTTTTCACTAATTGTTTAAAAAGTTTCTTGCCATAATTGTTTCTACTAGTTCTGCGATACATTTTTTTTACTCTCAAGACCCCGCAGCAAAATTGAAGATATGGAGAGGTTCTTGGTTTCAGAAATTTCCACTTTGATATTTTCTAAAATACTTCACAACCGGAAAGCCAGCGACTGTCCAGCAGGGAATTATGGGAAAAAGCAAGAAAATAAAATATATTCCCAAAAACGTTTGTGCCAAACATCAATCGCAACATTTCAACATCGAAAGCTGCAACCAACGTAAAAAATCAAGAAAATGTGCTTCACCAGTGTGCGCTACAATCATTGTTCCTTGGCATCAAAGAACCGATGCTCATCTAACAAACTGTCGGCGAAAACATCAGCTATATTCTCCACGCAAATCCCCTTGGTTGGCTATAATTCACCTAGACATTGATTACCTGGCAGTTACGGGTCTTTCTCACTTCCTCGCTCCCCTTTCCGAAATACGCACCCCCAGCTTCGTCGCTCGCAGTCGCAGCAGCGCTAACCGACATGGTTATGATCTTGTGGCTAAGGTTCCCCTGACCTGACGACCACGACTCGTCGACTCATTTGAGGTCTGCATATTTTTCTTCTGTCCAAATAGGATTAATGGATTTGACAAACGAACGGTTGAAGGAGTTTGTAGGTTTACCATTGGCATTGTTGAAATTCGTTTTTTTTTTCAGCTTAACTAGACCATAATGCGCTTGAATTTCAATAGACGTCCTTCTTTCTGCCGATTTCAAACTTTGGAATTTTAACTGGAAGTTCCAACTGACGCTTTTTTGCAGTGGCCAGCGGCCAGGAAAAGTCAAGAACCACTGTCTCATACTGCTTTACACAGAGCTGGATCCGCGCTGCCAACAGATGCGCACAGCCAGTGTTTATCGGTATGCGTTGTGCACGCGTCCTGAAACGTTTTACCTTTTCCTTAACCAAATGCAGTTGTACGAAGAGACAGAAACTTACTTGAAAGGAACGGGAAAAGCAAACCTCTCCCTGCGATCCGCAGGTATGTACGGCAAGTATTCCCTGCCGTTGATCAGGGATGTCTGCCGCAGAACCTTGAAACCAAAATGCTTCCGGTTAGAAACCTTCTACAAAGCTTCCTGTACAATGTAAAGGTCCGGCCAGTGGGCTGAGCAACACAACTATGTGGTCTCTCGCACGCTGGATGCCGTAAAATCAGAAAACGTTGACACCATGATGACTGGATATCGCGTCGTTCATGTGTTTTTCTGCGTTTCAACGCGAATATCGTTCATTTCGTTTTGCAAAATAAATCACAAACAAATTTTAACCATGTTTTACGCCGCCAACGGGTGTTTTTTCGCATTTAACAGTAGAACAGTATTTGCTCAGCTACCACTGCCAAATCACTGAGCCATCTATTCTGCTTTGGTAGATGGCCATCATCAGGGATATCTGAGAGGTGTTGTGAAAGTGTTGCACCGTTATGTAATGTGTAGTCACGGAAACCACGCGCTAAAGTACTAGTTGGATGTCAATCTTACGCAATTGTCTGAACGTTTGGCTCCTGCTTTCGAGTTTGGACGATCCCAGCAAGAGCCGAGTCAAACTTGTTAAAGAATCCACAACAGCATCTTGTGTCAACTGCTACTAAGACTTCGTGACATCGCTTGACCCGTTGCATTAAACTCAAATTCAGGTTAAACCGACGCGACGCGGAATGAAACGCACGAAACTGGGGCAGCGGCAGAACCTTCTCGATTGGCGCGGTTGGTTGCACAGAATGTACATCTGCTTTTTGAAAGAAAAATATCAAAAACGATGACAATCTGTGACCTGGTTTAGGAAAAATGTCGAAACTAGTTAAAGGAATGCAGTCAAAACAACCGCAGCTGAACTGTATTGTTTTGTCATTTGTTTGTCGTCACCAACGACCAACAACCTAAGCAGTGACTAGTCTGAAGCTTGTGACGCCACCTACCGCAATTTCTTCTTTCGTGTATAATCCGCCAGATGGAGCATCGTCATCAGGAGGTGAATGGTTTTCGATGCGAGGGGGAATGCCTGGAGAGAAATCACAAGAACCAGATAAAAATGGAGCAGTTTTGGTTAAATGACAAAAATAGCAAAATTTCATAAAACGATATATATTTTTATCACTGAAACATTTCAGTGAGTCCCTCACACACAGACAGGAGTTCGACCTTTCGAGTCACCACCGTCGCAAACATCTACTACCGCGAGGTCTGGGTCAGTTTTATAGGAGTAGCCACAACAGATGCTGTTCCGACTGAAAAAGGAATAAAGCAGAATTAATCCTTGGGGTCCGTGGCCAAAAAAGCCCTTCTGCGGGCCCGCAAGCCTCGAGGGTATTTCGCAACAGTTTAGTCAAACTTGGGTAGTTGCTATTTTTCATTGGTTGATCGGAAAAAATTACGGTCTTTTGAAGTCCAAACCGGACTGTCGGTGTTTTTTCTATTTCTATGCTTCGATGAAAAGCGCAATGTATCCGCAAAGCGACGCCGGACAATTGCAAGGATCTTCACGTTCGCTCTACTTTCGTTTTTATTCGAAACTGTAGATGGCTGATGGAGTAGCGCATTAAAAACAATGTACGGAGGCTTCCTGCAGATGTTGGTACAGTTAAAGAAACTTAAATTCGGAAATTAGTAGCTTTCACGTCCCGCCGTGCGAGCGGACAATGACGTCAGGCACTAAAAAATTCGAGATCGCGGAGCCAGTTTGTCCACCCCAAGGGTTCTTGACCAGGGGATTACCCGCTGGGGTAATTTTGTTTGGGGATTTTGTGTAAAATAGAATTGTCACGTTTGTATCCTCCCCATAAAAATATGTAAGTTTTAAAATTTCAATACCAGAGTGCATGGAGATTATTAAACTATTTTTTTTTAATCAAGAGCGTCAAAAACTGATTTTAATCATTAAAATTTTACGAAACATGAGAGTCTCAAAATGAAAACGCAAAGATTTATATATTGAATATGGATTCACATGCATGAATAGCACGGCTGTGAAGAACAGTTACAAGAGTCCATGAGACAGAAAAAGGTTTGGAACCACTGATCAGCTCGTATTGTAAATACGCCACTAGGCCTGCTTCCATAGTCAATAAGACGAAAACTGTGGTAATCTTCGGAACGATTCTGCGATGTCTTGCAAGTTTTGCAAGGGACTTCCGGGTCGTCACACAAACCTAGGGGTACTTACTGCTTCCAACAGATGTAACACTTCTGCTTGTTTGAACGTTGGGTTTGTTGGCGGTAGAGGGCTTATTTTGATCCTTCTGGCCCTTCGCAGGCTCGCTTTTCGGCAACAACTTGTCCAGTTCGTTGAGCGAAGCAAGAACTTTGCTTTGCTTCAGTTCTTCAGCTCTGTCCAAGGATTGCTCCGCCATGATCTCCAGCTGCTTCTTGGTGGCGGCGTCGATGCCTTTCTCGTTTCTCTGCGCCACATTGAGAGGAAGTTACCAGAAGAGCACGAACGGCAAGTGCCATTCATCAGGCATTAAATCAGGGGGGACGCAAGGTCATCTATTACCTTCAATATTTTTAGATAATATAATGCATGCTATTCATGACTGAACAGTTTGAAATGTACTGTACTGCGTGGGCGAAAAATCGTTCACCGTGTTTGAAAGACAGCATTCTGTCGTTGCTTTCTCTTACAGCCCTTCTCGTATATTTAGATAGACCAAGGTTATCTGTGTTTTGTAATTTGCGGCAAGACAGACGGGGCAGAGGTAATGCTTTGCTTATGGCGCAAACTGATTAGGCCCTGGCCGTGAACAAATCAATGACGTATTTGCATATGATTAAAAACAAGAAACAAACAACTCCTTGACTTGGATAATGTGTACACTGGGCATGTGCAAACATTTTGAAACTGCAATTACTCTACGAAATAACATTCGTGTGAGCTTTGACTACATTTTCAGCTTGATTGCAATAACCATTAAAGTTCACACTCACTTCTACGCAAACGTCAACAAACCCGCTTTCAACATTCATCTACGAACAGAAAAACTGAAACAATACTGCTCAACCACAGATAAAATTCGTAAGTTTTTTAATAAAAACCATCTGTTGAAAAGTAATGAAAGGCCAGACTGCTAACTTTCAAAATGCCGAAGTCTTCTAACACAGTTGAGTAACTTCCTTTTGAGACGTACACGCATGTATCGCATTCTGCTTTAAAGTTTCCCCAAATCGCAACAGAACCACAACCCTTACCACTTTTATGCAAAGTTCAGCCGCTTGCATGTAAAGTTCGGAAGCTTCTTGGTTGTTCCCAGCCTCATCTTCCTCCAGAGCGTGATGCACCAGAAACTTGGCTCGCTGGGCTGATTTTTCCGTTTCCGTCTTCACTTCATTTTTTTCTGAAGTCTGCGATGTGGTGGGTACAACAAATGAAGCAAAACGAAGCAAGCCGTAAAGAAGTTCGCAACCGACACGGCAAAACGTTTTAAGATCGCAATCGCGCGACCAAAAAAAATCAGTTCAAACAGCTGGAAATTTTACAAAATACAACGTCAAAGTTCAACCCAAAATAGTAAACATAAACATCAATGATATTTTAATTTAAATTTGCATTTGTGAACACATAAACGGCCATGATTTGTTGAACGGTTTGATGGTAGAATGTTAAATGATATTTAACGTTTGTGGTTGTTAAGAACAAATTTATTGACTGGCACATTTTGCGGCCGCCTGAAAAACAAACTTTCAACGCCGATGTTTATGCGATTTTTTCAGGGCTTGCGTGGGCAATGTACACTACCCTTACATCTTCGAAATAAGCTGCTTAGTTACTTGGTCCACCTTGCATACCGGCACGTTCCTGGGTCAAGGGAACTTGTCTTTAAAATTTTAGCAAATTCAGTGACGACATAATGGACCACGTTTTCAAAAGAAAAACAAATCAAAATGTGACGTCATACGATGCTAAAATTTACTGACCAAAATGCTCTCAAAACCAGGGCTGTGAAGCCGAAACTCTGATTTCATGCTCCGGCTCTGTGCATCTGAAATTTAGGCTCTGGCTCCAGAATGATTTGGCCCATTGAAAACTGAAAACCGTCGTATTATTTAAAAGTACAACTTGCTTGCCCCACAAACTTTGTCTGCAGAACTGGAACCCGAATGTCAGGCTTCGGCTCCACCATTCAAATGTTTTTGGCTCTGGCTCCGGCCATCCAAAATTACTTGGGCTCCAGCTCCACAGCCCTGCTGAAAACCCACTCACTATTTAAAGGTGTTTTTAGCAAATTTTTAGGCAGTTTTACACTAAAAAGCGCCCCTGATGCAATAGACTTTAACTTCATTTTTCTCAAAACTTGGAATATTAACTTGGTCCGCTAAAAAGTTAGGTGTCTCTAACAAAATGAAAATATTCTTTGCCAGATCTATTCAAAACAAGATTGCTTGTCTACAAGAATCTAAACATCAAGCGACTCGAATTCGTATTCAGTTTAGCAATAGATTAGAGCACGGGCATCACCGATATCACTCAGTCAGTTGTTCTTATATACGTAAAACAACTGACGGCTTTGAATCTGATGAAGAAGTGTTAGACCTAGCTAGCACGAAGTCAACGACAACTGGCGGGAATATGACACACGGGGTTTAAGATCGTAGATACATTTCGATCGAATCTAACCAAAAGTGAAAGCTTGCACCTGCGGTGGTAGGGGAACATTTCGGATTTCGCAAGAAATTTTTGACTGCATTCGGAGCAGAGAAAGTGGAATTGAACCGTTGCATTATCCACCAGGTATATGAAATTAAATCAATGGCGATTCAAGGTTGTTTTCGAAGAATTTGTAATGTGATTGCCTGGATATTACTTATTTCAGTCGGCTCGTTCGTTAAAAACGGCCGGCACTTAGAAAAGGTTTTGGACTGAAGAAATAAATGATATCAAATGTTTCGTGGGAAATTAAAATGACGATGACTCTCTATTAAAAGATGTTGAATGACTTGGCATTCCTTGTTGATATAACGCAACATCTATCGAAAGTAAATGGTCAATTTCAAGGGAGAAATTAACAAACACATGTTTGAGCGCATTACTTTACTCCATACAAAATTACATCTTTTTAAAGTTTAGGTCAACTTAGAAACTAAGTGCGTACACACTTCCCATGTTTGAAATTTATTTGGAATTATAATAAACTAGTAATTAATAGCAAAAAATGGGAAAAAGACAGAAACATTATTCACTGTTTTTGATGTTTGCTTCCTGAATTTTCAAAGAAATACAAGTAGTTTTTTCAACCCTTTATCAAAAGAGCTGTAGAGCAAAACCTTGATCGAAGTCATCATGAAATCATTTAATTGCAATAAGACAATGACATCACAAGAGCCTTTATTGAAGAAGATTTTGTGAATTTTTCATAGAAAATGTCGTTGGGGGAAGAAAAATTCGCAGAAAAATGCTTTGATCATTAGTGTGCCTATAATGGTACCATGGTTTCTTGAGCACTATTATGAAATCATCTGGCGCTGAACACCAAGTTCATGGTACAAGCAGTTTGAGATGCTCAAGGAGACGTTTGTCTGTTGTGATCGGAAAGCCCGAGCGGCATTTGCGCATAGCTTCACACTTTGTCAGCAAGCAACAATAGAGATCACACGACAAGATCACTCTCGTCGTCACCATAAGCAAGTAGTATCAACTGTTCACTAGCATTATTAGAGATCACTCACTAAGATCACTCTATTATTGCTTGTTCGCGCCACGTATGTGGGTGTTATTCTTCGCGCACATCTCGCTCGTGGTGAATCGCACATTCAACGCAACGCCAACCGAGAGGTTGCAACCGTCAATGCCAACACAGGCAGATAAATAGACCAATCACATATCAAACTAGTTCTATGTTGCATTGCTACAGAACACTCAGTTATAAAAGGAAGTTTTTGAAGCCGTTGGTTTGTGGAATCACTGCAATTACCCATGGTTCAGCAAACCACCACAAAAATCACAAGATCTGTTATAACAGAATATAACATAACAGAAACATCAGAGCATCAATATGGAAGCAAATTTTAGTGACAAAAAACTGAGCAGAAATATATTGAGGGTTACACAGAATTGCTAATTTCCAAAATAAGATCCAAATTATCCCTTACTTGTCTAAGTTGATTGACCAGCACCTCTATTCTCTTGTTGTATTCATTGATTTTTTCAATGCAGTCTAGCTGGGAACCTGCAATAGCGGCATGAGCCAGTGCCTGCACAGCTTCCTGCAATAGAGATAAAACAAAACTAATTAAATATTTCAATATGAAAACCGTCGTATTATGCCACCTCAAATGTTATCAATTGCATTTATTGCAAATGACAACACTCATAACAAGTTCTAACCTCTTAAAGCACACAAACATTTTGGTACCCCAGAAATTTCATTTAATTGCGATCACCAGTGTGTTTAAACTGAGTTCTTCTTATTAGCAGACAAATTTTCATTACAAATAAAACTGATCAACTCAAGTTTTGAATACACAAAAGAATCAGAAGGTTATTCAACTGAGTACCCTTAACAGACTTTAACCATCTTTTCAAGTTTGAATGAATTTCAGATATAATATATTGGTGACGTTGTGCATGAAGAAGTTTCAATGACACATCAATTTCCCAAACATTCTATGCAGTGTTGCAGGGAAATGTTAAGTATAGAATTATTTATCAATATTAGGATTTTGCTTGAAAGTCTATGAGAATCTGGTCAATACATTGTTAAAAATGTGCGAATTAATTCTACCAATTGTTCATTTGTTAGGGTTGCATGATGGTTTGATTTTACAAACTTCATTACAGAGACTAAAAATACACAGCAGCATGTCGTGCTATATATATACAGAAATGAGTCGTACACTGGTCTTTTAAATTCTGGGTATTTACTTTCTGGAACCTGTTGCCAGAATCAACTGTAGAGTGGCACTGACTGAAATTTTTTCGAGCCCAATCTTCTTGCATTTTCATCAGTTTCATTTCTACAGCACACAAGTTTGTGACAAACGGTTAGCTAACTTGGCAAATACCCCTGACAACATTAACATTTTGAGAACCCACGTATGATATATTCGTACTTCGATTTTGGCCTAAAAAACAGCAGTTTTCGGTTGCTTTACCAACACCCTAGCTCCTCTGCCGATTGTGCCAGAGAGATGTTCAAGGGCTCAAACGGATCGGCCAGTCTAGTAGAATGCACTCGAAAAAAATGTTTTTGGTTGGGGGTGCGGATTTCTTGTGACTGACGTCATAAGTGAAGTAGTTTTGGGGTCATTTTGGCTATGTTGCCTGGCCTAGGGCCCAACTGCTAGGCCAAAGTGTTTCGCTGAAGTTTTCGTTGGAAACTAGGCTCGAGTCCGAGTCTTTTGAGCCTTGGATCGACTTTCTAGCGTTTCTGGTTCAAAAGTTATGATCTAAAATAAACAAATTAATTAATTATCCAATTAGCTAATTAGTCAAATATTTTTACTTACCTACATCACAACTTTTGAACCCGAAACCCCAGCAGGTCATCCAAAGTATCAAAAGACTCAGATTGTAGTCTAGTTTCCAGTAAAAACTTCAGTGAAATACTACCACCTAACGGTTGGCACCCAGGGCCAGGCAAAGTGGGCCAAGGTGGCCAAAAAGTCCTCCACTTTTATGACGTCACTCACAAAAAACCTGCACCACCCAAGCAAAAAATTTTTTTTCAAGTGCAGACTAGAAGACTTGCCACGTCTTTTGAGACTTTTACCGGGTTTGCAGAGCATACCGGACCAGAGAAATTCCCACGCAAAGCCACATGCGTTTAGGCGTTTTTTTTCGAAAATCCCTGAAACCAGCTGGACGCCAAAGAGTTAACGTTGAATTAAATTTACAAAGAATGCAAAGCATGGTTTCAACTCCTGCAAATGATCAAATCTGGCTTGGAACTCCTCCAGTAGTTTTGCAATTTATTTTTATATTCTTCCACTTTGTGGTCTGCAATTGTCTCTTCGCGATAAACATTTGTTCTCATTCTGACAGAATGCTTTTGACAAACTGTCTCCTTAAAACATATTAATTTTGTTCTGGAAACTTAAGTAGCCTAACTTGAATTGAGGTTTACTGTCTTTGTTGTGAAATCATGTCAACTCCCTGGTAAATAACCTTACGAAATCGTATAAATGCACTGGTAAATGAAACAAACAGTAAATATGAAATAGCAACTCTTCATCATTTGAGATAGTGCTATTCAGAAGAGCCAAATGAAATATAGTCCAGCAAGCCACAGTTTGCTCACCACTGCACTATAGCATGCTACTGATACTTTACTAATACCATAAAAGGTCACAAATCCAATTTTCTAACAGGTAATGCTTCTGTAACTGGGTGAAGCAGACAACTTCCTATGGAGTTGCTAACAATGAGAGAAGGTAAAATAACTAGAAAAAACGAAAAAAATACAACTTTTGAAGTCATTATAAAACCTTGATTGATCATAGGGTTGGTTTATTCAGATAACAGTTAACGAGAGTATTTTTGCTATCTGATATATTTTTGTTGGTTAACTGGATAAAAAAATAACATTACTAAATGCATTTTATGCCTTTTCATCGGTCTGCCAATCTTTAAACTGTCTGCGAAGCTCTGCATCCTATACAGCCCACTTCTGTGGAAGCAGAAAGGGCATTCAAGCCACGTGGATTAACTCTGGTCTTGTTTACATGACTCCACAATCAATGTATTGTGCTCAGTAGCATAGCAAGGCTAAGTGTCGCCAGAAGTCAACCATAAAAGTGCCTCCTTTCCATCCCCCAAACGTGCTTACAATAATTTAAAATGAAAGAAGATCATGTTTTGTGCTTAGTAAAGATGTAAGGAATAGGAATCAACCGATATGGCTTTTTTGGGGCCGATACCAATATATCGGCCAATTATGGACCAATAGGCAATACCGATATTTCCAAAAATTTTTAAATCTTGTGTTTTGCTTCAATGTCAAAATATAATGTATTCTATGCCCTACTTTTTTTTCAAAAACTTCAAAAATAGGATTTATGAGCTAAAATTTTTTAAACTTCAGCAATTTCAATATTTTTCTATGATTTTTAATTAATCTGATCAATGATGATGCTTTTGTTTTGGCTGCGGCGGCCGACATGTGCTCCATGGTTCACCTTGTCTGCTTGTTTATGAAAATGCACCAGCTAGCAGTGCTGTAAGACAACTGTCTTGACTGGGTTTGCTGTCCTTTCTTGCACAAATTGTCTGCATTTGTGAGGAATATAACAGCTTTTGTTAACATCTACTGCGGCCGATTCCAATATATGGGTGAAATCCAAATATCAGTCGATATATCGGTCTACCTCTAGCAAGGAATATTAAAATCTTGTGAATATCAGAATCAAGCACTCAGAAACTGACCGGGTCTTGCTTTTCATTCTCAATTATGGGTTTTGCTTTTTCTACCTGTTTGCCACCTTTCTCATAATTGTTTTTTTTTCTGCTTTTGCCATCTATGGATCTGGCATGTTTTGATAATTTTCTTCCCTGTTAGTTTTCAGTCTGCAATAAGCCACACCACTTAGCTTCAGTCATTTACTCATTCTAGGCTAGGGGATAAAACGAAAAACACAAAAAGTGTGTTATTGCGGGGCATAATTAGGGCTGTGATGTGAGATACCTACTCTACAGATGAACATTTATGCTTTCATATAAAAGTGTGATGAGTAGATGCATATTATGATAATATGAATGATTTGTTTTTATTTTCAGACAAAGTCATTTAAAAATTAATCTATGTTTTTCATGTATATACCTTTCTTCTTTGTTCTTACCAATGCCAGAACAAATGCAAATTTTCCTGGAATCTAATTTGATTTCCACGAGCTGGCGTGAAGTTTTGTAAAACATACTTTCCACTATTGTAAAAGTTTTGCATATGAGCTGCATCTTTTAAGCACAACAAATGTATATATATGGTAACTAATTTTTCAATCACAGGTAAGCAATCGCTTGTTACTATACTCAAATACTGCTTTACTATAAACTGAGCTTGCATCCTATCCATCTTAAAACAAGTTTATCCTAGTGATGTGACAGGTTATTCACGAATGCAAAAAACAGTGTTCCAAAAGATTCAGTTACTTTGCATGATAACTAAGAACTAAAACTTTTCTTCAACACCATACTCCATGTGATGGAACTATAACCTTACCGACCAAATGCTAGATTGGCCCTAGTGCTAGTGCGCATGCTTTTCCTCATGCATCGCTTGCATTTGAACTACTTTATTTCCATCATAGGACTGGAATAACTCTACACAGGAGTTGAATCTTGCAAACGTGGGAGTCCTGCTGGGCAACAGCGTAGGATTTCGTTCACTGGTTAATATAAAAACACAGGTGTAATGATTCCATTGATATAATCATTATAATAATGACTATCAGTCCACACCAGGAATAATGTTAGCACTCTTGCGATTGAAAATAGAAGTTCTGCAGAAAATAAAACAATTAACTCAAGCAACGCGTTAGGAAAGCCGATTCACGTGGAGCACAAATTTTTTATTAATTGCATAACAATTATTAGCATAAGTTATGTGTTGCTGCAAAAAATTTCCCACGAGCATGTCAGATTTCCCAAGAATGACATTCCCAAATTCCACACTTTTTCCGAACCTGGTTCTTATATTATTTTTGTTCGTAAATTTTTACAACTTTTTTTTGCATAATCTAAAACCTCTGACTTGCTGATGTGATTACTATCTTTGTCATTCTAGTTTCAACTAGAATGGTTTTAACCAATTTTTTTTTAGTGTAAGCTAACCTTTTTGTTGCAGTTGTACGGTTGTCTAATCAATTTCTATATGTCATGAAATTGTCGTGATTTATTCATTTGGTTTATATTTTATAGTCAACAGGACTTCTGATAAGAGAGGTCAGGACAAGGGCTTTTGATGACAAGATCTGAATAGCAGTAGGTCAACCAGCATACATACAAATGATTTTTCACATTCAACATGGTTTAAAATGATACTTTCCTAATATTGTTGCATTTGGCATCACTTCACAAAAAATACTGTGCTTGTCCTGGTAATAAAATGTACATCTCCATTTATAGGCCAATGGAATCTCATCACATTACAAAGGACTGGGTGCACAAATTTTAAACAAGCAAAGAACAAGCTTCAAAGACCAAATAAATTCCACAAAGAAATTGTTATATAAAAATAAACTTAAAGAACACTTGTGACAACAAAGTATTATTTGGAAACTATAACTTTCTAATGCCACATTAGCAGTGTTGCGATAGGAAAGCCTGAGCGGCATGTGCGCAAAGCTTCGCACCGTGGCAGCAAGCAACAATAGAGTTCACGTGCCATGATCACTCTATTATTGCTTGTTCACGCCACATGTATACATTCTTGTTCTTCGCGC